>Ga0265797_10004029_pt1 | contig 22843 bp, 18 predicted proteins | sample P2T30metagenome_FD_192433 | JGI IMG/M metagenome (GOLD analysis project Ga0265797, IMG submission 192433) | Plant litter microbial communities from East Loma Ridge, Irvine, California - P2 T30 | ecosystem: Environmental > Terrestrial > Plant litter > Unclassified | place: USA: California... | reverse complement strand
GTTCAAGCATTAGTGCCCCATAAGCATGTCTAGGCGGCTGCATCCAGCCCCAAGGCTCGTCGTACGGTAGAGAATCGCAGAGGGCGACTGCGCGGTCGAAAGCGTCGAAACTCTCACTGGCTTTGCCAGTTCTGAAGCCGATCTCGGCGGTGAGCATGGCGTCCGCGATTGCGAGGATGTCGATGCATTTGTTGTTGAAGAGCGTTCTTGACTCGGGCACACGGCGCAGGGAAGACCGAAAGAGGGCTTGTGATTGAAGGGCTTGGGCCGTGGAACCTGTGTTGGCATACGATAGTGCTTGCGCGTAGTGAATTGTGGCTGTGGTAGTGCTGTAGAGATCTTGATCTTGAGGGAAGGGTAAGGCGAGGATCTCGTGCCAGAGACCGAAGCGAACGAGTACGTGAATTTTGACTGAGAGGAAGCCTTCTAGCCAGTCAGCCATGGGCGGACTGCGCACTTGGAGGAGGCTTTCTGGGATGACGGTTTCTAGCTTTGCGGCGGCAGATAGGGCGGCGGTCTTCTGGCCGGCGAACATGGCGGCATAGGCTTTGAAGTGTAGGTCATGGGCGCGGTAGAGAGTGTAGAAGCGCGTCCCTGGACTTTTGACAAAGAACTTGTCGTCTGCTGAGGTGGCTGAAGAGTTGGCATCTATTGCTTCTTGCCAGTGGCCGCACAGCACGTCAATATGCGAAGGCATGTGATTTAAGTGTCCAGCATCTGGGATTAGGTTCCTGAGCCGGTCTGCCATGGGCAATGCTAGTTCTGGTTCACTGGACATCTCCATGAGGTGGATGTAGAGGTGTAGTAGGCCGGGGTGATCCATTTCCTGTGTTGTTGATCGAATTGCATCTTCCAACACGCTCTTTGCTTCAAGAGTCTTCGCTTTTGGATTGGGCTCGCCTGTGCTGATGTTCCAAAGATCCCATGGAGTCAGGTTCATGAGAGAGTCGGCAAACAGTGCAGCGATGTCTGGGTCTGATGGAAACCGACTGTACACCTTACCCATTGCTTCGGCATATCTCTCATTCCATGCTGAGCGAGACTTGAGATCCTCGACGTGCGATGTGGGACATCTGAATACCACAGCGTTGATGAGAGCTTCTTCTTCAGCGGTCGACTTCTTCGCAGCATGCTTCTGTGCACTAAGCGCCGCGTCGTGTGCTCTTGTAACGACCGTCTGGAGCTCATCGGCGTCAAACATTTCCCACGGCTTGTTGTAATTTGGGCCTATAGAGTACGCGATGCCCCAATGGGCCATGGGACACGACTCGTCGGCGGCGATGGCACGTTCGAAGCATTTTACGGCTTCCTCGTGATTGAAGCCATATGTCCAGGCGAGACCGCGGTTGAACCATAGCTGTGCGTCTGGACTAGAGGTGGTGATGGGACGGCTGAAGGCACCCAGGTCGAAGTAGACTTCAGAAGCTGACATGTTCGAGGCGACCAGTTTCTCGACGGTTAAAAGAGATGGTTAGAATGAAAGATGGCTTCCACGTGGAGGTTACCGAGGCTTCACTCACATGATTGTAAGTGAATGTAGTTCAGATCGGGATCCGATCGGATCGTCGGCAACGGCTGCCGAACCAGATCCAAGTCCGATTCGATGCGCGTCATCGGTGATGGCTGAAGTGAAAGGTCTCTCTTCTCTGGATGAGTGGACGAGCCCTCGTTGATTGCCCCGACTGCCCCTCATCTGCACACCCACACCACATCACAGCTTGGACCTCGACTCACTTCACGGCTTCGTCCCGAAGACAGATTACCTGCCTCACCAACAACACCACTTGTATACACAACACAACGCACACCATGGCACAATCTTCCGCCGGTCCTCGAGGCAACGTCCTCTCTGCCGCCTCCCTCAGCTACATCATCCGCTGCAGCCTACCCAAAGACGCCGACCCACAGATCAAGTCAGGCCACGAAGCCATCGCAATCGCCTCACACGCCTCGATGCTCGCAGTCGGCTTCCGCATGGTCGGCCTGGGTGAAGACCACAAACTCGAAGCATCTTCGGACCGCGAGGAACCCCAAGAGTTGCCCTCAGAATGGAACGCCAACGCCGGCTCCTACGCTTTCCGCTACAAGCACTCGCAGTCGAGCATGGAATACCTCCTCAAAGTGAGCCGGATGGGCAGCAAGACGGTCATCATGGGAATGGGTCTGGGAGACGACAAGACAAGCAGCTTCGAGCTCAAACCACAAGAATTCGTCTCCGATGGCAACCTGCCGGCAACACCGAAGAAAGAGGGCGCGGCCGACGACGAAACCGAGCGGAAGATTCAGGACATCTTCATCAGTATCGGCCGCCTGTCGGATCTAGGCAGCTTGCTCCGCGTCGGCATCATTCAGAAACTCGCCCCAAGCCTCCAAAAACCCGGCTACGAAGAGACGACAGAAGCGCAATCCTCAGATACCCGCCCCACCAACGCGGACAACCCCAACCCCAACGCCAACAGACCACAAAGAGATCCCCTCCGCGACGACCGCAACCCAGAACCAGCCAGACCCTACCCTCTCGCCGACCCACTCGCACACCCGCGCCGCCCTATGCCCGAACCCATGCCCGGCTTCGAAGACGAATTCGAAACTCAACGTCCAGCCCGCGGCGGCCTACCTGGAGCCGGCTTCCCTCGGATCGGCGACCGAGACCTCTACCCTCAAGGCCTCGGGCCCAACGATCCTTTCCGCGGCGGTGTCGGGCCCGGCTATGGCGGCGGACTGGGCGGCGGTGGCATGCACCCTACTTTCGACGATCCGATGTTCGCCGGCCAGGGCCCCAGAGGCGGCGGTGGCTATGATCCGCAAGTCCCACCCGGAGCGCGGTTCGATCCGATGGGACCTGGGTTCGGAGGCGGCCGCGGTGGTGGGCATCCCCGAGGTGCTGGAATGGGTGGCAGGCCGCCTAATCCGTTCGGAGGGTTTGGAGACGGAGACTTCCTTTGAGAAAAAAATGGACAGGTTCATTGGTTTGGCATTCCTGTGTGTACTTTTTACATTCTCTCTCGAAGAGTTCGAGCAAATACTCCATGACAGGCCTTGACACAAACAACACGACGCGCGATGAAATTGACGAAAGAATGAGCAGAAACAGATGAAGTACTTTAGATGATTAGCGAACGCCAGTCCAAGCAAGAAATGTAGCCTCTATGTAGTTATCGTAAAACATGGGCGTTAGCTTCTCCCACCAGTCCCGCTCTCCGTCCCAGTCACATTTTTGCTCCTGCTCGCAGCACCATCACCATCGCCACCAGTACCCAACTCCAACGTATCCTCACTAACGTTCAAATCAAACCACTCCCTCCTCGCGCCCGGCGTCCTCCCAGGACTCACTGCGCCATCCAGACTCGCCCGATTCCGCCTCTCATAATCCTCCCTCTCCAACTTCAACCTCTCGTGCGCCAGCTCAGCCTCTTTCGTCTGCCGACCACCAGTGTAATTGCGCGTCGACGCCGCAGGCCGCCGCGCTCCCCCTCCACCCGCCGTCGCGGCCGTCAGAGTACTGCCCGCCGTGCTGAAAGTCGAGTTCTTGCGGGACATCGACCAGCGGCGCAACGAAGCGAGCAAGCCCGCTTGCGAAGAAGAGAGGGTCGGAGTTTCGCTCCCGGTGCCGGTGTTGTTGCCATCGTGGTTACTGACGACAAGGCCGGGCACGTGGCGCGGGGCTTTGCTTTCGCGCCGCGACCATTCCACAGTGTCTGCAGACTCCGCGCGGAGGTTGCGCCAAAAGGCGAAACTGCCTATGAAGGAGCCGTCGCTGCCGGGGATGTGGCGCCAGGGCCGTTCGCGCCAGCAGAAGACGGAGACGTCGGCGAAGCCCATGAAGCACTGGCAGAAGGAGGAGAGGAGGGAGATGGGGAAGATGGGGTGCTGGGCGAAGCGGTCGGAGTAGGACATGCAGTGGCTGACAAAGGGAATGAGCCACATTAGCATGTAGACTATGGGGTAGATGAAGAGGATGCGGAGCTGGCGTTGGATGGCGCGGCGGCGTTGGCGTTGGGCGCGGTCACCGAGGGAAGTGTGCACGCTGCTTTGGGCGGAGACACTATTTCCACGAGTTTCGGCTATTGGTGGTAGGATGTAGTCGGGGGAGACTGTATTTGTTGTTGTTGAGGGGTGATTGGAGTTCGTGGTTGAGACGGAGCCGCGTGGGTTCGTGAACTCGAAGCCTGGTGGCGCCATGAAATCTTCTGCCATGATGCCGGGGGCGATTTGGTGGCTGCCGCGACGGGAGGCTGGGTTACTGCGTGAAGTTGGGTGGGCGAAGATGTCCGCTGACGGTGGCGTGGGAGAGGATGGCCCTCCGAAAGGCGAGTGCCAGGTTGGCAGAGACGCTCTCCGGCCTGCGTTGGCTGGTGAATCTTGTGCGGACTCGCTGGGAGACACTCTTGAAGGCATCGGCCTTGGTATACTCCAGTCTTCAGGAGCTACGGTTTCGATGTCGTTCTTCTCGTTCGACATGATGTGCGAGCGATGTTCTTTTATGGCCTTTTTGATGGCGCTCCGCTCGACGGAACTGGCTGACGAGAGATCATCGCTTGATGAACGATCCTGCTCTTGGCCAAACACTCTGAACTCGTACCCCACGTGGCTATATATTCGTATGGCGACCCACATGATGTACAACCAGATCAAATATCTTGGGATCCAGGACAATGCTAGACGATACCAAAAGGGCCGTATTGGCAGCCAGCAGAATGCACCTTGTGCTTGGTAAGCACCGTGTGGGTTTGCGAATGCCAAAGCCGCCGTGAAGCATGGTAGTAAGATCCAGATGGCGAGTACCCAATGGCGTACCTTGTACAGTCCATCATGGCCGAGGAAAGAATTCTTTGGAGGAAATATTTGCAGCGCCATGTGCATGCTGATGAAAAGGATGGCCACATCTGTTGTATGATCAGCACACAAGACACGTCGATTGCAAAAAGGATTGACACCTACCACACGCCTGAAGTCCCATCTGGAGCATAAAGCCGCTCACCTGGCAGAAAGATTCGTCGCTGGTGACTTGACTTCGTGCAAAGTTCACCGAGCCGTGAATCAGGTACCATAAGCTTTTGTAAAAGTCGCCCAGGATCAACATCAAGACCAGGTCGCGTCGGTAGTTCCGTCTCATCATGCAGAACCAGTATATGGCGCACATGGCAGCGAAGATGCTGACGCTTGCCATTGCGGCGCACAGAATCTGGATCTGTCGCCGTTGTTGCGAGGCCAAGATGCCTGCTGCGTCGACAGAATGGCTGTTCCATAATCCAGTACTGGTTCTTTGCATACTCGTGACGTTCGCACGAGCGACATGAGCTGAGGCCATTCTGTCGTTCTCTTCCGCCTCGGAAGCAGCTCGTGAGATAAGGTTTATTAGTTGATGTGCGGCATGGTTGATGTTTGTCCTGCGCTCCTCTGGCAGGAGCACAGCGGGCATGTCCTGGCAGTACCGAGTGTACGGAACTGTACCTGAGTAAGGAGTAAAAAGTGCAGCAAGTGCAAGGTGTGTTGCGCAATGTGGCGCCTGCGCGGTTGCGTAATGCTATAGTAGGGTCGTAGTAAGGTTACGCTGAGGGGCTTTATCGATCGGCAAAAGTAAGACTTCGGCTGGGAAGCCTTGAGACTGGTAGAGGCTTGGAGATGGAAGAGAATACATGTAGACAATTACCAACATTTCGGCAGCTTTGCCAGCTCTCAGGATATCTGATCGTTGCTACGGTGTCAGGAGAGGTTGTGTCGACAGTCCGTTTGCATTCGAGAGCCACGGAAAGAGCCCCCGAAGACACACACCATTGTGAGGTTGGTATGCGGGTGCTGCCGTTACTGGATCTAGACTCGATATTGTTATTGTCTCTCGTGGATGGAGGTCCAGGCTGTATGCCTCTGTGGCGTGCGTGTGGGTTGCTTTGTCTCAAGGATAGTTGCACGGTTAGTGCATCTTCGGTGCATGCTATGTTCACACGAAAAGCATGGTTAAATCTGTTCAGCTTGCTACAACAGCTTCTTGAGGCTGGCCCAACGCAAGGAGACGTTTCTTGCTTTTTACATTCCTCGATTCCTCAGTGGTGCTGACAGTCAGGACTGTATCTCCGAGGACGATGTTTGATATTTCTTGCAGTATAGACAAGGCCTGCATAATCATTCCTGGTCAGGTAGTGAGCCGAAGACATGGCATCCTCATGGTGGTATGGATGGGAAGAAGAAGGGTGAGGGTGAGAGAAACGGCTGGACCCTACCTATGTTCGTGTTCGCAACGGCCGGCTCCACCCTCACAAACTGACAGTGCCGGTTCAAAACGGCCGACACGTGCTAGCGGCCAAGGGTTAATTCCTCCTCCTCCTCTTACCAGCAGTACTGCAATCAACGCCCCTAGCCAAAATAGAAATATTCTATCATTCAGTTACACCCACGTGACCTCACCCCCCAGTCGTGCTTGACACATTCACAGAAACTCATCTTCCAACCCTTGTTTTGCTGCCTTCGGGCCTCGCCGCCCCTCGCACACGCTTGACAACGCACGTTCGGATCTTCGAGTCCGTCGTGTCGAATTAATTCAAGGGCCCGCTATGTTGTCAGAGAGTATCCGGGGATGGGATAAGCGAAAACACTTTCCATATTCCAATATGCGCCCCTTCGCTTTCGTCCATTCTAGCCGGTATACGTCCCTTCCATTAATATTCCATCACCTTTCCACGGCCAAGATCTCTCTGCCATGGCCGACTTGCCCCGTGGAATGAAGCATGTCGACCGCGATGCTCTTTACACAAACCTCGCCGCTCGCGTGTCATATTTGAAGTCCTTTATTGATTTCGGCCCGGGTAAGACTCCTGTCTTGTCCATCTACGTGTTATGTCCAGCCATCACTTACACCCTCCCAGGAGACCTTGCCGCTCTCGAGCGGGGCCAGGACCTCGTGCGCATGGTAATCCCTGACATCGTCAACTCCGTCTACAAGAAACTACTCCAGTACGATGTCACGGCCCGTGTCTTTTCTACCCGAGACAGCCGTGACGACGAGGACCCTCCCGTGTGGCCTCAAGACGGAAGTCCTGCAATCCAGAACCGCAAGATCTTCCTGCGATGGTACCTCACCAGGTTAAATCAAGACCCCTCCAAGATGGAGTTTTGGGAGTACCTCGACAAAGTCGGCGAAATGCATGTCGGCTCTGGGCGTCGCAACCCGCTTCACGTTGACTACATGTTCCTCGGCATATGCATGGGCTATATCCAAGACGCCTTCACCGAATCTATCCTTACCAACACCACCGTCGAGCTCCCGCTTCGCATTTCGATTGTCCGAGCACTGGGCAAACTCTGCTGGATCCAGAACGATTTGCTATCTCGATGGCACATAAACGAAAACAACCTTGGAGCCCATCCTCTCTCTGTCCCACAGACACAGACAGCCACCAGGCCCAGACCCGCAACAGCATCAGCATCGCCTGTCCCCCCCAGAGCTCACCCTTATCCGCCTCCAACAACGAGTTTCCTCCTACCAGACACTGAGAGCTTGTCGACCCAATTCAGAAGCCGCAAAAAGTCAGACGCTGGATCTCACGCCAGCAGTGGCAAAACTAGTCTCGGCCGCAGAAAGGAGTCTATGGATGGTTTCTCATACAGTTCAGGTGACAGCGGCGGTTGTCCCTTTTCCGGATCTGCCATGGACTACCAGAGAGCTGGCCAAGGCTGGCCATTGAGCAATGATTCAACCCGCAACAGCGCGGAGAGGCCTGGCACACGGCAGAGAGGTTGGCTTTGAGAAAATCTGGAGCCATCTTTCTGTTCTTCTCGAAACAGGCAACAAATCGAGTCGCCCAAATTAATTGGATTAATCCGAGTCTCGATAAGACTCCTCTGCGGAAGATGCCGCTGCGCATTACCACAGACGCTTCTGCTTCCATCGGTCAGGCCACGACACTTCCCGAACGCTGGCAGCAATGCCAAGCCAGCCCTGGGATCCTCAAAGGTTGCATATCAATCGCATGGCAAAAGTCAGTCGCATTGCTCTAACCTATCCCCTAACACCAATCCCTACTTCTAGATATCCCATAATACTTAATTAGGCAGCCCGCGCCTTTCAAGCGATTTCGTCTCCTCCAGCAGCTGCACATCCCCGTCCTCGCAATTCTCAAGAGTATAGCTCCGCCACTCAGCATTCCCCCAAAACGGCGCTAGAAAGAGGAAAGATCGTCAGCAGAGTTCTCGCAATCAATCAATCAACAAATCACAAACAGAGAGAAACTCACTGGTCTGCTTCCCCTCCGCATCAACCTCCCCCGTAAGCCAATGCCAAAACTGCCCATGCCCAACGACAACAACCTCCTTCTCCTCCCTCCCCGCCAACCAACCCCTCAACGCCTTCGCCCTAGCCCTCAGCGCCTCGTGCGAAGGCGCATAAATCCCCTTACTAGACCTCCACCCATCCTCCTCACTCTCCTCCCCAACCAACAACCCACAATCGATCAGCGCGCCAAACTCCCCCTCCAACACCTTTCTATCACTCCCCGTATCAGACGGCAAGTCCGTGGCTTCTTGCGCGTAGGGGATGAGCAGGATTTGTTCCTTGCCGGACTCGAAGCGGTCGGAGAAGCAGTATTTCGCCGTTTGGATTGTTCGTGTCAGAGGTGAGGCGCAGATTAAGTCTGGGTTCAGGACGGAGGCTGGGTGGTTCTTTCGGAAGGCTTGGCAGGCTGAGATTCCTTCGTCTGTCAAAACCGGGTCCGGGAGGTATTGGTTCTTTTCGGTCGGGGGGAGTTGGTGGTGGCCTTGGCCGTGGCGGATTAGGTGGATGCGGGTTGGTGGCATTGTTTCTTTGCTTGATTGGTGTTCTTTTGTGTAGCTGAAGGCTGTCGTTTTGTTTCTTCTAGGTAGGGTTGGAAAGTGCGTTCTTGTTGTTGATTATGTCTTCGTTGGGGTTTCTGTTAGGTTTTGAAAAACGCGAGAGTAATGATGATGTTATGTCAAAAGGTTTTTGTATAGGAAACGCAATCAACCGAATACTTGAAATATGGAAGGGATCAGGTTCCTTCTTATCGTCAACGTCGATGAGAGGCGTCTGCAGTCCGCGTCCGCGGGCGTCGACTAACGGACCGACTTCCGATCCATCGGATCGATAGTCTTCAGATCTATGATAAGCCCCGCGGCACCGTTCATCTAATTACAGCGTTGCTTTCGAACTTCAATTGCCTCTCCCGTTACTGTTGGTAGGCACTGCCCGTTTCGCAACCCTGATCGATGAAGGAAGTCGGGTAAAGAAGGACGTGGACGATCGACGTCATTGCCGTTGTGGGCTGAAGATCTCCGGTGCGCCGGTTGATGCCGGCGGTTTTGGAAAGCTTGATTTGGGAGGGTGCGAAAGGTTGGGGATCGTGGAGTTGATGTCGGTAGTGATGGCACGTGGGTGGTTGGTTGGTGACGTTTGGGCAAAGGTATCTTTTGATAACTTCAATGTTGACATCCATCGACCGTACCACACAATTGCGTGAGGGCCTTCGAATATCTGGAAATCCACACGATCAGGGTGGAGTATGACCGAAGTGTTCGACAACTCCCGATACTGACTGGTAGCTAGATGTTCCCTTGCCAGTTTGGTCATTCCCTTCCGTTCCGGAGGGCGAGCTCCTGCGAATGGGACAATGAAGCCAAGCAGCTCGCAAAAACAAAATGACTACATCAACAAATGTTTCGAAACTACTCCACGCACATCGACCGTCTCAATGCTATTGATAAAGCCTGCCAAATCTTAATGGCTGGACGCCATCTCCATCAGTCCTCGTTGTGACGGCAACGTATCCCGTCGCCTCCAATGAGCGTACATCTCCAAGCATCACCCTCGTCTTCCGCAACCGGCGGACCTTCTCCGGGGAATCCTCTGTCGAAGGTCCAGTCTCTTCGCTCACGTACGGATTGTCTCTCAGCAGGCTAGTGAAGCTATCTAAAATCTCGGGTCCTCGGCGCTTGAGGTTGAGAATGACAGTCGCAATGCCCGCGGTGAACATGGCGAGCGAGCTTGTTATGAGAATGCCTAGCCAAGTCGGGTCGTATTTAAGGCGTCGGTAGGCGCTGCGATCGACGGAATCCGTCGTGACATTCTTAGCAAATAAGTAGACGTATGCACTAGTGATGTCGGCGGGAGATATGTAAGCTAAGGCGTAGGTATTCAGCAACTGAGAGATGACACTAGAGATGACAATGTCATCGGAACGTGCGAACTGCCCATAGGACTTCAACTGGTCACTGACACGGTTGACGTATGGTTCCACGATCAAAGGACTGTGCGGGTCGAGAGTTCCCACTTGAATGGCGTTGATGAAGTCTGCACAAAACGTCCCCACAGATCCATCAGGCCTTTTCAACTCGCCGTCGAGCCAAGTCTTCGTCTCAGCTGGATGTTTGAGTCTCGACCGTCGTGCAGCAGTGAATGCGCATACTTGATCTTCACAAGTGTGATTCATCTCCACGTACGTGGTAGTCATGCTGCACTCTGCATTGTAATCCTGGAACCTGAACCATATCCTTCGAGGTGCTGTCGAAGGATCATTTGCGTCGTATTCAGGATCAGCATCGAGGGCCAGGGCAATGCTTTCATCGTCCCGATTGTTGCAGGTACCCTCACTCCGTTCCTCCCAGGTGGGCTCGAAGTCATGACCGCCTCGTCGCTTCAACGAACAGTTAGAGTACACGTAAGACGTCTCTATGTTGAGGAACGATTTTCCTTTGAGAATCGCACCAGTTGTTGGTAGCCCGATTAAAGAACTTTTTTGTAAAGGCCAGGCTCCTTTTCCAAAACCATACCAGCCATCAGAACTTTCTTGCAGATCAAAACCAATGAGTCCGGGGTGGTGATCCTGGATCGCAGCCATAGCTTCCAGCTGAGGAACAAACAAATTGTCAAAAGAATCCTGCCATTGACTTTTAGAGCCTGGGACGTAACCTGGAGACAAGACAGCCCTGACAAAGAGTGTTTTGGTAGTGTCTCTAGGCAATGCTTCTTCGACATTGGTCATCCGTGGGAGACTGTCGGGTCCAATGTCCATGTATGCAACTTCACTTGTCACATTGGTCTGGCCCAAGTACAAGGTCCGTAAGCTTGCTTGTCCACCAAGCGGCGAGAATGACCATAGAACCAGAAGTAGTGGCAACGCGCGATACAAAATTCCCAGGCGAAATGGAGTGCTGATGGCACCGAAGACTGTTCGGCTGCCAGTAAGATATTCGACAGTTGCGACATCTACGCTACGTTCAAGCCGCCACTCGGCGAGCGAGGTCAGAAAACGGCCAAGTATTGCAGCGAACATGATCGGCCAGACTGTTGGGCCCTATGTCCAGTCAGCCAGCCAGTCAAATCATCGGAATCGACGTGGGAGGCTCACAAAGCGTGCTGCGTTCATGATGACCTGAACTGTGCTATCGAATGTCACTTCACTTTCATCTCCATAAATTCCAGTATCCCGGTGGTAAGAAAATTCCTCTCTGCCGCTGTGCCAAATTGCCATGACAGCCAGAGCGATGAAGCAGATAGGAGTAACCGCCATGCACAAGTCAAAGGCCATCTACCCCATGGTAGATCGAGTTTTGATTCTTCTGCAGGGAGCGGCAACAGAAGCAACAACGTCTGATTTGGATGTGGAGGGGTCTTGATCATTCGGAAGGCCCATCTCATTTCGCTCGTTATTATGGGAGGCCGATCCAGAAGGAAGAAGCTGGTCCACAGCAGCGGCGCTAGTGCGCTCCTCGTCGTAACAGTCCGACAAATGCGACGGGCGCACGGTGCTGGAGTCCGTAGGCTCGTTTTCCCACTGATCCGACAAAGACGGATCATCTTGTCGTAACGTGCCGGTCGCGAAGCTTCGCTGGTCGAGTTGGTCCCCGGAGCTCCTTTCTTCGTCTGGGTCCCCAAAGCGTGTGTTAGACGAGGTCCTGGTCCGATCTATGGCCCGTAAGGGTATCAAGGAACCTGTGGACGCCATGGCCAAGAAGTTGGAAGCGATGGGTGAATCCAGGGTGCGAGTGGGGGTCAGTACCTACAAATACCACTGCGCAACCAGACTGAGGCCCCATGCTCAGCCTCAGCCTGGTGCCTCGAAACGATACGGTCCAAGCGAGTGGGGCCATAGAGCTGTGCAGCAGACGCTGCAGCGGCGGACCACCATCTCTGCAGGCAGCCTACGTGCTATTGGACAGTGCACATGTTATTTAGAGCTATAGTCGGCATGATGAGGCCTCAGCCTGATGCGTCCAACTGGCGGAATTTGGTGGTGGTGACACAGAGTGCGGCTGTAGTGTCACAATGTTCGCGGTCATGTCCAGCCGAGTCCAAGGTCGACAAGAATCTAGAGTTCCCCAGTATCTCTGCCTTTGGATTAGACACTGTGCGGATGTGGATGTTGCGTGGGATGTAAAGATCGACCTGATTTAGGTATGCAAGCAAGCCAAGGATCCAAGGAGCCAAGGTACCCAGGTAAGCTTCATGCACCTGGATACCCTCCAACCAGCCTCTAAGCTGTTGGGACTATATGTGAGATCAGTAGCTACCAAGGCCTGTCTTTTGGTCGGTGGATGAGTGCGCTCACTGGCATATTCGAGTATGAAGAACGCGATGCTATGTCGCAATGTATAGGAAAAAGCAGTAAAACCCCGCAGCCTATAAGACGCAAACCATGTCAGACATGCCTCAATTCGTAGAATCCATAGTACAATGCAACGCCACGCGATGCGACGCCATGCAAAACATTAAACAACCACGTGGCCCTCCTGCCCTCTCTACCATCCCACACTCACCACACTCACTCCTCTTGTTGTGGCGGCGTAACAGGAGGAGACTCGTCGCTCCCAAGCGCCTCCCGAAGCGGGATAACCTGATGACCAGGTCCAACAACAGAGACAGGGCTCAACGCCGCCGCATCGTTGTTATCGTCAACATTCTCCTCCTCCTTCAAACCACTCCCAGGCCTCTCCCTCTCAGCCTCCTTCCCCTTCCCACCCTTCTTAACAACCTTTCTCGGGCTCCTTCGGCCATCACCAGCAAGCCCCAGACCCCTCTCAGCCTTAGCCCTAGCCTTGACTCCAATCGGAAGCTCTCCCTCACTACCCTGCCGGCTTCTAGAAGCAGCAGCAACAGCAGCAACTCCAACAGCACTAGCGGCAGCGGACGAGGAAATCGTCTTGATCTCTTTCAGTACCTCCCTGAAGCCTTCCTCTAGAGTGTTCATCCTAGCCAGCATGATGCGGTTGACCATGCCCTTCTCCTCGTCATCCTCGCTGCGCTTCCTCTTTTCTTCCGCTTCTTCACGACGACGGCGCTCATCGAAGAAGTCGCGCTCGCGCTGGAAGGCCGATGTGAAAGAGGCCGACAAGCCAGCGTAGTCGTCACCGCCACCGCCGCCTCCTCCGCCGTTGTTGTTGGACGCATTGACGAACTTGTTGTCGCCGATTTCGCTGGCGAGATCGAGTGCGCGGGCGTTGAAGGAGGGTTCGCGATGCGAGTGGCGGTTCCTGGTATCGAGGAACGCGAGGCTCTTGAAGGTGTCTGGCGCTGTGTTCTGGCGGGGAACCATACCTGGGCGGGCGAGCAGGCGGGGTTTGGGCTTGGGGGTGCGGGCGCCGGAGGGTATATGGTGGTTACTGTTGAGGTTGTTGAGGGGATTAGGAGTCGCGGTACCAGTGCCGGCGCTGCTATTATGCTTGTGAGATGTTTGTCCACTGCGACTCGGCCTTGTGGCTGGGATGTTGGTGTCAGACGAAGCGTCTTGCGGCGCAAAAAGCATAGTGCCACTTGACGCGTTCCGTTGATGAATCTGGCGTTTGGGAAGCGGTCTGGCTTGGAAGGGAGTACCTCCTGTTTGCAAGATGTCTGGAGAGTAATCTCGCAGGCGAGCTTGAGCAGCAGTAGACATTGGCGTCAGCGCTCCACGAATAGGAGCAGGCGTATGGAAGTACTCGCTTCCACTATCGTCGTCTTGAGATTCTCTGTGCTTGAGATTTCTGACGGACACGCTCTCGCCGACGGGAGTCACGTTATCGGACTCGTCAGGGTCTTCGTCATCTCCATCGGCGTCAGTCTCTTGTGGTTGAACGTCTGGACGTTCATCAGCTGTGGTCTCGTCCTCCTCGTCGATCCTCTTTGGTCTCTTCGGTACTGTGACAGACAGACGATCAGGGTCGCTGGTCACGCTTCTCGTGGCGGTGGAGAAGTTCCGGCTCAACATGCTTGGTCGCAAACCGCCTGTATTGGAGCGCCTGAATATCGGTTTCCTGTTCTCCAGTCTCTCAACAATACTCCTCGGCTGTTCAACAGGGGGGCTTGCTCCGCCCTGTTCATCTGCGTTCTGCATCCATCGGTCGACCACGGTGGCACTATTGCGTCGTTCGGGGTCCATGCCTTCTGCGGTCGTACGCACCGTACTTCCCCGGTAAGGCTTCCTGAAGACCTCATCCAGCGCGCGGTCCTTGTGGAAACTGATAACCGAGGGCTCTCTCAACCTTCTGCCAGGGCTGAACAGCTCTTGTGCCTTACTCAACGAAAATGCCACAGGCTTGCGCTGGCTACGAACAGGCCTTTGAATCAGGTCTGTCGGTCCGTACGACATGTTTGAGAGAAGTACTCTCTCATACGTGAAGATGATAAATAGCACCGGGAAGTGAGTGATCTTGATCATCGTCCGGTTGAACCTGACGTATTGCCGGAAAGGCAAGATGTACCGCAACGGGCTTAACACCCATCCAATCACGTTCGATGGTGCAATATAGCTGAATAGTGCATCTGACTTGACCATGCTGATGGTGTTGATCGCGAACAAGAACTGGTGCTCTTCTTCAGCGTTGCGCACGATGGCCATGAAGCTATTCGTCAAGACAGTGATCAGGATTGTCACGATCAAAAAGTGACAGATGATCAAGAACGCTCCCATAATGGCCTTGCCAAGTATGTTGTAGTCTCCCCACCTGTCCCAAGCCGCCGGCGTGAAGCCCATGACGATCTGGAACAGGGCATACGCCACACTTTTGGCGTCCGTGTTTTCGTCAGCGAACGACAGGCTGAAAGCGACGAAGAATCCAGAGCAAGAGATTAAGATTAGAATCAGGACCGCAACAAGATCCTGTGCCATGAGACGGAAGGCGATAAGAAGTTGCGAAAAGTAGCGGTAGTGGTCGAGTACACTAAATAGGCGGGGGAAGAGCAAGATAGCAGTGGAACCCAGGGCATCGTATGCCATACTTGCGATGCGATGCTTGCCCTGATCGGCGAGAACAATGCCGTACAACCGGAGAACGTAGTAGACGCCAAACAACAGCAAGATGCCAAGGTCGAAAGCGTTCCAGAAACTGAGAATGTAAAGTCCGAAGCCCTGTTCGGTGAAGCCAATAACCTCGTCAAGCATGTAGCCGATTGACCAGAACCAGAAGACCATCTCCAGGGGCGTGATCGTTACGCTGCGGTCGTAAAGTACAGCAACGTAAAGGCAGAGCATGACTGCGAAGGAAATAGTCGAGAACAACTGGCGATATCTTGGAACACGAAGACGACTGAGTTTGAACAGAGAAGAATCATGCGGGTCATACAAGGTTGCTGATCGTCTTGAAGGTGCAGAAATCTCGGGTTTCTTACTCGTTCGAGTATCTTGAGCCTTGCGTGACAGGATCGCATCAGCGGGTAGGGCGCTCGGAGAGTGTTCTTCAACAGTGCCATAGCCTCCGTTGATACCCTTTCTTTGGCGTTGGCGTCGTGGCTTGCGGTGAAGATTATCAGCCTCAGAGTGGAAGACGATGGTACCCGCCCAAATGGCTTCGAGGTGTTGAACAACAAGAGGATGGGCCAGGAAGCGCTTAGCTTGCGATCTTATCGCAACCTCAATAGTGCTGACCCTGGCGCCCTTCCCGCGGGTTCGTTGGTGCTGGAGATCATCCAAATGGGCAGGGGTTGCGTAGCCCGGTGTGCCTCGTCCGGTGGTTGGCGGCGACATGCCCTGCAATGGGTCGAAGTCGTATGACAGCGCATCGATGAGTTCGCGCACAGTAAACTCTTTGAGCAGACGCATGGCCAGCAGCTCGCTCAATAGAGCTCTTGTTCTGGAAACACCGACATTCCCCGGGTTCATCTGTCCTTCTTTCTGGAATTGCAGGCCATTCGCAATAAGTGCGCAAAGGGTTGCACGGTTGAAGTGGTTGGTGCGAATTTGCGACTCTATGGGCTTCACCAGAAACTGGCTGACCTGAGGGCTCCGTAATTGCTCCCATGATAGAGTCGTCTCGGCGCGCGCCACAATCAGCAGGCGAATAGCATGTGTAATGTTGTACATCGGGAGGCGGTCAAGATGCGCCGCCGAGAAGATGGGCAACAGCGGCGTCTCGACGGCGTCCTCGTCGTCGTTGTCCTCGTCATCGTCTTCCTCGTCGTCATCGTCGTCGTCGCCCTCATCTCCATTCTGCTCTTCCTCATCATCATCGTTGTCCCGATAGCGCACATTGTCGAAATATGATGTGGCTCCCCTGTCCTGTTCTTCCTGGAAGCGTAAGGCTCTCTCGTGGGATGCGTCGTCGTCGCCCACGGTTCTTCCTACCGCACGGCCGCGTGCAAGCTCGGGTGAATCGGGAAAAGGCGAGTATGCGTATGCTTCGCGGTCACCGTCATCTCCCTGGCCTTTGCCTGCTTTTTTCCAAAAAGCGAGCATTGAGCTGTATGTGTATTTCTTGTCGCGCGTAACAGATGTTGCTGCTGAATGTCCTTCGCTTCGATACTGACCGCCACTCACCGTCCTGCAGCCAACTCCGTTCGCGAAGCTCCGAAATTCTTATCTGGCAAGGAGCAGCAGAACAGCACGTGAAGAGGACGAAAAGGTGGTACAGGCGGGAGAAGCTTTCCTTAGTATGCGATATGCGAATGCAAAAGCACGGACTTGTCATGTGAATTGCGCCTACTCTCAAACGTTAGGCATTTAGGGCTCCATGATCGATTGAACTATGACTGCCGAGGTCATACTCCTGACAAGTCACATGGCATGAATGGCAGTACAGAAGTGTACTGTATGGCGTAGGCATGTAAGTACTAGGTAGGGAGCAGTTTGCCTATCTCGAATCTCTTAGGTCTCGCCTCGCCTATCACCAATCACCAATCGAGCTCGCTGCACATCATGATCATCTCGCGTGCGAGTGGGGCAAGGGATGCTTTTCCTTTGGCTAGACCGAGAAACCTGGAGACCAACGGGACCTGCCAAAACTTTGCCCATTTCTGACCCGCGCCCCCACAAAGGACTGGCTTTTTTACTCTACCGCCACAAGACTGAGAGACAGCCATATCAAATCGCGATAATATTACCCTCGCACTAGCATCCACTCTCACATATCGCGCAATCCCTGTGACCCCCTGGACTCCCTATACCAACGGGCAGGACGAGCCATTTTCAGCCCGCTACCCAGACCTCAACCAGCGGTGAGATCGACGCATCCCACACACCTGGCATCGTCATATTCCCGTCAACACCTGCAGCCACCACAAGCAAGCGAGCAAGCTAGCATTTCAGCGCTTAAGCTGCAAGTCACAACACCCATCGAGCCATCATTCTCAACAAGGAAGGAAGCAACAATGCCGAAACCCAGACGCAACATCGACGCCGCCGTTGAGGAGACCCTCACGCCACCCGACACTCTCACCCCGGGCCAGCAGATCGCTTGCGTCAAACAAGGTGCCGGCAACAACCTTTACCACCTGGTTCTCGCTGATGGCTCTCCCATGCTTGCTGAGCTGCCTTCAAAGTTCAGGTCTACGGTGTGGATGAAGCGGGGTGGCTTTGTGCTCGTCGACACCTCCGCTCTGGCTAATAGAGACAACAAGCTTGGCGGCGAGATTGTCACTTACGTTGGCGACGAGCGTGCGTGGAGGAAGATGCCTTGGTGGCCAAAGGAGTTCCCGGCGAAGAAAGCCGGGTACGGCGACGATGCGGATTCGGACGACGAGGGACCTCAGATGCCTCCCAGTGATTCTGAGGAGGAGTAAATTTGATCTCTTGTAGTATTCTCGTCTACTGAACGTGGCTATGGCTAGACTTCTCTCCGCCCTTCAAATAATACGACATCCTCCCCGAGGCACGCCATCCCGATCCGACTGCTGCAGCGAGACATCCAACCACAACGAGCGAACTGGCATTAGTGCTGGGATATACGTTCCAAGCCACTTCCTGCGCTGCCCAAATTGCATACACGAAGACAACATGCAGTCCGGCTTTCCAAAGGAGGAAAGGTGTCGACCATGCGATATATGCATAGAATTGGTAGTGCAGACTCCTTGCACACAAGCAGCCTATCATCATCGCCGAAAGCATAGTCGTCAAGACGAATACAGGCGTGACGTTACGAGAGATCCTCTGCTGAGTCTGTTCGGTAGGCGGCGAGAGAAGCATGCGCTTGACACCGCCGAGATCAATACCTGCTGGTCTGAGCCATCGAGAGTCCAAGAACGCGAGGAGCAGCGCGACGTGGACACTCAGCAGCGCAAGCGAGAATGGCTTCGACAAGAAGATGTCCTCTCCAACAAAGCGCCAGTTCACCGTCCACTTGAACATGAACTGCCGGCTGAACTCGAAAGCTCTGCCAAGGTAGCTGCGTGCGTGCGTGCCGAGGAACTCATAGCCAAGTACAACCTGCAAGAATCTTAGAATCAGTCTCGTCTGGACCATCCCATACCTTATAATAGAAGAGACTCACCTGCACCTGTCCCATCAATAACGCCTGTCCTAGCGCCCGATCTCTGCCAGCGCCCAACCAAAGCACAACACCCACAGCCGGTAGAGCCAACAATAGACTCATCTTAACTCCCAATCCCAGGCTGAAAGCCAAGCTTCCCAGCGTCCACCACTTCCTCTGATAGCAGGCGATCGCCGCGAACAGAAAGAAGACGGCAAAGCCATCGTTGAACAGCCTCAGCATGAAAATCGAATGCAGCCGCTTACTCAGCACCAACATCGGCAACACCCAAGGTGGCGCTCCGGCATTGCGGTAGCACACCAAAACCAATACCAGAGTTGCCAGGTACAAGCCGATGAAGAGATACTGCGCCAGACGAATGTCGGTACCTGCAGACGTGATGTCGTGCAGTAGTCGGTAGAGGTAGACGTGCGCGGCTGGGTAGACCAAAGGTCCCGTGCCACCAACGAGCTTGGTGTAATCACGTTCGCCGGAGAGGTAGAGGGTGATTTGCTCCATGTAAGCGCGCCAGTCGATTTCGGTGTCTTCCTAATGTCAGTTGAAACGTCGTCCGAAATCACCAGCAAACGGTATGAAGAATTGCTCGTGTCAAACTTACAGGGAATCTTGTGGACTATCAGTACACTGAGAGCTGCATCTCCCAAGACTAGAAGAGGGCCAATCCATGATGTATGTTTGGGGTCTTGGGCTATGGAGAGCCCGCGACGGACGAGATTCATGTGAGGCGTAAGAGCTACCGCTTCTCGTTTGGACTCTCCGGCTCCGGTAACTCGGGTCCTGAAGCTTGTAGAAATTGGAATCCAAGACACTACGAACGCTCGAATAATTGATAGACGTTGCAGTATACTCATGTTCAGTCCAAGTGAGGTCTCGCAGCCAATAATAGGAGGCGGCTCAGCCCGGAGCACGTGCCTTCCTTTCCCACCTCAAAATTGCTCGATTTCAATGCGTTCCCTTACATGATCTGCTCTTCTTCAAGTCCACCACCATGAGCTGAACAACAACACGTCCGCTGCTTCGCTCACGAAGTGGCATTGATCCCCCAACAGGTATGTCTTCTCTCTGCGAAACCCCCAACCCCACCAAAATGATTATTAAACCATTTAATCTGTCAATCCCCTGAAGTCACTTGTACGCAAGTGGCACTTGACGAACACGAATGTTAAGAGCTTATGATTCCGCAACTTCTTGCCCGCTCAAACACACGCAATCGCATCGATTCAATCAGCATCATTTGCTAACTATTGCCCGAAGAACAGAAACAATCTGCACAACCAGCCATGGGTTCCACCGTCGCCGAGCCGTTCCCTATCTTCACCGTCGCCCACAAGTACATCCTTTACGATGTGGACACGGTGTCACATGCGCGAGCCAAGCACAACATTACCGGCGTGCTGATCGGCGGTCTTCCCCAAGCACCGCAGCAAAACGTCTTCTCCGGTATTCCTCTGGAGTTGATGCCCGAGGAGGCTCGCTTGCTGGTAGAGAAGGGCGTTGCCTATCTTGTCGAAGACGTCAAGGCTCACAAAGACAACATGCTTGGCAATGGTCTGGCGCCCGAGGAAAGACGGGCGTTCCAGAACGCGTTGAGGAAGCAAGGTTCCGCAGCGGCCAAGGACGCCGAGAGGAAGATGGAAGAGAGGAAGAAGGGTGCCCTTGAAAAGAAGTTCGGTAGCAGTGACTGGAACGATATTCCAGAGGATATGCTCGTATCAAATGGCAAACGAAGCGGCAAGAAGGGCAAGCGGGCTGGTAGTCGGACACCAGTCCCTCACAGTGGTGCCGCCACTCCGGCTGAAGAAGTCGAAAGTCTCTTCACACCACCCGTGAGCGCAGGCCCACCCTCTGCACCTCCCAAGGCTGCTTCTGCGACTCCGGTGGCATCGTCGTCGGAGCCCACGCCTTGGGCAGTCACACCCACAACGTCTATCCCACCGCTCGACCCTATCCCGCCACCTCCTCAGCAAGCTCTTCCACTCCCGGATGTACCCACCTCGTATCCGCTATTCAAGCATTTGCATGAAAAGTCATACTTCATGTCACCCGGTCTGCGGTTCGGATGTCAATACACCGCGTATCCTGGCGACCCGCTTCGTTTCCACAGTCACTTCCTGTGCAGTGGCATGGACTGGGAGGAGGAATTCGACCTTTTGGATATCGTTGGCGGAGGACGTTTGGGTACCGGAGTGAAGAAAGGCTACCTCATCGGTGGTCAGGAGGTCAGCGAGACTAAGGAAGAGGAAGACAAGGGTGTCCGAACCTTTTGCATCGAATGGGGTGGTATGTAGAAAGCCGTCTTCGCAAGCAATCAAATAACATTACGCCTCGCTTTCTTTCGCACGATTAACCTTCTCACATCTTACAAGGAGAAAGTTGCTTCTATTTGTTTGACAATCACATGCCACCTCTCACTCCCTTGCCAATTCCTCCGCCACCACCCCATAAACATCACCCAGAAACATCACCCAGCACGCCACACGTAACAACTCGCGAATCCTGCCGTGCAAGCGACCACTCCACATCAAGGTCAGTCAATCATGGACGACAACATGAATTTTACTCCTCGCTACACCCTCGCACAGCCCAGGAGCAGACCCATCCTCCCGCCAAATCAGCAACAACAAGCTACCGCCAATGCCCACCTCGAAGTCAAAAAGAAAAAGATCCCACCACCACGCCCTCTCCGCCAGGTGCGTTTCCACTCTCCACCTCCAATCCTCCCAGCACGCAATCCCCTTCGCTCACCGACCGGAGCCGTTGTCCCACAGCGAGAGCAATTACGCGTCGCGGAGATCTGGGACCCTGAGATTGGCAGCTATGTGAAGCGGCTGCCGGAGGGAGGTTTTGGGGGTGTTGTTGATGGTGGCATAGCTGGCAGTTTTGGTCGTGTTAGCTTTGGAGGTCCCAATGCGCACAGGATGCCAGGTCCCAGAATACCATGTCTCTTGCCGGGGATGGAGGTTGCGTTGAGGGATGGTACGACGATGACTGCCACAGGGTCGCAGACTCAGGGGATAGGGCGCTCGCGGTCGGTGAACGATGGTAGGCTTAACAGCAGCAATGTTAACAGCAACAACAGCAACAACACGACCTCACTCCGCGCTCCGATTACGCGCCTGCTGAGCCCAAACACCGCCGACCGACCTCTATCTGACCCAACCACATCCACCTCAGGACCAGAACAAGTATTCAGCCGCACGGTCCACGAAGCGATCAGTAATCTCCGGCAAACATACATTCACTCCTTGCACGTCGACGAGTTCGAGACAGAGTTCAGGACCGATGGCGAGGTCTTCGCTAACTCCAATCATCTGATTCCCACCAACAGACTTCCACCGACCGTTGCTCCTACGCCTCCACCGCTACCACCGCCGCCACCTCCCACAACACCTCTCCACCGCAGCATCTCCAACCCTTCAGTCTTGTCTTCGGCGCAGCAAGCTTCCGCGCGCAATTTCAGCTTACCTTCCTATGGCTCGCCATCAGGGAAAGAAGAACTGCAGCAGCAGCAGCAGCAGCAGCAGCAGTTCCCGCTCGAAAGCAGGAGTACGAGCGGGCCTCTGCATCTGCCTTCCTACGGCGCTCCGTCTACGAATGAACAGCAGCAGCAGCAGCAGCAGCAGCCATTCGAGCTCGAAGCCCACAGTATCAGCGGACCTCTGCCTCTGCAGCAACAATTCACGCTCGAAAGTCGCAGTATCAGCGGGCCTCTGCCTTTACCAACCCACGGCTCTCCTTCTGCGGACATGCCGCCGCAGCAACAGTTCCCGCTCGAAAGCCGCAGTATGAGTGGACCTCTTCCCTTGCCTTCGACGAACAGTAGATGGGATCTGCGCGTTGATAACGCTGCCACTATGACGGATATGCCCACGACGCCGGTACAGAACACGCCGCGCCGTCCGTTACGTAGGATGAGGTCGCGAAGTGTCAATCTTGGGAGGATTGCGGAGGCGAGTGAGGGTCCGAGGGCGCCGGCTAGGAGTTTGGAGTGGTGGGATGAGAGGGAAGAGCTCGCAGGAGATGATGGAGCAATGAATGTTGGGATGACTGAGAGGCCGGAGGAACAGGACGATGGCTACGATCTCGCTGTTCAAGTGAGCGTTGGGAGGCCTGTGAAGGCGGCGATCACAACGACGACTAAGCCAAAACGCAAGGTCTG
>Ga0265797_10004028_pt1 | contig 22847 bp, 20 predicted proteins | sample P2T30metagenome_FD_192433 | JGI IMG/M metagenome (GOLD analysis project Ga0265797, IMG submission 192433) | Plant litter microbial communities from East Loma Ridge, Irvine, California - P2 T30 | ecosystem: Environmental > Terrestrial > Plant litter > Unclassified | place: USA: California... | reverse complement strand
GCCAATGAGAGACACACTGCACACGCCAAGAACAGCAGCCGAGACTGCTGCCTGTTCATGTCTTCTCACATCACAACCATATTCCAACTCGACGGCATCGAACTCAATGGCCAGTTCGCGGTCATTAGAACCCTCGTTTGGCTGGGAACCTTCTGATCATTTCCTTCTAGTACGTCGGATTGCACTCTACGCCTTTTAGTCAACACAGCGAGCATGAGCAAGCTCTATCGAATGCGACTGATCAACAGCAAAAGGAGAAATGGGATCCAAAATCATCTCTACACCAAGACGAGCAAGAACGGAACCTTATCAAAGGCTGGATCCACCTCGGTGAGCGTGGCCGTTCGGTAGGATCTACCTATCCCACTTTGTGGGCACGTCCGAATTTTATTTACTAATGCGCGTTTTGATCAGCTTTACCGCGAGCGATGCGACGATATACCTCTTCCTCAACACATTCCTTCACATCTGTCAGTCTTCGAGAAGCGCCGCAAAGTGACAGATTCAGGCGAGTGGAATCGTGCTGCTGGTGCTATATGGATTCGAACATGGTATGGCAATGAAGCATCTCTGGGGGAAGGATCGGGCGAAGACATTGTCACACGTACGAGTGCCGACGATGCATACTCTCGACTATGGCGGAAAGCCTTGCATCCTTATCAGCTCCATTACGAATTCGATGCGGACATGTTTGGGCCTTTCATCTTCGATGACAACGGTGCCGCGTATGGAGTGGAGGCACGGGACGCAGACGATGAAGTGGAGCTGATGGGAGATATACCCTCCTTCATCTTAGGCGCCCTAATGCGATGTCCTGACGCAATGGAGGGAAGCAGTGAGAGTGAGATAATGGAGGAGGACGATCACACAGAATTGGCACAAAGCTTACTTGTCGTAGTCGCGGACCGCGAGGCATGCGAAGAGGGATGGGTACTGCTGATTGCCCTGAACCATAGAGGCCAGGCGTTGCACTTGCGTGTACGGTGCAAGGCTTGTCTGGTTTGGGAGCAGGTCAATCATTTCAGAAACGGAGGCATGCCGTTGGATATCACGGAGAGCAAGGAGAATCTCATGGACTACCTGGATGGCAATCGATCAGGTGATGGATGGGATGAGGACGAACCGCAGGATTAGCCAATACACACACCGGAGCTTCGAGCTCGTCTTTTGCGCTTACTGGTCGCCCGATACTATGCACTCTTACTCTATACTGAGATGAAAAAGGAGCGCCCTTGATGAAACTGTGGAGGGCAGACTCAGCGGCTGCGGGGCAGCAGAGGACGGAATGTGGACAGTGGGGATGTTGGTGACCGTGCTTTAGCTACGTCAGACTTGTTGCTCGTGTGTATGAATTACTGCCCCACTGTTAAGCTGTCACTGGTGACTGTGGTCTAGTATATTCGCTTTCACGTCCTCGATGAACCTGATCCATCTGACCCGATGCCCTTCTTCTAGCAGACAATCTTGGGAAACTGGTGCCACCATACTCACATCGCTTTCATACAAAGCTAAGGAAGCACTACCCACGGTTTTTCCAAACATGACAGAAGTTGTCTGGATACCTAAGCCAACGGCACAGACAACGGGTCAAGCTATCGAAGTGGACGAAGCCGTCGTGGAGCGTGAGTCAGCCCTCGAACGCAGTCTAATGTGGCGTTCAGGCTCACCATTCAATAGGTCTACCCCACGGATGCGGGGAAATCGTAGCAAGACTACATGGCGCCAGTTTCTGGACGCAGACCGCGCGTATCGATGTACGACTAGCCGATGGCACTCCGCAAACATACTTTCTCAAGACCGCCAGCGGCGAACTTGGCATGAGCATGCTGAGAGGAGAGTACCATGGATGCAAAACGTTGCATGCATATACACCTGGCATGTAAACTTGCCGATCTCATATCGACAACAAGCTGACTTCGTTCGCCGCTTAGAAGGAATACCTCGCCCCATCGATTGGGGAACATACAAATCAGATCCCAACAAGCACTTCTACCTCGCGGAATTCATGGAGATGACAGCAGATCTCCCTGACATCCGAGCATTCTCTGCCATGCTAGCCAAGCTCCATCACGACAGCATGGTAGACCCAAAGGCGCCCAGGGAATTTGGATACGACTTTATGACGCACGAAGGCAGCATGTACCAGGACATAACGTGGAGCAAAACATGGGAAGAGCTGTACAGCCGGCGCTTCAAGTCATTCGTCGACCAAGAGTTAGTATCGCAGGGCCCGAGCGAAAAGATAGAGCAGCTGGTGCTTGATCTCAAAGAGAAGGTCATTCCACGACTGCTTCGACCTCTGGACACGCATGGTTGCAAACTGAGACCGGTTGCACTCCATGGTGATATCTGGTGCGGCAACGTACCAATGCGGTTACCGGTGAGCCCGTGTACTTCGACCCTGCGGTCTTTTGGGGTCATAATGAGTGTAAGTGACAGCGTGAGAGAATATTGGGATCGAGGCTGATGTAGTGGTTTCGTTGGTAAAGACGACATCGGTAGCATGGCCACTCCTCGTTACAAGCTCGGTCGAGAGTGGATGCAGGAATATCACAAGTTCTTCCCTATATCAGCACCAGAGTGCGATTATGAAGACCGCAACCTCCTCTATGCGATGTAAGCTAGGTCGCTATAGTAGTTCTCTTCCCCGCTGACTCTGCGAAGAAGTGGACACTTTTGCGCTTCCGCGCTGTACCCCGAGAAGAACGACTTCAGGAAGATGTACGCTGTCAATTTGCTAGTAGTGCATACTCACTAACGTGTAACAGGGCCATTGTAGATATGCAGCGACTGCTCGACAGGTATCCAAAAGGGTATCAAGGAGAGTGAACGATTTGTTTAGTTGTAGCCAATGTCATGCTCCATCTCTTCTTGTTCACCGTTAATTCAATTTTGAGGGGCATCCACTTTGTTGCGTACCTAGCAATTCTTGACTTTTCCACGAACGCCCGTTGTTCTGTGAGTTAGCAAAGGGATTATCGAAGTACGCCTGACTGATCAGAGACTGGTCGTGAGGAACGGACGCCGAGATCGAAGTCACATGATCCAAAGCCCTGCCGCATCCTAACCATCTCGCGAAAGTTCGTCCGCTTACCTACGTTGTCGTGTTGCTTGGCGTGTGATTTGAAATCCGAACCTTGGCCCTCGTCTGTAAGTAGCTCGACTGCTGCTCAACAAGCGCGTGGTTTACACGTTCTCGCGACTTTCCTAAGGCAACGATTAGCGTATATCTCACGGTGAGACTTGGATCCTGGATTGGAGCCGCAACCGCGAACATCTCAACACGGAAGGTTGATCACCACAACTCCACGCCGACTCTCCATCAGCTTCCTACCCTAGTCATGTCTTCACAAACACGTCACAAGATCGTGATTGTCGGCGGCAACTTTGGCGGCGTCAATGTCGCTCACTATCTTTTGCGCAATACCCTGCCGGCCCTCAAGAAGGCCCAAGCAAACTTCACCTATCACGTTACCCTAGTCACGCCAAACACGCATTTCTTCTTCAAAGTCGCGTCCCCACGCGCCATCGTGAACCAAACTCAAGCTTCGCATGACAAGATTTTCAAGTCGCTCGCCGAAGCATTCGAGCAGTACGAGCATGGCGTCTTCACCCTTGTCCAAGGCAAAGCCACCGCCGTGAAAGAATCCGAGAAAAGCGTGGTGGTGCAGAACGGCGACGCGACAAAGGATATCAAATACGACTCACTCATCATCGCATCCGGGACAACATCCGCCTCCCCTATCTGGACCCTCCACGATGACCACAAGAAAAGCGAAGCAGCCATCACCGCCCTGTACACCTCTCTCACGACCGCTACAACCGTTTTGATCGCCGGTGCAGGCCCCGTGGGCGTCGAGACAGCCGGCGAAATCGCAGTCGCACACCCCACGACCAAGATCACACTCCTCGCACCCGGCACAAGCCTGCTCCCCAGTCTCCCACCCGCGATGGGCAACAAAGCGCAGAAAGCCCTCGAGAGACTGGGCGTCAACATCCGACCCAACACGCGCCTTGAGACAGATAGAAACGGCGTCGTGAAGCTGAGTGACGGCTCCACTGAATCACCAGACGTCTTCATCGACGCCACCGGCCCGCGCATCATCAACACGTCCTGGCTCCCCAAGACCTGGCTCGACGGCAAAGCACACGTCGCGACGCGCGACGCCTACTTCCGCGTCTCGAATGCCTCAGACGTATACGTTATCGGCGACGTCGTGTCCGGGAGTCACAAAACGGCCATCGAACTCGACGCCATGACGCCCACCGTCGCATCCAGCGTTGGCGTCGATATTGCCAAGGGCCTCGGAATTACTGAGCCACAGCCCGGGTTTCTGGGTGCCTTGAATCCGTTCGCGGCGGCCTCACCTCTAAGCCAGAAGGAGTACAAGCCGATGAAAGACACGATTGTCATTCCGGTGGGCCCGGGGGGTGGAGTGGGACAGGTCATGGGCTTTGCGATGCCGAGTTTTGTGGTGAAGAAGGGGAAGGCGGAGAATTTCTTGATGGAGTTGATTGAGCCGAGTGTGAGTGGGGAGAAGTGGAAAGGAAAATGATCTTCTCGATAAGTAGCCAGATGGATACCAAGGGGAGTAGTATTTGATACTCTATTCCTAGCGGCAATCTACAAAGTTGTACTTTCAACGGGGTCGACTGCTCCACCGTGACAATCACGCGCTGAGCATTGTTTAGATATCTTGGGTTGCACGTACAGACCATGAAGGCTCAACAGAGGTGAAAGGTCCGGATATCGACACCTCGATACTTCAGGGCCTTGGGCGACAATCGCGGATCGAATTCGGGAAGAGCAGTCTGGTCACGCCATTCGAACTCCGCCGATAACGGTCCTAGACGTGGGTCGTCGACAACAGCGTCATTTGAGCCTTTCGTAAAATTTTGAGCCATGACGCCTTGATGGCTGCGATAGGCTTGTGCTCGCCAGCCACACGGAAGTGACCCAAGTATCGCTTCACCGTTCATTAGACCATGTACATAAGCCTCTCCGACAATTACATGATGATCGTTCGCCTTGGGCCGGAGGACCACTGGTGCGTCGAAACCCAACAATACCGCAATGATGTCGCCTTTCTTTGTTAGTTGGGTCTTCGAGTGGTTTCCACTAAATGCATCTTACCTCTTGCTATCGATTGGGAGCCGAATCCGATGTAGTCTTGGCTCTTAAAGAGGCGTCGCCCATGGGTGAAGTCTTGTACACTACTCTGAAAAGCGTCGAAGCCGGTTTCCGTTCTTCTCAACACTCCCCTATCTGCTGAATCCAAAGTCCTTCTGCACTGAGACACGGTCGGCCAATAGATGTGGGATGGGTACATTTCACGAACGCGGTTTCCGCATAGAGTAGCGACGAAAGCATCAAGCTGGGCATCGCTCGACTCGTCAAATTTCTCGTCAAACCGTATCACCTCTTTCGAAATGCGCCTCCAATATTCCCACGTTCCATGCCCTTCTCGTTGTTCTGATTCCTCTACCCATGAGATCGCGCCGCAGTGCACCCCAACGACTTCAAGAATTTTGTCGTCGATGATTCGCGCACCTCCAGCACAGCTCTGACCCGAGGCGAAACGGCTGAAGGTCATTGGTTCTCGCGGCAGTGCTTTCGACCAGTTCGGCACCCACGATGGCCCATTGCAGCCACCTTTTGGCATATCGCAGAATTCAAGGAAGCTTAGCCTATCATATGCCTCAAGCCAGGTTTGGCAGGCTCTCTGATATGTCGCCGCTGGAGTGATGTTGTAATCCGGGTTCACCAGCATGGAGAAGCGCGGCTCTAGGAGCCCTAGAACGGCATAGATCCTGTCGCGACTGTCAAAGCACTGAGCGCGCCGCGTCGCCCAGAGCATCTTTAGTGAGGGCGTGCTTCTGTTATAGAAGACTAGATTGCTGACTTTAGCAAGTAGTGGTAGAGGTAGAAGGGCGTTGAGGTTCTGTTTCACGTCTAGAGCGAGCACCGCTCGGCGAAAGTGATACCAGGAGATCGAATCACGCCCGCAATACAGTCGAGCTGATTCGTTCGCTAGCTGAACCTCTTGTGTAATCCAAAGCCTTGAGAACCATGGTCGCTCGAGTAGAGCCCGAATAGCAGTAGCTTCCCGATCTGTGAGCGGTATCTCCACATCGGGGCGAAACCATCCCTTCTCTTTAGCGGACGGAGCTTCGAGGTAACTTTGATCTTTGGAATACTCGACCTGAGCTCCGATATAGCCAAGCATTTCCATAGCTCGCCCGCTGTCCTCTTCTATTGACTCAGGCCCCAACCAGACGTTCACTTGCTTCGCGAATCGATAAATCTGATCCATGCGCTTCACCTGTCTACCCCGCTCTTGGAGATTGCTTTGGTCGATACAGATTGCGTCTATCCAGAGCACCCTTTCCCTATCGGTGTAGCGGAGGTGTTGCAGCGCCGTTGCAAGGTTCGGACGAACTAGAAGGTCTCCGGTCGTTCCGAGGGCGACATCGACAATGTGTATCGGCGTGGTCTCGGTATCGTTCCCCCATGTGTAGGACAGTGCTTCGAAGGCATGCTCCAGGTTGACGTTGTTCCGGCTGCGAGTGTACGTGCCTCTCGGGACGCTATCATCTGGGTGAGTCCAAGAACAGCAGTCGTTGACAGTATTCTCGAATAGGTAATGGCCCTCTAGAGTTTCGTATACTGTCCAACCGGGAGGCAAAGTTTCCAGTACTCGTGTCAAAGCGCTTGGCATCGGACCAATCTTCAGGCTGTCGCACAAAGGAACGTGCTGTATGTGAAGTTCGATGCCCTCTCCCCGAGACGCAGGCTGCAGTCTGAGCAGGCGCAGCTCTCCTTTGGTCTCATCGAGTGGCCGATACTGATATGGGCCCATAATAGATGCCTCAATGATGAATCGCGTTGACTTGCGGGTTTGTCGGCATGGGCGAGGGCGAGAGACTGATAAGTACCGCAGTAGCGCAGCCTTGTGAGTACAGTCGGCGCATGGCTGAGTGGCGTTATAAGGCTGCCAATAAGTAGTAGATGTATGTCTCTTCGCATGATGGACTTGACGGCACACTGACCAGTCATACACGATATACATACACCACCGAATTACCGGCCCCCAAGATCAAACGCCACACCATGCAGGCGAGCCACGTGACGCTGCTGCCTGCAAATACTGCGTTATACGCTACTTCCATATTGGAAAGCGCTCGGAGGTGTGTGGAAAGGCGAGTGAAGCAGTCGCGGCAGGGCTTGCTGATTGCGCGGCTTCCGTTCCAAGGCTTCGTGATAGAAGCCAAAGATAAGCACGAGATAAGGCGTGGTATCAGGGGAGCGGGACGATCGTTCGAAATAAACTCGCACCTAATAGTTGTTCGTTTACCATAAGAGCTCTGGGTGAGCGCGTGCAAGTAGGATATCTATTGTCGATGGGGAAACCTTCACGCGCGTCGTGGGAGAACGAGGACCTTTCAAGCTTGCAGGTCCGGGATCGAGGTGGAAGCCCCACACGGCCACATCGTCGCTACCCACCCGGGCTTCAGCCTTCTCAATAACACCACACGGCACTTTCTGCGACCTGGTTTTACATGGCGTTGATGGAGCAGGCTAGATGACAGTGTGATCGCATCGAACAAGCGACCGACTGACCCATATGATATGCACTCCGCAAGAACATAAGCAGAGTCACCAGAGTACTCTGCTCTCCGGTTCGATCCCCAGCGTGGAAGCCGAGACGGCTAAAATGACAGCCTTGGTGGGTTCTGATTTCGTGTTCGCATTGTGCCTTGCGATGGACACTAGATGTAAAACTCGAGTGTCATCGGCATCAGGTCTCCCGACTCCTATTGCCACGCGTAGTGCTCGTTGTTCAGCCACAACGGCCTCTCGTCATTGACCCCACCATCTGCATCGTACCAAAGCAGGCTGGCGATACTATCGTTCTCCCGTTCGATGACCTCGTACTCGAGACCACTTTGAGTCAGCATGTCTAGAACCAAGGGTGTAGGATCCCAGATTTTGACGACATCTAGTTCCCATTCGTTGGCTTCGGTCTGAGCTGCCTGCAAAATCGCCCGAAGGTAGACTATCTGCTGCTCATAGACGGTAGGTTCGGGTCGTTTGGTAGCATCGGAAGATAGCCTTGTTGCGGTCTCATCGACCTCCATCACTAGACGAAGTATGTATAGCACGTTTCGTGACGTGCTCGCATCAGGGTGACCGTAGTATCGGTGCGTCCAAAGCGCCCAGACTTTGCTGCCAGATGGGCCAGCTCTTGCTCCTTTCGCACGGGGTAGTGTGTTAAAGAGGTGTTTAGTGGCGAACTCCTCTTTGGATATGTGCCAGCGCATATGTTCAAGGTCTGGGATGATTGTAAAGCGAATATTCGCCTCTCGGGTGGGTGTTGACATATGGGATCGTACCAATTGCTCGTCCCGCCAGCATAAATCACCTATCTCATCCTTCATAATCGGTGTAGCAAGCGACAGCCACCCGAGGGCTCTGGATTCCAGCTCGATGTGCGAATTCGTGGAGTTCGGGAGCCAACCCAGTTTCGCATAGTATTGTTTGCCTATGTCGGAATACAGCGTGCTTCCCACACATTGCTGTCCTTCTGCTTGCCATGTGTACAAGGTCCTCGCCAACTCATACATCATGCGTGCCGCATACCCTCGGCCGCGGTACTCGCTCGGGGAGAAGACGCTGGCCACACCATGCACAATGTTCTCGCTGATAATACCGCTGGTATCGCTCGTGAGTGAGCGCTTGCAGAAGCTCTCGCAAGAACACAAGATTTGACGTTCATTGGGAGCTTGATCTTTGTGAACCAAGATCCATGCTGTCATGCCTCCATCTCGGGCTAAAGGAACCGTAGCGAGATATTGTCCCTCTTCTAAGTATTTCGCGAGTGAAAGTGAGTCCTTCCATTCGGTGGATGTATCCGTGGAGATTGTCGTGCACTCTTCTTCGGTAGGGTGCCGGATGACGAGGTAGGGGCTATGTGAAGACGGCAGGTCTTCTCTCGAGAGGTCGGCCATGGTACTTCGTAGTGGCTCGTTCGTGTGCGATGCGGAGGATGCAGTTGTGTGGCGTGTTAGTATGGTTTACTGGACATGCGCTTGGGATGTAGGAGGGATGCCTTGAGTGCGGGGCTTTCAGCTACATCCATGTCCAACGCCATACTTAGGACCGTGAGCGACGATGGCGGGATAATTTGATCGGGTCAAGTATTCCATACTGAAGCAGCACCTAGCGTCGCAGCGTCAAGTGTGGCTGATGAATCTGGGTGCGCGTGTGGGACGTGTCTTGCGAAGCGACTGGGGGGCACCTTGGCCGCGCCTGGAGTTGAGACGCGTGACTGACGCGCTAAGCAAACACGTGATCATCGTCATTTCCAGGGTCTCGCACGTGTCTCCTGTCGCGTGCGGCGCATGCCCGCGCAGCACGAGGACAGCCACGAGTGGGACTCTCCGTTCCTTAACGACACACTCCACCCCCAACATGCACAACATGCGGTCAACATGCGCATGCACTGGATGCCATTACCCAGTACCTTCGCCAACACCTCGGGAAGCATGCATGCGCGCGCACGACAATGCCCAACAGCAACGGCAACAGCAACGCTCCCAGCAGTGGAGGCTCGGGTTTATCAAGCGCAATAGCAGCGTTGTATACACCTAGCAGGCTAACGTCCAGCGTCTAGCCATCTTGTAATCACCTTCACTTGCCGGCCGACATCTCCACACCGAAGTACCACGACTATACAACTTCGAAGCCTCTATCACCCTGTTGTAACGCTATCTACTCCGCGCCAGCAATACGATACGATGTGAACCTCTACATGAGTCACTGTCCTTGTTGTCTCCGACAGCTCCCAAGCTTGTTCGCACAAGATGCTGCTGCGTATGGTGGGCAAGTCACACCGCAGAACACGGCCACATGAAAACATAGTGGACGACGTCGTCACACTTGAAGAACATCGGAGAATGGGAAATACACTCCTGGCCTTAGGGGAAACAGGGCAAGCTAGCACACACGACAGTTGAAAGCTAGGGGGAGACTAAAGGTATTGCAGCCGCAAAGCATGAGGCAACAGTGCCTCTACGAGCCTTGAGAAACGTTACACATACGAGGCTTCGAGTACAGCATACAAAAAGGAAAATAATTTGAGGAACACGAGTACAGGCAAACACGTCACTTCTAGAGACGCAATGTACATAGTTCTAGACAGAAGCCAGACAACGCTGGGCCTCTGGGGATAGATGGTTCTTCCGAGAGTGAAGTAGGGCGGTGCGGACGCGAGTCTGCACCGCCTCGGCTGTCTGCCGCGCCTGGCATCTGGGCACAGCTGCGCATTCGCAGCTGAAACCGTGTAGGTAGGTATTAACCAACCACATAACCAAACCCCGTACAAACCGGGCATTCGGACCAGTTCGAATACTCCTTGACATATTTTTTACCGCTGCAACTTCCACATGGGTTGGTGTACCTAGTGATCCATCCCTGCTGACAAGAGCCACATTCTCGTTGACCATAGCAGTTTGTGCATTCGTACTGATCAACCTGATACCCTTTTCCTTCACATCCTCCACACTCAACGTCCTGCTCTGTGGTACAATTAGGGCATTGTTTCGTATTGCCCATTGTCGAGTCTCGCTTTAGGGAAATGATGGGTTACAGCGGGCTATGCGAAGATAGGTGACTTGTTCAAGATTGGTGCCTGTGCTTGTTAGTTTCAGAGCATATCATAAGCTGGTATTGGCTTGGACTGCTACGAACTCTCTCTCTGTTATGCGTCCCCTTAAAACGATAAGTGAAGTCCAAGATATAGGTTGCTGTGAGACGTTGTACTCAAGTTTGTCTACAAGCTGGGATATATATAGGTGTAGTCTTCAGTCATCCTGACACCATTTAACTTTACGCCCCCGCCTTGGAATCAAAAATGGCCATAGATCGGCGATGAACATCACTTGTCGCTGCCCTTCTAATGGCGGAAGCTTTGCTGTTACACAGCATATGAAGCACGCGAAAGCACTGCAAGCTGACATGTTACGATATTAGTGGTCACAAGTACCGGTCAATGATATGCGCTGTCTGACTTATACTCAGCCCGTCACTGCTCTGAACCATACAAGCCTAGTACCCCTTCTCGGGACATACGGTGTTCTTGGCTCGCTAAACCTTCGATGCTTTTGACGGCCTGCTGGCCCTGATCCTGTGCAACCTGTTGCGCCATCGCAATGTCATGACGCTGGCAGCCCACAGCTCCCTGGCCTTCTCCATCTTTATGAAATCAATCTCTTCCTGTTGTACCTTGAACTCTTTGCGAATCCTGTCAACCCAAGCTTTGCGAGGCACGAGCTGCTTGTCTACAACCATCATTTCTGCTGGTGTAGTGTGCCATGCCTCCCAGTCAAAGGGCGGTAGAAAGAGCATCTTGTGATCCTTGTTGCAAACGAGAGGGTGCAGGTCGTCATCCAGAAGTTTCTTGTAACATCCTCGACAAAGCTGAACGCAGAGACAATGCTTGCACACCCAACAGTCAGCCAACATGTCTACCCATTCTGTCCCGCAGCCACCGTCGCAACTGTATCCTGTGAGGTACGCCTTGTTTGCAGTCGTAATTGATGAAGATGCTGCTGGACCTTCCCCCACATCCTTGTCAGAAGTCGCCGGCACACCCTCTGTGTTGGACGGTTCAGAGATTGGCTGCAGAAGCTCTTCAGTACCTGGCGCATCTGCTTTCACGTTCGCCGCGCTCGAAGGTTGGTACGGTCTGATAGCCTGCCACGCTGCAATAGCATCAGCATCTTTGTCAAGGACATTCAGCGTCTGAGCGAGGTTCGAGAACCTAATGGTGAGTGAAGCATCATCACTAGCTTCAGGCCACTTGTCAAAGACACTACAAAGCCGAATCTGCGCCTGCGTGGAAGCTGAAGTATGGTTCTGTTTGACGCAGTATAATCTAGCTAAACAGAGGCGAGGGTCATAATAACCTTGACGAAGCTCGCAGATCGTCGTCGTGTTTTGATTGACGAGGTTCTCTAATCGGATCGCGAAATCTTCGGAACAGCTGGAGGGAGCTTCTCCGAGTTCAGCAACTGTCACGTCAAGAAGAGACGGAGCTAGCTTGCGGATCGCATTGCATGCTGTTTCATATGATGCTGGGTCCTCGTCAGACTGCAAGACAATGTCTTCCCAGCATTGTATGCTCCGGAGTTGATATTTACGGGACTTGCTTCCGTGAAATATGAGGACAGCTTGGAAGTACCGCAGTTGTTTGGTCGCTTCGGTGGAAATGTCCATTTCCCGGTCGTCCACAGTATGTTGATCTAGCAGCGTGTAATCGATAGCCTCCTGGTACAGAGAGATGACCTCTTCCACGGCTTCGACATGCTTTGCAGCCACAATGATGCATTCATGGAGGGCAACTTCGCGTGATGCGCTTCGTAGCCAATAAGTCGAGCCACGACCCTGGGCTGTCACATCCTTCCAGCTGCGAATGAAAGCGATGATAGATTGGAAGTTCTTCGTATCGGTCCAGGTTTTAAAGAGTCCCGAAAGAGCGTGTAAGTGGAGCCAGCTCATACCGGAAGCGTCATCGATATCCTGGCTCAAAAGATCCTGAAACGATTTGACCGCCAGGTTGTGGTCGCTACACTGCTGATAGCAGTCTCCTTCCGTCTTGAGCATGTCCCAGTAGGCTTCTTTGTACGAGTCGTCCGTCTCAAGGAACATCTCGCTGAGCGACTTGAACTTCTGTATGTAACCGAGTGCCAAACGATGGTTCTTTTGGTTCTCATGGGCCTTTGCTAGTTTAAAGAAGAGATCCCAATTTGTCGAAGAGTGTTGCTCCGCCTTTTCCAACGCACCAATGGCCTCCTTGTAGTGCTCGAAGGTGATGTATGTAACTCCTACACGGTAATACCAGGTGAAGCTGTCGATGTCGATGCTCTTGTGCTCCTCTACCCAGCGGATATACTTCTCAACTTCTCTATTTGGAGGCAGGTTCAATTCTGTGAAACGTTCATCCGGCTTCGATATCTGTTTATCACTGTGAGCCAAGTTTTTACCATTGTTGAGGGACACTTACCTTGGCTACGATACCCCATGAGATCAAAAGATAATCTCTTTCTGTCGTTCTGGCTGTGCGGCTAAACCAATGGGTCGCCAGCCGCGCTGCGACGCGCTCGAGAACGGAGTATTTGCTCGCGGTGTCGGAAATCGCAGACTTGACCCACTCATTCTTCTTTGCATCCTTTGCATAGCCTTTGGCCACTTGCGAGTTCTTCAGTAGCGTCACTATGGGATCGATGTACTCGTCTTGATACAGGAAGTCCCACTTCATGTATATCAAATTCGTCTTCGTGAACCACGTGTCGATCATTTTGGGCTCGTAAATCAAGTCGACCAGCTTTCTTCCAATCTCAGTCATAAACGTCCTCTCCGGCTCAAAGTCGTCGAGCGCCTCGACCAAGGTCTTGAGATGTGCGTAAAACCACAACGATGCATAGTCGCGCAGCCCATCAAGATTTGCGTCTTTCCGACTGTCGAACAAGGCATCGACACACAAGCCGATGATGGTCACGTTCACAGTATTGTCGTCCCCAAGGTGTATGTGTACCTTTTGTGCCATCGCCTCAAAGAAGTCATCGAACCTGAACCTGGCGTAGTCCGTTGCATCACAAGCATTTTTAATGAATCGGCGACAGAGGCTGACTTCGGCTTCGCTGATGGCTTCGGCATGTAGCTGAGAGAGTGCAGATTCGGTTCCAGAGGAGGGACTCGCCGACAAGATATCCTTGAGGCCGTCCTTGAACACCACTATATTCTCGTTTTCAATCATGAGGATAGGAGAATAGGTGGTAGTGATCTGATCTGTGAGGAGGAATTCCTCGCTAAAAGTAAAGAAGAGAACGCTCTCTAGCAGCTTGGTTGGTGGTGAGTAGCTGCATCCTGCAACCCACACAAGAATATCATTGAGCACTTGAGCCTGACGTGAATTCAGAAGAGCGTCCAGCGTCTTGATCCTGTTTCTCTGGACAGTATTCATGTCGGCGCTTGTGTTGTTGATAACGTCTTGGACTTTGCCCTTGGTGTCGCAAGCGTTGATCTCTGTTATCTTGGCCTCCAGGTTTCTGTAGTTCCCACGTATACCTTCAAGTAGACGCTCGATGTTTGCTTCATTAAGAATAGCCTTCAGACCAGGTTTAGTCTTGCAAACCTCATTGATTCTGGCACGTGTGACAGCTTTCAGATCGCTTTCGTTCGGCAGCGAGTCTGAAGCTAAATCTGAATCGTTGCCAGCTCGTTCCGTGAATTTGGTAGAGTCTCTGCGTTTCCCGAGAAGAATAGTGTCGACACCTTCAACTCTTTGCGAGACATCAGAAAGCGAGTCGTCGTTTCCGGATACGAAGAGTCGAAGAGAAACCCCATTAGACTTGGCTGTAGACGCAGCTTGGCCTGTGATAGTTGACATGATCATCTCCGCAGTGTCCACCTGGCCAGGACTATCGAAACCGTCCATACATATGAAGTACGTCCCTTTCATGGCATGCTGCAATCCTGCAACGAGATTAGACCATCGATCCTCAGCACGGGCAATGCTTGCGAGTCGCACACATTGCTCTACTACCGCTTGAGCATATCCAACATCTGCGGCTGCGAATTGGTATATGATGGATCCAATGCACCGTTCGAGAGAATCGTCTTTGTCGTCTCCGCAGTAATAGTACGCGAGAAAAGCCGGGCTTAGTCCGCGCGAAACTTGACATTTCTTCTCGAGATATGAAACAACGTAGTTGAAGAGATGCGTTTTACCAAAGCCAGAGTCTGCCTTCAGAAAGAGCACATCTTTGTCATGTTGATCCAGATCAGCCCACTGGATGAACGCAGGCTCGTCACGACTGAGCCATCCTCCAGTGCCTTCAACGTGTGTTTTGCAGAGCTCGTTGTGCCGCTTGCTCCAAGTCTCCCAGTCCCCAGGGTTCTTTATACCCAAACTGTTTGCTATCTTGAGCAAATTCTCTTTCTGTTGGTCCTTGCTAGCTCGACCGTCGAGCGTCGTCTTCATCTGCTGAGTGACGCTTAGGATCTGATCGCTGACTTTGTATACCGTCTGAAAATGGTCGTTTATCTCATCATGATAGCGAGCTCTCTCCTCATCCGATGCGACAAGGTGCTTTGCAAGCCCTTTGACGTCCAACAGTATATCATCGACCTCGGCTTTAGTGAACTCCTGGATTTGATCCTCCATCAGTTTGAGCGATTCTGCCATATCATCGGAGTTGAAAAGAACGATTCCAGCCCATTTGTTCCACCGCTCTTTCTTGCTGGTAGCTAACTTGTATGAAGAACGAAGCACGCCCAAGAACTGAGAGAGAATATTGTATGCTGGCCTTCGCAGGACACGTGGTAGGTGGGACCCGCCTTCGCCGACCTTCTGCTCCATGAAATTCACCAGGCGACGAATAAAAGCCGATGAGCGTTCCATCAGAATGACGAACCCGTCCATCATACCGCTGATGCTCCGAGCTGCTTGAACGACGAAACTGATAGCATTCCAGCATTGCGCAGCAGGCCCGAAGACCACACCCGCCACTTGTGCGACCATGCAACCAAACTGTTCGAGACAGTTCCCAATATTGTTCAAAACGATTCTGGCGTTTTGATGGCTTTTCGTCGAAGACTCTTTTATATCGGCGTCAATCTGTAGCTGGAAGCTGTTGAAGCTCGTGTTTGCATCCAGCTTCCTCTTGGTTGTGTCCTCATACTGTCGCACAACTTGTGGCCAAACTTCGTTGAGATCTTCATCTTCATCGAAGACCGGATCTGGAGGGGCCGGCTCGTCTTTCTTGTGCCCGAATCTCATGTTGTAGTATACACAAAATCGTTCGGAAGTCTCAGAATGTTGACGCTGGGTGCGGAGGAAGTGCTAAAGAAGGGGCCGAGCAGGGTATGTGCCAGTTCTATCGTCGCAGAGGCGTTTTCACGGCTGTTACGACCGCTCATATCCTAAGAACAGGAATTCCAGACCGGCCCCCAAACCTCAGCCGTGCCCGATCACACCTCGTGTCTTCGATTGGCTGATGAGAGCCATCTTCTCATCCCGACACATGTATGTTGACCGGTCCGGGTGATTCCGCTCTGCCCGTGATACTATTGGACATGCGCAGCTGCATGATATAGGGCGTTGCATGACGGCAGCATGGCGGTTGTTGGTATCGTCTCCGCGGTGATTGCAGCCTGATTACGCGGCGTCGCTGATTCACGACTGACGAGACCGAGGGTGTACGTACGGCTTAGGACAATGCAGGTATCGAGCGCGAGATGGGAGCATAGTTGATGTGCGAGGCGCTAATAGAGAGAATACTGTGTACATCAGCGGGTGCGGCTCTATGGTCGCGCAACAGCGTGGGCCGAGGCGATCAAGGCGGGCGCTTGCTGACTCAGCACCTGCCCCACCCATTGCTCCTGAATCTAATCCATCACCAGTGCCAGGCACTTCCACTCTCTCAAAGTGCTTACATTGATGCCACATATGGTGCCTTGCCCCGAAAGACTATCTCACAACAATATTTAGGTACTGTCTGTTCAAGGTCTTCCATCTTACCTACCGATCAAGTTCTCTTTGGCTGACACGGGGCCTCTTGGACAACGCGCGGCATAGTCATCTGACATTCGTTGTACGTCGCTGGAGTTTCTTGCTCTTTGGCATGATCTTCGATGTTTGCCACTGAGTTCGAATTGGTGACTGTTATCATACGGAGAAGCATGTGCGCGCAAGGTAGTTCCGCCTCCAATGGGTGGCAGGTGGCGTCACCGAGCTGCTCACCGAATCTTCAGCTCGATAACATGTGAGGTATTGTTTATTATCGTTTCTTGCGTCTCATTTTCCTTCCTGATTTGACCCCGCAACTCGACCAAGCGTGACGATAGTAGACGCTCGTCCGTGTTGGCGATGGCAATGTTGTGAGTGCCACGGTGACAACAGCGCTGATAGCGACGTTGGGTGCGCATATTGCGGATGTCATTGGAGATGCCATAATTGCAGGATTTACGATGCAAGCTTTAGGCTAGAGAGTACTGCTGGATACCTTACCGCGGCGGCCGCACATCAGGTCGTGCCTTCCTCGTCGTAGGTCTACCCCACCAACAAGCTTCCTCTCAGCGCCCAGCACACGATGGCAACCGTCTCTCCTCTTTCACTCCTTTATGCAGGGATACCGCCTGTTTGACCAACCTGCGTCCGGCTCCAGACCGTTCGCTGAACCTCTCCTTCACCTCTAGTACACTCGACTCACTCGTGCGATTCCAAATCACTTTTGCCATGGATACCTGTTTTCCTATATTGTTGCCTTACGGTCTTAGCAGCCAGTATCAGGATGTATTGAGAGGGAGAAAAGATAAGCCGGTGCGATGTGGACTGCCGCAATACCGCACTGCAACGCTGCTAGAAATTTCGAGGCTCAATCCGTTTGATCCGCACCAGTCTCTGCTCTCCCTCGGCCGTACGCGCAACCCCCGTCAAACCATACGACAGCGCAAGCCTGAATATTCTAGTCAGAAGGAGGATAATATGGGGTTCCAGCGCAATATTAAGAAAATCAACATGGGCCCGGCAACAGGCAAAGAAAAACGCGGTCGGGCGAAGCGAAAACCTCGAATTTCGGTGCGCAAGCTCCCCAAAGCTGGCTCCAAGTTTAGTCCCGGTTACCGAGTGGGCGCATCGCAGGATTTGCCAATTACGCTTGATAGCGACGATGACGCGCCGACGCGCACCCCCAAGCGGTAGGTCAACACAAATAGCTCTCAAAATACGCCTGTTTAACGCTAACATCGGTAGTCTTGACCCTCGTCGAACACATGTCTCACTCGCCGAGCCCAACCTACGAGGTTTCCGCTACGATGGCACGAGCGAGAGCCCGCGCGCATTACCGAATACGTCGCATGCACCCATAGGCTTCGTCCTACGACGCTCCTCACCAACATCTAGCGGGCGCGCAAAGAATCGATCGCATGCTGTACCCCAAGAAACACTACAACGAGATTCTGATGACGATGAAGAGGCGTCACCGATCCGTGAACCTGCCACACGACGCACACGCCACAATCACGCGCTCAATGGATGCCGGAAAGAGAGCAAGCCTGGAACTATCGACATGAGTCTTCTGGATATCGACGACTTCGGTCTGAGAAGTAAAGTCGCTCAGTTAATGGCTGTAGCACCCGCGCTACCCATTGTGGATCTCTATCACCTCATCATGGACAGCGAAGGCGATCTACCGACGGCGAAGAAACAAGCCATCAGGATGAGTGAAGCCCCACCGGCACAGTATCAACCAGGCTTGGATGCAGACGGCGAAGAGGTCATGGTCAAGATAGACCCAAACGATCCCGCTTTTGAGTGGGACGACGATGAACCGCAGCCGGAGTCAGCCGCTACAACCGCATCAAGACCACAGTCCAAGCCCAAGAACAAAGCTACAAAGTCAAAGAGTCTACACCATCATGCAAAGCCTTCCAAAAGCGCGCATTCAGGTGCAAAACACGGCTCAAACACGAGCGCCAAACGAATGAAGTCGTCTTCAATGAACCCTACACACGCCAGAGAGACCAGTAGCGACCGCGAGTTCATCGTCCCCGATAATACTGTCCATTACGATCTCAATTCTGATATCTCCAATGGCTCTGATGAGTTTCTTGGTGTTGACGCACGCAGTAGACGTGCAGACAGCGACGTTGAGATGTTGGGTGGCGAGGATCCATTAGATCTGGATATAGACATGCAGCCGCGCTTTGTATACAACGCTAGACTGTTGAGGAAAAGGGCTAGAGTTTGAAATATGTAAAGAGTGGTTGGATTGTATTTAGCGACATGTAGATCGAGCGGTATCAATATTCAGCGTTTGGTGTATGTGGAAGGAATGACAGATCATTTTCGGGTTGCTACATCATTCGATCAATGCATGAACGCTTCCGCGCATCGACGTAATTTTATGGCGCTGCAGCCATCTGGTAGCTACGTGATATTCAATCATACTTTGTGGCATGAGCGCCCTGTCCTGCGTTTGCTTGATATGATGCCTCGCCTGTTCGCTCTTTCTGTCACCTTCCAAACGCGCGCTGAGACATTGAAGTCTCACAGGTAAGACAACAAACAGCGAAAGCATCTTTAGCGCAAACAACATAGATAAACGCCATGCTCTCTTACCTTTGGCAGCGCGCTCTCCGTCACCTCGGTCTTCGAAGTGAGATTGACAGTACACCATCCTTCCCATCCACCATATCTCCATCCTCCACCCTATCATCCTTCTCACTTCAAGTTCCCGTCATGGCAGTCGACTGCCCCCCATTCTCATACACGAAACCAAAACGTCTTCCAAAGCAACGGTGCCGCCCATCCAATGCCGCTTTCCGGGTTGCAGCAGCACAACTCGATCTTCTAAATCGCAAAGCAGGTGGAATACGTATACCAGCGATCGTAGATCTGAGTGATGGAGAGCCCAGCCCGGAGGTAGAATACGAGATGGTGGAATATGCCGTACAGTAAGTCGAACGCGTGAGAATGACTAGACACAGTGCCTGACGAATACGTATAGGAACGCACTGGCAAAAGAACGTGGTCTCCCGAGTGGCAGCACGTTTGAGCGCAAGACCCCAATATCTACGAGTAGTTCTAAGTCGCCAGTCTCGCAACGCAAGCGACGTTTTATCGTGGACTCAGATGATGAGGATAGCAGTGAGTTACTATACTTCACATCCAGGCTCACTTACTCACCTTGCTTAGCATCTTCAACATCATCTCCATCATCTAGCCAGAAACATCACCAGAAAGAGCGATCTATACGTTCAGTCAGTCGCAACACAAAGCGACGAAGAGACAGTTTCCTATCTGACTCTGACGCTCCCGGCGATCAACCAGTCAGAAAGGCGAAGAAGCCGCGACAAGACCTAGCAGCCGAGCTGGACGATCTGGATATCGAAATGGAAGGTTGGAGCGCAGCTGAAGAAACGCCTAGGAGACAGCGGCGTACAAGGTAGCTGCTAAGGTACAAGGGCAGCGAGCGTGAGGTACGCTAATTCTGCGTGCCGCCAGGAGAGACACTACACGACTCTTAGTCTCCACAAACGAGATTCACTTAACGCAGTAATGGCACGAGAGCAGGGAATGATAGGGGCATGAAACCGTCTTCTGATATACCAAACGTCTAAGTAGATAGATCTATCCCATCATTTAACAACCAAGAAACACCCATCACATCTCCCTTCTCATCCCCATTTCTTCCATACATGACACGACTAACCCACCATCATCCGCACTTAATGATGGCACATTTTCACAACAATAAACCCCAGGATGAGCATGCCCACAAGAATACCACCGATAATGCCGACTACAGCTATAGTCGACAAACCGCCTTCAGCGCCAGAGCTGCTGGACTTCACTTTGAGGTCCAGGGTGGAGGTAGGCTCAGCAGCGATATCTGCTTTGGAGATCTCGTGGAGAATGTCTGAGATGGAGGATGGAGAGGCCATGGGTGTGTAGGGTGTCGTCGGGGTGACGATGGTTGCTAGCGCGGAGAACTGAGTGACAAGCGGCATAGCGGGGGGTGAGTACGTGGAGGTGGCTAGTGGCGCGATGGCGCTGGGGACGTTGAGTGGGGCCATGGTGTTGTGTTGTGTTGGTTTGTTGAATTTGGGATGTGAGTTGGAAGTCCGGCTTCGAGACTATCGTGAGATGCGATGATGGAGATGGAGCTTGGTGATGGAAGGTAGTAAGCAGATATGGAAGATCTTTTGTAGAACGAGTGGCGATGTGGTGTGAATGATCGTGAGCCATGATACTTTCACAATAGCTGTTTAGAGTGTTCTGGTAAAATGTCGTAAGTTGACAATGTTGCGAATTGTGATAATACTGTGGACTACTCACTGCTGGTCTCTCCGAGGCGAAACGAATGGACGGCACGTGATCATGCCTGTCATCCTGTGACCATCTCCATGATACTCGTGTTGAATCCTTCCAGATCATAATCATCTGTATGCAGGGTGTCTCATTGCTCTTGGCGGCGCGCGAACATTCGCGTTGTTCACGCTTGACCCAATGAACTGCTGCATCTGCGTCTCCACCTCTTTAGCAGCTAAGCGCTCTTGCTCTTGTTGCGCTGCCAACAGCTTTTTGTTCTTGTACCGCGTCACCGTCTGTTGATAGAATACCCAGCATATGAACGAGAGGAAGAAAGGCGCAAAGACACACATGGGAATGAACCATGGCAAAGGGATGGGGCCGATCATGCGCTGTTCGGCGTTGATAGGCTCAGCGCGGTGTGAGAACTTTAGTGCAGGCATGTTGTGCGATGAACAGAGAAAAGACTGTATGTATGTGTGTGTTGGATTGGAAAGTTGCGATCGAAAGAATGTAGGTGAGTTGTAGAATGAGTGTGTAGGTAAAGAACGAATGGCGCAAGTAAGAATGACAGGTGGGGACGGGAACCTTCACGATAGTTAAACCACAACGACGGCACAGCCCCCAGCAAATGAAAGAAGTGAAACCCACCCCAAAATAACCCCGAAAACCAACGATGTTGCCGGCGCAGAACCAATCTCACTGTATCAAGTAACGAGTCTCGGAATTAAAAAAGCAAAATTGCAGGATATGCATGCGAAACTCTAAACTCCACTAGCTGGAAACGCGTCTGACAGCTGTACCTGTTTGATCTTCAACGACCACACCACATCTTCGCTGTCGACCGCAACATCTACCTGCGATTCTCGCGATGCATTGTGGGCGAATGTAGCGGTGATACGTCGCTGTAATCTCGCGTGCGGTTATAATCGTGGGGTGGGCCGTTTGGACTCAACGGCGAAACTGGCTGACCGGCTGGGTACTCCGGATTACGGGCGAGCGTCGGCAGATCGGTCACAGGACGCGACTTTGGATTCGAGCTGCGCGTGGGTATAAAGCTGGGTAATCGCAGCGGGTATCCAGCATTATCACCAGTTCCATGCGTTGCGACTGACTGGAAGTTATCAGCGGATGTCCTTGGATCTACGTGATCTCGTGTGGCATACGCACCTTTTTCGTCAAAGCCGTCTTGCCAGTTCTGTGCGCGAGCAAGGTCGACCGGATCCATGCCATATCCCTCCGAAATTGGTATGTCAGCAAAGTGGGTGGTGGAAGGTGAGCCGTCACGGCGGCGTCGTCGTCCACGTACGACCTCTTTTTCATAAATTGGATAGCGACGGCGGCTATCACCCTTTTCCGGATCTTGGGTCGTGGGAATTAGACCCCTACAGTACTTGATCGCTAGGAAGCATACGAGGACGACACCGAAGGCCAGTATGATGACACCGATGATGTGGCCTGGGTTTTTCGCGAAGCGGGGACTGTCTCGCTTGGCGAAGGTTGAATGAAGATCAGACGATGCGTCTGCTATCGGCATCATGGGATCAGTCATTTCGAAAGGTGTGCCGCGATCTATAGCGACTCCGGTGGCTTTAGGCATCAGGGTGGACACCGTGCCGTAATCGATGTATGATGGCACCGCATCAATCGGCGGTGCTACATTTGGATTCCAAGGATTGTTCGAGACTGCTTTTGGGAAGGAAGAAGCACTGGTGTGAGCACTGGTTGTCGGGGTCGTCTTCATACAAGCTGTGCATTGATGGCAGCCGATGCTAGAAACGGGAACGTCCGAAGAGAAGAATGTGCCTCCATCGGATGCAGTGGAAGTAGACGTAGGGACAGCAGACGAGGAGAAGGTACCAGGATCTACTGCTGTTGCAGTACTCGTGGCAGAGGCAACAGCAGTCGTTGGGACGTCCGAAGAAAAGAACACTCCTCCGTCTGAAGCTGTAGACGTCGATGCAGCGACAT
>Ga0265797_10004027_pt1 | contig 22849 bp, 24 predicted proteins | sample P2T30metagenome_FD_192433 | JGI IMG/M metagenome (GOLD analysis project Ga0265797, IMG submission 192433) | Plant litter microbial communities from East Loma Ridge, Irvine, California - P2 T30 | ecosystem: Environmental > Terrestrial > Plant litter > Unclassified | place: USA: California... | reverse complement strand
CTGTGAGCAGGCAAAGAAGAACGGTGTTGACATTTTCCGTGTTTTTGACGCGTTGAACGATGTCGAACAACTCGAAGTTGGTATCAAGGCCGTACTCAAGGCTGGAGGTGTTGTCGAGGGTACTGTGTGCTACTCTGGCGATAGTAAGTATTGTCAATTCCTCAAGTCTGATATGACTAACCATTGTAGTGCTCAACCCCAAGAAAAAGTACAACCTGGAGTATTATTTAAACGTTGTAGACAAGATCGTCAAGATGGGGGCACATATACTGGGCGTGAAAGACATGGCTGGCGTACTCAAGCCACGCGCAGCCCGTCTTTTGATCGGTGCTATCCGCGAGAAGTACCCCAGCCTACCGATTCATGTGCATACCCACGACTCTGCAGGTACCGGTGTAGCCTCCATGGTGGCTTGTGCCGAAGCAGGCGCTGATGCTGTTGATGCTGCAATCGATAGCATGTCCGGAATGACCTCACAGCCCAGCATGGGTGCCATCCTTTCATCGCTGGAGGGTACTGATTTCGACGCTGGCCTGGATGTCCACATGATCCGCAATCTTGATGCCTACTGGGCACAGCTCCGTTTGCTCTATTCGCCTTTTGAGGCTGGTCTGACTGGCCCTGACCCCGAAGTGTACGAGCACGAGATTCCTGGAGGTCAACTCACCAACCTCATCTTCCAAGCTTCACAGCAAGGCCTTGGTGAGCAGTGGGCACAGACTAAGAAAGCGTACGAACAGGCAAACGACTTGCTTGGCGACATCGTCAAGGTCACTCCTACATCCAAGGTCGTTGGTGACCTGGCTCAATTCATGGTCTCCAACAAGCTCTCGTACGACGATGTCCTAGCAAAGGCCGAACAGCTTGACTTCCCGTCATCGGTCTTGGAGTTCTTTGAGGGTCTCATGGGTCAGCCATACGGTGGATTCCCGGAGCCTCTTCGTTCTCAGGCTCTCCGCGAGCGAAGAAAGATGGACAAGCGTCCTGGTCTCTATCTCGAGCCTGTCGACATTGTCAAAGTCAAGGCGGATCTCAAAGCCAAGTGGGGTGATGCTACAGAGTGTGATGTGGCATCATACATAATGTACCCCAAGGTGTTTGAGGACTACAAGAAGTGGACGACCAAGTACGGCGACCTCTCGGTACTGCCAACTCGGTACTTTTTGTCACGGCCTGAAATTGGTGAGGAGTTCCATGTCGAGCTAGAGAAGGGCAAGGTTCTTATCCTCAAGCTTCTCGCCATTGGACCTCTCTCAGAGCAGACCGGCCTACGTGAGGTCTTCTATGAGATGAACGGTGAAACCCGTACTGTCACTGTTGAGGATCAGCACGCAGCCATTGAGAACGTTTCTCGGCCAAAGGCTGACCCCACCGACAGCAGCCAGGTCGGATCACCCATGTCCGGTGTGTTGGTCGAGGTGCGTGTCCACGACGGTAGCGAAGTTAAGAAGGGCGACCCAGTTGCTATCCTTAGCGCCATGAAAATGGAGATGGTTATTTCGGCACCGCATTCTGGTAAGGTTAGCGGCCTATCAGTTCGTGAAGGAGATTCAGTCGACTCTGGTGACCTTGTCTGCAAGCTTGTCAAGTGAGGGTCACGCTCAGTAAGCTTTGTCTGATTAATGAGATTCAAGAATGTAAATGAATAGAGGTACGAATAATGGCGTAGGTTTGCCAGTACTGCTCTCAATGGCTCACTTGTCTTCATTCATAGCTCTTTGTGATGTCTTTATTTAAAGCAAAGAAATCGATTCCGTCAGGCATGGATGCGATAAATCTAACCTACTGTTCAATGATGCCTTTAACATAAGCCCAAGTACTTTTGCCTGTAACACTCCACAGTAGTAAGAAAGAAGTGGTAAAGAAAATGTAATGTGAGAGGTAGAGAAGATTGGTATTGTTGTGTGGTCGAAGATTGTGTGGTACTGAAGGGCCACACTTGGCATATAAAATGCTAATGGAGGCCTCTCTTTAAATACACTGTATCCAACAAAATGGACTCAGACAAGGATAAAACACCTGCGCTGACGGCAGCCAGGAGGAAGGCGAAGATCTGGCCTGGACAACCTACACTTTACAAATTTAGTACTTGGATATTTCCACCCATAAGAGTAGGATGGTTTAGTCGAGGGAAAGAGGAGAAAAGGCAAATCAGACATCTTAAGCCTGAAATCTAACAAGAAAGCAAGTCATTTCGACACCGCACAGAGCCGAGCCGATGGCCGTCTTGGCAGAATCACGTGAAATTACATATCAAAACAATAATTCAACGCCCTTTTTGTGTTTGCGTAGTAGAGGCTTGTTTATTTGGAGTTTTTCAAATTCATCATGGCCACATCGCCCTAGAAAACTATAGTATGGCGGAGTGAACGGCGTGCATGACTCCGTGATGTCTTACGGTATAAACAGCAGTCTGCGCTCGGACCATCCAGATGACGATGAGAAACCGGCCGCTTTGTCAACCCGCTCGGGTAACGGACGAATTCTGCTGCCTATAACACCGAAGGATACGCGCAGGTTGAAGAAGTCAATATTTACAACAATCGCGCAGTACAGTCCGGCAATGGTCGTATTCGATAACATACCCCAACTATCGCAGGCGCGTCTCGATGCCTCACTGACGGACGCGCCGTTAGATGTGAAGACGCTCGCATCGCAGCCAGTGCTCCCTACAGATGAAAAGGCCAAGACAGTACTGTACCTAGCGTACGGCTCGAACCTGTGCGACGAGACATTTCGGCGTGCGCGTGGGATACGTCCCCTTTCACAAGTCAATGTCTTGGTACCTTCGCTGAAGTTGACGTTTGATCTTCCCGGCATTCCTTACCAAGAGCCTTGTTTCGCCAATACAGCGCTGCGGGTGCCCGATGCGCAGGACTACCACAAGGACCGCTGGCACAAGGGCTTGGTGGGCGTCGTGTACGAGGTCACAGTTGCCGACTATGCGCACATTATAGCTACGGAAGGAGGAGGAAGCGCCTACGATGATATCCTCGTCGACTGCTACGTGCTGCCACCCTCGGCCACCGTCCCCACCTCGCCCGATTCCAAGCCCTTCAAGGCGCACACCCTCTTCGCACCCATTATAGACAACGACGACCAGCCGCGAACCAAGGATCGCGTGACACGGCCTGATCCTAGCTATGCGCAGCCTTCGGCGCGGTACCTCAAGCTCATAACCGATGGCGCCGCCGAACGTAGTCTGCCTGCCGAATACCAAGACTACCTGCAGGATATCCATACATACACCATCACAACCAAGAAGCAGAGGATTGGGAAAGCGATTTTCCTCGGAATTTGGATGCCATTCATCATGTTTGTATTTACATTGGCAAGAAAGATGCAGGATAAAGATGGCCGGGCCCCAGCATGGCTTGCAAAACTCAGCGCTCTGTTGTTTGCTGGTATGTGGATGAGTTACGACAGCGTGTTCAAAGGGGCATTTGGGGATGGAGAGAGGACAGTTGGCGACGATGCAATGCAAAGGAGGCACAGTGCGACAATGAGAGAGTTACCAAGTGGGTATGGGTACGATGCCGAGAAAGAAGCCTTGCTCGAAGAGTATGCAGAGACCATATGAGGTCCAATCAACGGCAGGGAAAAATTAATCAACTTTCCCATTGAACTGATGTTAGTAGCAAAATCCTTGCAATCTGACAGTATTATCCTAGTAATCCTCTCTTATCTCCACCATAGTCTGTTTGCAAAGAGATTTAATGGTCCACCCTCTAGGGCAGGAACATGCGGATTATCCTAGTAACAACGGCGAACACCGACGTTCTTCGTCAGCCTCCGAAACCACCGAAAGAGAACTAGCCTCTAAAAGAAAACCCATACTCAACATCTAGCAGAGTATCCCTTTAAATTCCACCATCTCACTGTACTAGCACCTAAATTATCCTTTTACCATGTGCAAAACACCTCTACATGAATTCCTAGCGGAACTCCCAAAATGCGAACACCACCTCCACTTAGAGGGCTGTCTCAGCCCAAGCCTTTTGTTCACCCTGGCTGCGAAAAATGATATCTCGTTGCCATCAGCAGACGAAGATGCAACGTACGCATCTCCGGAAACTCTTAGTGAGCGCTACTCGCATTTCACCAACCTGGACGACTTCCTTCAGTATTACTACCGCGGTATACAGGTCCTTGTCCACCAGGAGGACTTTGAGATGCTAGCATGGGAGTACTTCACGAAGGCGAAAAGAGATGGAGTTCACCATGCAGAAGTTTTCTTTGATCCGCAGAGCCATACAGAGAGGGGGGTCTCGTTTGACATGGTGGTTGAGGGATTCAATGCTGCGAGAGCGCGTGCAGAGAAAGAGTTGGGGATTACGAGTCAGTTAATCATGTGTTTCCTCCGACATATGCCCGTTCAGTCTGCGGCGGAAACCATGGCCTCGGCCGTTGCAGGTGGTCATTTTGACATCAAGGAGGGCAGCAAAGAGCGGGCTATCATCGGACTTGGTCTGGATTCCTCAGAGGTCGGGTTCCGTCCAGAGTTGTTTGTTGATCAGTTTCACGAGGGCAAGGAACGGGGGTTGCGCAGGACAGCGCATGCGGGAGAAGAGGGCGACCCGTCGTACATCAGTGGCGCACTCGACACATTGCATACTGAACGCATTGACCACGGCATCCGGCTGGTCGAAGACCCCGAGCTCCTTGGTCGAGTAGTGGATAATAAGGTGCTCTTGACCGTCTGTCCACTGAGTAACGTTTGCCTGCAAGCTGTGAAGCATGTCAGCGAGGTACCCATAAAGACGTTCCTCGAGGCTGGCGTCATGTTCAGCATCAACAGCGACGACCCAGCGTACTTTGGAGGTTACATCTTGAACAACTATTGTGCAGTACAGGAGGCTTTTGATTTGAGCATGGATGAATGGAAGACGGTGGCTAGGAATTCGATTCACGGTAGCTGGGTTGGAGAGAGGCGGAAGACTGAATTGCTTGCTAGTCTTGACGCGTGCATGAAGAAGCATGCTGGCCGTTCGTCTGTGTCTACGTAGTCAAACTTGTAAATTCGGAAGAGCGCATTACATGCATTCGACAAGATGCATGTTCAGCTAGAGCTGGCGGCTGTGCTGACAAGCTGTCCATGCCCAAGTGCTCGGAGTTGTCTATGCACAAGGTTCTGCATGGACGAGCGTTTGTGTCGTCAGATAGATGGCCTGATAGCACAGGTCTGCACCATGTTAGTATAATAAGCACGCAGTAACTCTGGCGCAGCCTCGTACACAGCAATCGATGACATGTGCAAACAAGCCTTCTCAAGGTGCCCCCTGGGTTTGGTTCGTTGCTCGTGGGTATCATTTCCTGGCATATGCCGGCTTGGAACTTTAGTCCGAGTCCTCGTCGCTCACGTCCATCTCCATCTCTGCGTCTGAATTCTCGTCTTCGTCTTCGTCCTCACGCGCTCTCTTCTGACCCTTGGCAGTGTCCTGGGCGTTGACCGGCACAGCCTTTTCAGGTGCAGCACCGAATCCAGTAGTCTGTGCAGAGGCTTGTTCAGGCTCGTCTTCACGCTCGGGTTCGGGCATCTTGTAGGTTCCGTCCAGCTTCGCAATGGTGTCGGACTTTGTCTTCGCGTATGCAATTTGCTGTGCTTGTCAGCATGCGCATTTGAATCATGTTGGGCATCGAGCTGGGACGCACCATGTCTTTGCCGAAAAAGGTGAAGGCCTGCAGAGCACGCATAGCCTGGGTTGACGAGTCGACGTCGCGGAAGACTACATGCGCCTGACCGCGCATCTTCATAGTCTTGAGCGCAACAATGTCGAGAATGACGCCATAGGTGGCGAAGAGCATGTACAGGTTGCGCTTGAGATCTTCCTTTTGCAGCGTGTCGGGAAGGTTGCGTACGTATAATCTGCCTGCCGTTAGCACGTACAGGAGCCGCAGGTGCCAGTGAAGGCAAAAGAGGCGGATGCTTACGTTCGGTTTGGAATTCCTTCTTTGGACACAGCAACAGTGCCAGGCGGGCCTCGGGCGGACGTAGCCATTGTGTATCGTGGGCAGCTGCGTAGGCGTCAGTGGTGAGGTTGAGCTCCCCGCAGAAAACCGCGGCCAAGTCGAAAGAGTCGGGGACGTGCATCTGCTCGCCGCTATGTCTCCTTGCAACGCCGACATTCACTACATATGACGCCCGCACCTCTGCCACCCTGACCCCTCCGGCCGAGACGAGACAGGCATGGAAATGGGCCTGCCTCATGCACAAGAGCCGTGGGATAGCCGCTAACGCGAACATTCACCACTTACCACCTCCGAGTGCTTTTCTTTGACCTCCCTGCGCCGCAACACGCCGGCATTTCCAGGACTCCTCCGTCGACGGACCTCAACCTCGACGTTCACCATCACGTCCCCTACCATGGCATCGCCCGTTGTCCTGAGCCCGCGGCCTAACCCGCCCGGCACAAAAGTCCCCCCTGCGAGGACGCTCGCGCTCCCCAGCCACGGATCCAAGCCTAGCAAGTCGCCAGCAGTGCCAGCAGCAGCAGCCATGCCGACTTCAGGCCCTGGCGCAATGGATCTCGCAGAGCAGATGAACGACCAAGTGCGCAGCCAATTCGTCATGGGCGCAAAGCTGGGAGAAGGTACATATGCCATTGTCTGGCAGGCGCACTACCGCGACAACCCAAAACACGTCGTTGCAATCAAGAAGATCAAGGTCAACGCCGAGTACCCCAATGGTATCGCTCCGGACGCCATCCGCGAAATGCAGTTCCTTTTCGAGCTGTCCCATCCCAACGTCATTAAGCTTCACGCCGTCTTCTCATCCCGGGATCAGAATCTGTCACTGGTACTCGAACATCTCCCGCGTGGCGACTTGGAACAGCTCTGGAAGAACAAGGAAATTACCTACACAAAGGCTGACATCAAGGCATGGATGAACATGATGTGCCAGGGCATTTGGTTCTGCCACGAGAACTTTGTCCTACATCGCGATATCAAGGGTAGCAACGCCCTCATTGCAGCTGACGGCACCGTCAAGATTGCTGATTTCGGTCTTGCGCGCAGCTTCGCCGATCCTGGAACCAAGATGACTACCATGGTAATCACACGCATGTATCGTCCGCTCGAGCTCCTCTACGGGTGCTCGCACTATGGTGGAACTGCCGATATGTGGAGTATCGGCGTTTTAATGGCAGAACTGTGTAAACGCGATTGGTTCCTCTACTCGGACACTGACATCCGCCAAGTAAGCGTCATCTGCGAGAAATTCGGAACCCCGACAGAGGATACATGGCCTGGCGTTTCCGCTCTCCCCTACTACGTTGCCCCTGATAAACAAACTGGCCCCCAGGGCTCAACTGCCTTTCGGCAGACGCGCCCCCGCAGCTGGTGGAAACAAGAATTTCCTACCCTGGGAGACGATGGCTGTGACTTCATCAAAGGCTTGTTGACCCTAGACCCACAGAAGCGATACACGGCCCGGAAAGCGCTCGAGGACAAGTGGTGGACCAATGCACCGCGCCCAACCAAAAAGGAGAACCTACCAAAGGAAGGCGGTGGGACAAAGACAATGGGTGAGGATTTGAAACGAAGGGGAGGAGAGACACCTACTAATGGCCGCGCCGACAAGGTTGCTCGAAAGCTAGATTTTGGCTCCATGGGATGAGCTTTCAACCTTTGCCTCGGCCATTGGCCTTGGTATTGAATGTAGAAATGATTAGATAATCATCACATTTGCACGTGCGAGCGACTAATGCATATAAACTCCCGCTTCCTCTCTCCATCTCCCCCTCTTTATTCTGCATCCCACTACGTACTTTCTCAAAACACATAAGTGGCAACTTACGACTTTCTCTATATTTCTTATCAAAAAAGTCCTTGCCGGTTATTAAAATGCTACAGGTACCCGTAGGCGTTCTTCTCGCTTACAGCAACCATGTCAAACTTCGTTGTTATACTGGCATTCTTACTACCTGTCACGTGTCTCCACCAAGTAAAAGGTCCTAAGATATGTAGCACCGCATCCAAGACAAATGAGGCGCAGTCAGTATTCAGTCACACAAGGCGACATCATAAATGCAATGCAGCATTGAAGCCCGCGAGTGGGCCAATTCCTAGTGGAGTTAGACGACAGTAACAAACATTATCACTTGCTTGCATGAGACGAGCAGGTTTGGAGCGTGATGGCAGCAGCACCAGCAACGAATTACAACCCCCGAGACGCAAGAGACCAAGGCTCGCGGACCCAAGCGCTGAACATTCCACAAGATGGTATGACATAAGGCGCCTCTTTTTCTGCATAGCCGTCGACTCAAGCTCAACAACAAGGCTAGTTGCGTAAACGGCTTGACATGAGCCTTCAAGTATCTGTACACATTTGCATCATATCACAAGTTATGTACGACCAATCATTGCGCTCTCTCCCATTGCAAAAGCAGGGAGAAACCGCACCCAAGATCAGCCATTATATTCTCCACTTCACAGACGGTTTTCGTTCTCATGGAAACCTCACACCATCCGTAGACGACGGGTCTCTCCAAAGAAAATGCTTTTCGTGAGTGTGTAATTTTTTTGCGTTGTTCAATGAAGAGTCAAAGCAGGGACGGGGCCGAGAGAAGTTTTATTCAAGAGCCCGGTGGAACCTTTCGCCGGTCACTAGTGGCTTGGCACAGCCCCGCCACCACCGACGGTTGGCCAGGGTTTGAGTCACTTTGTGTGGGATTTGAAGTGGAAAGTTGTCGTCGCTAAGTCTATATCTACAACAATCGCCACGACATCTCGGAACTGTACGATATCGGTCTTGCGCTATACAACTGCCGAGCCTTTGAACATTAACGCACATTGCCCAGCATGGAGTCCGAGTCCGACCACGACCACCGCGATGAAGAGAGCATGTCCGAACAGGAGGAGATTGAGGAGACGAAGCCAAAGTCTGCCCTTAAAAAGGGCCGGGAACCGGTGGCGCCTGTAGAACGTCCAGAGCTCCCGTAGGTGTCTTGATGAGCTGCTCTGATGTACAACAACTAATTCGCACAAAGCGAGCAACCAGACCCAAGCACCCTCGACCTTACCGCACTCAACCCATTGTCGCCCGAGATCATTTCCCGCCAAGCCACAATCAACATTGGAACAATTGGTCATGTCGCCCATGGTAAGAGTACCGTGGTGAAAGCCATTTCTGGTGTACAGACTGTCCGCTTCAAGAACGAACTCGAGAGGAATATTACCATTAAGCTTGGTTATGCAAACGCAAAGATTTACCAGTGCGACAACGCAGAGTGCCCACGCCCGACATGCTACCGGTCATACAAGAGTGACAAGGAGGTCGATCCGGCTTGCGAGCGTGAGGGATGCGGAGGACGATACCGACTCAAGCGTCACGTTTCCTTTGTTGACTGCCCGGGTCACGACATTCTCATGAGCACCATGTTATCAGGCGCTGCCGTCATGGACGCTGCACTGTTGCTTATCGCTGGAAATGAAACTTGCCCGCAGCCGCAGACTAGTGAACATCTTGCTGCCATCGAGATCATGAAGTTGAACCACATCATTATTCTCCAGAACAAGGTCGACCTGATGCGGGAAGATAGTGCTGCGGCACACTACGAGTCCATCCTCAAGTTCATTCGAGGAACCGTCGCAGATGGCTCCCCCATCATTCCCATCTCGGCGCAGTTGAAGTTCAACATCGATGCCATAAACGAGCATCTCATCAGCAAAATTCCCGTTCCTGTACGGGATTTCTCCGCAAAGCCACACATGATTGTCATTCGATCATTCGACGTTAACAAGCCTGGTGCTGAGATCGACGAGTTGAAGGGTGGTGTTGCTGGTGGCAGTATTCTGACTGGTGTGTTGAAGCTGGGAGACGAGATCGAGATCAGGCCTGGTATTGTATCAAAAGACAGCGCCGGAAAGATTCAGTGCAAGCCAATCTTCTCAAGAGTAGTATCTCTGTTCGCTGAACACAATGATTTGAAGTTTGCGGTTCCGGGAGGTTTGATTGGTACGCCGCCACGTCTGACCCCGATGCTTTGCAGCTTGACTAACACGTGTCAGGTGTCGGTACACGCGTCGACCCTACGCTGTGCCGTGCGGATCGTCTTGTCGGTTTCGTTCTGGGTCTCCGTGGCCATCTCCCAAACATCTACACTGAGCTTGAGGTCAACTACTTCCTTCTCCGACGATTACTCGGTGTGAAGACGGCCGATGGCAAGCAGGCCAAGGTGGCCAAGCTTGCAAAGAACGAAGTCCTCGTAAGTAATGCCTAAACATTGCAGCAGATCGGGACTTACTCGCTTAGATGGTCAACATCGGTTCAACCGCTACTGGCGCCAAGGTCATCGCTGTCAAGGCTGATGCCGCACGTCTATCCCTGACCTCGCCGGCATGCACAGAGATCGGTGAGAAGGTAGCCCTGTCCCGACGTATTGAGAAGCACTGGCGCCTCATTGGTTGGGCCAACATTGTAGCGTAAGTTTCACTGCGTGTCCACTTATATACAGGCGCTTACAAATTTCACAGTGGTAACATCCTCCAACCTATCGTCGATTGAGCGCGGGTGACGAGTAGTGGGCGAGATGATCAGGAATGGCAACGACGCACTTGAAGAAGATATGGACATGCAGGATACAAGGGCAGAAAGGTGCATAGGGTCCCGAGCATTTAGTGCTGTAGTCTGTTGCTGTTGCGACAGAGACCAAAAGCGTGTTCCTTGGCATGTGCGTACCAGATAGCATCTAACTGTCATAGCGGGTGAGATGTTGTTTGCGCAATTGGCCAGGGTCTTGTGTAGTAGCCGCATATAATGAAACATGTACGATCCCACTTGCGGCTCGAAATGTTGAGGATGCGGAGGAGGTCGGACGGTCGTCGGACCCACCATAGTCAGCCGATCTTCACATGAAAGCCATCCTAGATCTGAAGGCACATGCAAGAACAACGCCCAACAGCGTCAGGTCAGCATGCTAGCCTGCATATGATGCAGAGTCCCCTCACTGCACCTTTGCAGCGTCCCCACCCACCTACTCAATTTGATTGCCGATACGAGGTAGGGTTTACCAGGCGTCAGTATAAGGCCGAGCGCAGCCATTCAGACTCGTGACACGTGCACTGACTCCCATTCCATAGCAACAAGCAACGTCGGTACGAGTACGAGTACGCGGATGAGTTTATCAGTATAGCGCGTCTTGCTGTTTGCCCGCCATCTCTTCTTCCCCACGGTCGCTTCCCATATTACCATTAAACCTGTTGTAGCCGAAGGCATAGATTTGGGGGTGTGGCCATCAGATAAAAGTTGGCGCAACGTACCCTGCTCAGACGGGGACTGAACGGCAGCAATGGCAGAAGACGCTCCTTCGAACGCAAATGCGGCACAAGTTCCGCTGCACATTCACCGCCCCATCCCGCGCCGCCATTTCGACTCGTACAACGACGCTGCCCATTCACCCACGCACGACTTTTCGCAATCCACGCCGCCCAGCGCAAACGAGAACCGCCGTTCAGCCGACTTTCTCGCACAGCTCAATGCACGTCTGCTGAGAACGTGCAATTCGCACAATGATGAATCGGAAGAGTCGGAGCGCGAAAGGACTCTGCCGCCGCGGAACAAGAGCCTGCTGAACATGAGCAGTACCTTGTCTGGTATCTACGATGAGACGGGCGAGAATACCGCCGGGGACCAGAGCATGGCGGAAACGCCCTGGGGGACCGGTGCGGAGACGCCCGCGCACATGGCCATGGGCCTCCACGCATACGAGCCGGGCATGGGCAGTCCAGATGGCGGGCTAAGCATGAAGAACCAGGCCAGGAGATTGCCATCTACGAGCAAGACCGAGGGAAAAGTACAACACCACACTGTCAGACAACCGCGAAAGGGCGTCTGGAAGTATGCCGTCATCCTAGGCAAGCTCGCAGCCCTCTATACCTTTGGCGTCATCTACGGCATTATTGTCTCGCATCTGCACGAAACGCGGCAATTGGCGGCGGTGCACGTTGATGGCGTCGGTCGCGAGAGCCGGACCTACCTTGCAAGCTGGGGATTATTTGGCGTTGCGCTGGGCAGTCTGCTACCATACGTTGACCTTGTATGGGATGCGCAGAAGCGGACCAGCCGGGCCGACGAGAAGGAGTCAGAAACGCAAGACTCGCCCATCAGCGAGCAAATCAACGATGTTGTGAGGAGCGTGGCTGCTTTTCTAGGCATCGCATTCGCAATCGTATGTCCCACCCTAACCTTTTTCCCACCTCACTTTATCTATTGTGGAACATGCACTGATTCTTCTTCCACAGCGCCGTCTCCCCTGGCAGTCCACACTCCAACTTACCCTCACCCTCGCCCTCGTTAACCCAGCCCTCTGGTACATTCTTGACCGCTCAAAACCTGGCCTTTCCGTCTCGCTCACTGTAACCTCCATCGTCACGTCATTTATCTTCCTCTCGAACCCGAATGTGCTTCCTTCTCCGTCCCTACCTTCTACCACGAATGCTACACAACTCCCGTCTATGAGCGATGGTGCACATATGCAAGGCAAATCCAGCACAACAACGCCAGAGGGTCAAGAGTTCTTTGCTGGAATGATCAGCTACGACAGCCTAGCCGTGGTGACGTGGGTAGGTAGTGTCTTGTTTTGTAGCTGCGTCTGCTTTGGGAGCATAGGGCGGAGGTTGGCTGTATTGGAGCAGTCGGGGTGGAAAAGGGAGTAGGATTGAACATTGTTTTAACTTGCATCTACTTGGAGTATGGCTTGGATCATTGGTAGACCTAGTGGTACCTGTAATTATCTAGTTGGGGAAGGGAAAAAAATTATCAATTTTGTTAGCCTGTTGTGGTTGTAATAATCCGCCTACCCTTACCCCTACCCCCCTCCTTACTCACACACGTAAGCATAGAGACATGTCAGCATGTATACACATACACCCAAACAATCAAGCATCCAATCCGAACACAATACACGAGAACAAAAAAAATTATATGTCGCAATATTGGCGGTACTGGGAACTATAGACATGTTAGCATTTGCAATGTCTCAGTAGAAGCCGACTCAATATCAGGGGGGATTCAAACGTACTCGAACCCAGGCTGGCGCGGATCTGGATCTGGAGAACTTTTTTATGCTCTCCGCCAGCCACAACGCGACGTCATACCACTAGACCATACCACCCGGTACTCTGCTCTGATTGGCTGATTATGGGGAAAACTTGAGCTTCTTGTTATACATATGTGTTGACCAAATAAAAAAGGGGGCTGGAGAGAAACGATTGACCGGTAAGAATAGATTGGTACTAGAGTGGAGAGTTGACGGATGGTGTGGATTGATGAGTCAAGTACCGTGGGGCATTTTGGTAAATTTACGTACAGAGCAGCGTGGAGAACACACACCTTTGCCAAGACTATGGGGTCTATAGTCAAGTGCAGCACCGTGTAAAGACTTTTATTTAATTTAACGTAGACGTGTTCGGCACAATTGGGGCATGTACCAAAGTGCGCAACGTTCATACACAACATTCATGTAGAATTATGGTTTTATATGTCTCGTATATCTTCATAATCATCTCGGGGGTAGTGGACATTGAAAAGTGTATCAGCTCCAACGTGCTTCTTCCGCTCCCTGCTCTCACTTCCACCCATGCCGAAGATGCTCGACGCGGTCACATCAACGTTTCTATGTCGCTGATATTGGTTGTCGTCTCAAATACTTGCCATTCTCTTACGCTCAATCGAAGGCCAAACCAAACGCCAATGAAATGGCGGGGCCAGTGTGGTTGACATGAGAAATTTACTGGGCTTTCGCTGCAAGCTTCGCCCTACTAGCAGCAAGAGCGGCAGACAGACTGAACTGGGTTTCAATACCATCGATGCGGTGGACGGCGTTGAGGTTCTTGACGCAAGTAATTTGGAAGCACGTGGCGGTACCCTGGCGAGAAGCAATCGTGGAGTATGCGAGGAAGTATTCCCAAATCTGGGCAATTGTTAGCTTCTGAGACCTTTACACACCAAATCAAAACGCTTACCTTGAACCATCGAACACCGTACTTGGCAACGACCTTGTCCTTGTTGGCGAGCCAGTTGCGGTACCAGCGCCAGAGAGTAGCAGAGTAGTGCACACCAATAGTATCTACCATCTTCACTTCGAACCCGGCACCCTCCAGGGTGTCGATGACAAAACCGAGTGGGGTAGAAGCGTCGGCGCCAGGGAAAATGTACTTGTTCATGAAGAGGCCCCAAGTGAAGTCCTCAAATTGCCATGCTTTGCGGAGACCAGCGATCTGGAGGAAGAAGACACCGTCATCGTCAAGCATGTCATAAACCTGGCGGAAGAAAGAGCTCAAGTGGCGGACACCGACGTGTTCGGCCATTTCGAGACAGGTAATTTTATTGTAGCCGCCGGGAGGAAGTGGTATGTCACGGTAGTCCATGCAGAGGATGTTGGATTGGTCCTCTTGGATTCCAGACTTGCGGAGGCCATTGTTGCCCCAAGCAGTCTGGTTGCGGCCAAGAGTAACGCCAGTCACATGGGCACCATAGTTGACGGAAGCAAACCTTGTGAGGGTGCCCCATCCGCAGCCAATGTCGAGCATCTTCTCGCCCTCCTTCAAGCCAATCTTTTCACAAACAATGGACATTTTGTTGTCCTGGAGCTGCTCAAGACTCTCTTCCTTGTTGATGTCGGAAATGATGCCGGAGGTGTAGATCATGCGTGGACCGAGGAACCAGCCGTAGAAGTCGTCACCACGGTCGTAGTGGTCGCGTACCTGCTCTTCGTCTGATGTGGTGTCAGTGTAAGTCTTGTACATTGCTTGGGGCATTACCCACCTTGGGACCGGGAATGGACAATCATCTCGGGGATCATGCCAAAGAGGAAGTGCTTGATCAATCCGAGGGTGAAGCGGGGCTTGGACCAGTCGTGGCGCCATTCAAGGATGTCGAGCATGTCGCCATTGAGTTCAATGTCGCCGTCAAAGTACTTTTCCTGGAACGTCTCAATGGGGATTTGCTTCTTGCCGTAGTAGGCGTCGCGGTCCTCGGCCTTGTTGAACTTGAGGTAGTGCTCAATGGGCTTGCCGGGGAGTTTGGCCTTTTCGTTCTTGCGGGGCGCGAATTCAGACGTGAGCCACCAAAAGGGGCCCAAGATGGGCAGGCACAAGACGAGAGCTAGGAAGAGCCATGTCTTGAAGCCCATGCCCCAGCTCCATGTGATGTAGGCGGGGATGCCCACCAGCAGCGAAATGAGGACATAGTTGTTGAACGAGTCGCGACCCGAGCCTTCTGCAGGCAGAGGGGCATTGGCAATGGTCGGGTACTGTTGTTTGGCGACTATCAGCGTACTGGCTCGCCATGTCGTTGCTCAATGGCTGGTGGGGGTGCTCTTACCGACGTCGTCTTCACGCCGCAGTCGAACTCGGGCGTCGTGGGCGAGGGCGCCGGTGGCGTCTCAACCCACTCAAAGTTGTCCTCGGAGGTATTGCTGCTCATCCTGCGCACCGCTGAGCAATTTTGCAAGATGGAAAGCGTACGTGTTGCGGAGAGGGCGCTTCTTTAACGGCGGTGAATCTAAGCGAAGCCGCACCGGGGTTGCGCTTGCCCCTGCCGATGATGTACTCTCCAAGCCTAGCTCCAAACGTTCGACAACAACACACCGCTGGCGACCATGTAAACATGCACAAACACTAGGTATAACTAATCGTTACTGACCAACAAAACTCTCACCGCAGCGTTTTCCTGCGTGCAGATACCGCCGTACAGCATTGCACGAGTGGCTCCATCTCAGGCCTCGACGCTTTCACCCACCACGCCTTCAACCTCGCTACCTCTTCGGCCGTCTACCGTCTGGTCTGGTCTAGCCCTTCCAAGAGCAACTCCAAAGGCTGGCATAGATAGGAGCAGATTATGATTTCTGCCAAGCCTGCTTGATAGCATGGGCGGGGCACGCCTACGACGCATCCGCTCGTAGCTTGTTCTTGACAAAGTCGATTTTCTCCTTGGCCACACCAGCTTTCTGCAAGTACTGCTCAACACTGCCATACTCGTCCACAATATGAGAGTATGTACTGGTCACCACGTCTGGGGGGCAGACAGCAAATTGCTCCGATAACCCAATTGACGCCATCTCCTTCACTCTTCCCTCCATCTCTGGCTCGAGTTCCGGCTCAGATAGTCGATAGTCTTTGTCAATGATTGCCTGGTCGACTTGAAGAAGCCACAGGACTAGCATCACTATAAGCCCCGTGCGGTCCTTGCCCTGCGTACAGTGGATCAAGACTGGCCAATTGTCTTCGTTCCCCAACACGCGGAAGACCTGCGTGACTTCGCGCGTGCATACATCAAGAGATTTTTGGGCAAGTCCAATCAGCCCCATATCCTCCATGTGAGGAGCTAGTATCTTGATTGCGTCCTTGCGGTATCCAAGCACCATGAGACCCGCTAGTCTGAAAAATTCGAGCCATGAGAGCTTGGAGAGAAGCATTCGAGAGAAGGCTGACCCATTGAAGTTGATCTCGTGGTAGTCAATGCCGGTAATCTGCAAAGGCTCTGCAACATCGCTGTTGGTCTGAGGCACTGCTGCCGAGGCTTTGATCCTCGCTTCGTGCTTTTGTGCTTGCTCAATATGTTCTGTTCTACAACGATAAGTTAGTGATACACCTTTGGAGTAGGCTAGCTCACTTTGTTCGTAGATCAATAATGCTCTTCACTCTATACTCCTTTACAAGCCTTTGTCTGTCCTGGAAGGATGCCTCGTCTGACACGTCTCAGCATAATCGCCTGCACCATACAGAGAGCAAGCATACCGGGGCGCGCACTTCGGTACAACAGACCGGGTTTGAGGCGACTGAAAAGTGATCAGTCTTATTTTGGTGCCAACGCGCAGTCTTGTTTAGGTATCTACCTCGTTCCTGAACTTTCATTGACAAACTGGCCAACATCGCGGAAGTTGAGTATACTCTTGAGAGGGGTTTGCAATTCAGTCATATCTAGGTGGCGCGTGTGGCAAGTTGGAGGATGCCTGCCCACATGTAGGTAAGCAATCTCAGGAGGATAAGGTGGATTCCATAGGACCAGGGTGACGTAGGAGATGCCACTAGCCGCATTGGAAGCTATCACGTGTCGATTACATGATTGGCTTCGTACATACCTAAACACGTATGTATCTATCTGCAAAAGTAGGCTTTCGAATGGTCATCCCAGACGCTATTCAAAGAACCTATCACGCATGGACGAGAGAGCCAAGCTTGTGTTGGATAAAGTAGGCAACCCGGATTTTGCAAGCTTTGCTGATCAGCTTCATAGGTCGCCAAAACTGAGTCGCCGCCACAAGAGAAGAAGCCATCGTCTAGGCTAATACTGTCCAGCTGCTGCGTCTGCTGCGTCTGCTGCGTCTCGGACCATGGCCGCTGCTTCAGATCCTGAGTTGACATTCGCATCTCGGCTCGCTGTTGGAATGTAGTAGAGGCTCCGGTCGCACGTAGCCGCTCTCATCCGTCTTGCCTGACATGGTTGCGGGAAAGTGCACAAGTGCAAAGCAAAGCGTGGGTAGGTACTTATGCATTTGGGACCCGCGACACCCGCTAGGACGAAAGCCTAGGTAGGCTGTCGCACCGTATCCGGCCGCCCGGTGTACGTGCAGTGCTTATAGCGTGCTATCGTCCAGCTGTACAACGACCGCGAGCACTGGATGCCTGCTTCCACCCGATAGTTGTTTAACTTTGGGCAGGCCAGCCAGCGATCATTCAAGTATCGCGCGACTACCAACGGGGGAGGTGTTCCGATGTGGCAATCCACTCTCCAGCATGTATACTGCTTTGCGGCCAATCACGGGCCGCCACACGGATCCCGTGCATGAGAACGCTCGTCTAAGGACGGTGTCCATGGATCAACCCTCAAGGCGCACAGCGATCGATGGAAAAATGACAGTTGCTTGATGTGGAAATTGGCAGCCGGACCGTGTCTTGAGCCATGCGTTTACAGACTTGTCTTGCAAAAAGGAGGGAAATAGGTGGCTGCGAACAGGACGGTTAAGCTATCCGGATAATCTGCGCACTACCTTCCCTCTCAAGGCATGAAAGACACGGATACAAAGACATTAATAGCAATCTTCCGCGTGTGCAGGCATTACGGCAGACGGTCCTCTTGCGCACAGATTTTATGCACCGCTCAAGTCGGGTCTTCATAGCAGAACAACGCAAGGAGCAGTGGATTATTGACATGTATAGATTTGGGCAAAATCAATATAGCAGAACAAAGTATGCACACGAATGATTACAAACAAGACGTTGCTGTATTGCCTAGAAACCAACACCAAACTAAGAACAGTGAGGCAACCCACGTGCATAGAAGTAGTGCTGTGCTTCCCCAGCCATCCAAAAAACAGTGGCCAAACGTCTAATCCCCCCAATCCAAGCTTCCGTAATTGTCGTTGTCTTTTACTTTGACGAAACCGCCTGTCCGTTCAACACGTTCAAGAATGAGGTGTAAGCAGGCTTCTTTGCGAAGTTGTCATCCCACAACAGCGCAGATCCTTCAGTCTTGAAAATACCCGGGATCCAAGAGTACTTGTCAGAAACGCCCTGCAAAGAAAAGTCAGTAAGTGAGATTTTTTTTTCATGGACAAGTAGTTGCAACTTACCCAGAGGGTGATGCCAATGCATTGCTTGACGTTGAGGCAAGACTGCGCAGCCCTGGCCCAAGCAGCGGCAGCAACTGCCAACTTGGCACTGGTAGCTGGGACAGTGCACCTGATATCCAGCTCAGTGTAGGCGACCTCGACGCCTAGGTTAGCAATATCCTGGAGCGACTTGGTCAAGACTGAGAGGCTGGGAAGTGCGCCTGAGCTTGCGGTGGTCTCGGATGCCAAGTGTCCTTGGAAGCCGACGCCGTTGATCTTTACGCCGTAAGCTTGGACGAGCTTGACGATTCTCATAGCGCCAGCGTGCTTGTTGGTTCCGGCCTCGAGGTTGTAGTCGTTGTAAAAGAGCTTGGCGTTGGGGTCGGCTGCAGCAGCCATCTTGAAGGCCATGGGGATATAGGCTTCGCCAATGACCTTGAGGAATACGTCACTTCTGTACGTGCCATCCTCGTTGAGTGCTGCGAGTGGGAATTAGCTGTTGGCCTTTTGCAACGCTGGCTTTGCCTCGACGTACCTTCGTTGACGACATCCCAGTGCGTGCATTTGCCCTTGTACCTGGTCACGAGCGTGGTGATGTGGTTTTGCATAACGCTGATCAACGTTGCGTTGTTGGTGATCTGACTGACCCAAGAAGGCAGCTGACTATACCAGACCAATGTGTGGCAGCGAAGCTATCAATCACGTTTCACATTAGCCTTCTTCTCCTTCTTTGAGTCTTCCGATAACATACCTCTTTGTTGTTTGCTGTCGCAAAGTTTGCAACAGCATCTGCCGCGGAGAAAGTAAACGATCCCTGACTTGGCTCCGTAGCATCCCACTTCATAGCATTCTCCGGTGTGATGGACCCAAACTCGGTACTCTTGATAATGTTTTGCTCCGTGGCATCGTTGCGGATCGTGAGCGAGGTACCGATGTAGTTTCGGCCTCTGGCGCGGATCGCGGGGTTAAGCTGAGTTGCTTGACGTGCTTCGAGTGGCGAGGCTGCAACCAGGCCAGTGAGTGCCAGAGCGGTGGCAAGAAAAGGGAGGTGCATCTTGATGCTGGCTGAATAATACCGAGCAAATAGAAGAGACAGAAGAGCAAACTGGTGTGACTGTGGTTGAAATGGTGGCCATGGTAGTACACTTTATACTCTGGTGCCTGTTTCATGACTTGAGTATATTCCCATTCATGACTAGCCATCAGGCACTTCTATACTCGTATTAATCTCAGTGTGGTCGTTTTTTGTAGTGTGCCAACCCCTCTAGGCGCTTCTTTCGGAGACTAGGATACGCGTTGTCGCTGTTATTTGCTGGTTAGATTGCAATTCCAAGACAGGGTTGCATCCCGATCGGAGCACTTGGTACCTTGACGGATTAATATTTTAGCGCTCAATTACGTATCCTAGGGCCCAACTAGTCTAGCAGGTACGGGACTAGTCTAGAGGGTACGAGACTAGTCTTGATATTTCAAGCAGGCTTCGACCGTCGCACCAACAGATAATTCAGATCCCGTATGAACGTACAAGCTGAGCTTAACGTACTCACATGACCTAACCCAATAGAGAATGTTCGGAAAAATATGTCTGGATTCGAAACAAGTGCTAAGCGGGGGATCGACAGACTAGAAAATAGTGTGCTTCCAGAACAGCCATGTATTAGCCTGGGTTTAACCGGCACCAGGCGGTACTTGGGTTCATGCGACCACAACGCTCGTATGCATACGAGAACATTAGACGGCCTTAGCTAGAAATGTCTTTGTTTGGTGGAAGTTTATGGAGCGATGTTCCTGGCTGTCAAGTTCACTAAAAAGCCCACGTTGTATGCGACCCCACCATTGACGACGTAAGTGCCGGGGTGCTTGACCTCAATGTCAAAACGACGGATAATCTAGACAATTAGCCTAGTGAACAGTAAAGATCAATCCAGGGAGAGACTCACCTCTGGTAGCAGTTTATGCATCTCTAGCATAGCGACCTCTTTGCCAAGGCAGACCCTTGGCCCCGCCCCGAAGGTAAACTGAGCAGCCTCCAGCCTGAAGCTTCTCTGTTCGCTTTCCATCCATCGCTCAGGTTTGAACTCCTCAGCGTCCTCGCCGTAGAAGTCTTTGTTTCTCTGTATGGTCCACGCGTTGTTCGTGATCTCCGTCCCTGCTGGTACAAAATGTCCGTCGATGACTTTACCACCCTGCGGGACGATTCTCGGGAAAAGGTTTGGAGCCGGTGGGTTAAGCCGAAGGCTCTCTTTGATGCATGCTACAAAGAAGGGGAGATGTTGGCGTGTCTCATCGTAGCGGATTGGAGTCGAAAGAAGACCCTTTGCTTCCGCGTCATTGATCTCTTCGCGTACTCTTGCGAGAACCACAGGATTGGTGAGTATGAAACGAAGTACCGAGCCCATTCCAGTACCAGTAGTGTCTGCACCGGCCTGAATAAGGAGTGTGACATGAGCACGCTTCTGCACAGGAGTCAATGCAGAACCGTCAGAGTAGCGGGCATCGAGGCAGCTGGGACATGATTAGAATAGCGAAGCCAGCCTCAGCGCTTGATACAACTCACTATTGCAGAAAGTCAGGTTTACCCTCAAATTGCTTCTCGGCGTTCTCCCTTTCACGGCTAGACACCTGACGGTCCGCTTCACACATCAGCCATCCTATCCCCGAATCGTTCGAAGCAGTTGGCAACCACCATCGTCCCACAACAGGGGTTTGCAACACGGTATCCCTGAAGAAGCGCGATCTCCCTGAAAAGCCAAAGAAAGTCAGGCCTTTGCGAAAATTTGCTAGAAGCTCCTTCTCATCGCGTTGATTCTCAACACTGCCGAACGGGTGCGAAAACGAGATCATGCCGAGTATGTCGGCGGCAAAGTGAGCTACCTTGTCTGAGATGCATATCGTACGCTTAGCCTCTGCATGTTCGTTCATCTTCCTAATGAAGAGTGAGATTTGGTCGTCGAAGCGTGACTCCCAAGCGTTCTTTAGCGGACCGATAGTCCATGGTGCGTTTCCCAAAGCCTTGCGTAAGACGCGATGCTCGCCACCATCCAAAGTCGTCACCAGGGAGGGGGGTCCTAGAGCTCCTGAACCATATAGTCCAGACTTGAGATTCAACTGTTGGTCTCGGTATATATCTTTCGTGGAAGATGGCGTGGAAAAGACCAGCATCGTAGGAGAGATGCGAATGGGGTGCTCGGCTATACCGTGTTAGGGCTTGATATACTTTGAGTGCTCTGGGGATTACTTACTGCCGTATGTCTCCACCAGATGTTGGAGCCATTGAGGCTCTTTATGTGCTACAGATATCAAGGCGCTTGCGAGGGAGGATGAGGTCGCATACCATGGTCCACGAAAGCCGGACAAAGGATGAAGCTTTTGAATGTAGAAGATGCGGCATAGTAGTGCCATGAAAAGTACCCCAAGTCCAACGAGACCCAGAGTGGACGCCTCTGTGGCGAGGTAGGTTGTATCAAGCATGATCATGCTGAGAGGTGGGTGGGTGTATGAATGGCAGATGTGTTCGATGGCAATGTTTAGATATTTGCCGCATTTATAATGTTCCTCTGGGGACAGGAGAACAGGAAGCTGCAAGACGAGGATACATACCGAGCATTGAATCTCATCGGTGTGGTTCCTACACCCACCAAATCTAGTACGCATATGCGGTCCGTGAGGGGTGTATAGTAGAATCGATACGTGTACATTAGGCGAGGGTACAGGAAAGCTACCCTCAAAATGACATGTGTATGGCTGCAGAATACAATGGGGCAAGCAAATGGTAACTTGCCAGATTGGTTAGCGTGGGTCTTATGCAGATAGTCATTCTCAACGAATCCCATGGTCGTGCCAGATTAAGAACCATCACCGAGCTGAACAGTGGGAAAGAGCAAGGATGATATGCAAGACACGCACGGGAAGCCTAACGGGAGATGTCAGGCGGGACCGTGCCGTAGCGCAGTGGATGAACGGTTCGTTCTCAGTCGAAGCCCAGCGCGTATCGGCATTCGAGATGTGGTCTTGTGATAGTTTAGCAGATTGAGGGTGAGCTCGGCTGTTTGTGGGGGCCTGGGTATAGTGCTCCGGCCGGCATTGGTACCCGAGTCTTCCCAATCAGACAAGCTTATCTTCTGTAGATCCCATCTGCCTTCCAGTGAAAGCAGCCTGTGGGGCACGAGGTTCTCAGGAGCAGACACATCCCTCCTGTGGACCACTTCTCAGTCCCAAATGATTCGAGACGTCTGCATAATCATGTGTGTTGAAGGCATGTTACTAACATGGACTGGTCCCGTTTGCCCGGAAATCAT
>Ga0265797_10004025_pt1 | contig 22856 bp, 17 predicted proteins | sample P2T30metagenome_FD_192433 | JGI IMG/M metagenome (GOLD analysis project Ga0265797, IMG submission 192433) | Plant litter microbial communities from East Loma Ridge, Irvine, California - P2 T30 | ecosystem: Environmental > Terrestrial > Plant litter > Unclassified | place: USA: California... | reverse complement strand
AGAAGAAAGGCATAATGTGATACGAACGAAGCACGGTCAACACTCTGGTCACAGTATCCACAGCCAGCTGAGAGCTGAGAAGGAAAATGCAATCCGGTCTAGAGGACAAAGAACAATCAACACGACTCAGTCGAAGAGCAGGCCCAAAGGTATATAAATCTACGCAGTTCTTTCCTCTCAATCATACATTCCATCATCCAACAATTACATCCTCTCTACTACCAATCGTCTTCCAGTCCTACCAATCATTTTCCAGCCATCCAATCATTCTCCAGATTCCCATCCAAAATGCAGATCAAGAACATCGTCTTCAGCGGACTCTTTGCCGGTGCCGCTATGGCTTCCCCAGTCACCGCAGCCGACACCACCGTTGAGAAGCGTGCCGGCAAATGCGACGCTCACATCTACGTTAATGGTTAGAATCTCTCATATCGCCTCATCTTCGACTCAACACAGCTAACGATGGCCTTGTCAATTATAGCATCCAATAGCCTTGCCCTGCCCCAACACGCCACCTGGAAGTGGAACATCGATGTCACCGATAGCTCCGGTCTCATCGGTCACTGGGATGGCACCAACCCCGACGGCACGATCAAAGTCCCCAGCGGCAATGGCATGGACTTGTGGATTTCGGGCAAGCCAGCAAGGCAAACCAAAGACCAGGAGGGCTCTTTGAAGTTGGAGTACAACTCTAGGAGCTGGATGTCGAACACTTGCGAGTATCTCTTCAAGGGAGCTGGGCCTAGCAATGGCATGAGGTTGCAGTTCGATTGGTGGTGCAGCTACGACTGCTAGAGAACTGTTAGCATAAGGGTACCTGCTGCGTCAAGCTGATAGAGAGGATAATTTGTTTCAATATTACCAAGACTTCTCATCAAGCATTTGCTTAAATCGATTCGTTTGGCGAATGTCACAAATCAGCCTATGAATGCTCCGAAACCGCAGAACTCCTTGTCTTCTCGCAGCATTCCAAGATCGCCATCGTTCAAACACACCGCAACAAAGATATCGCCGTTACGTGTCCGCGGCATGAAATAAGACAGACCCTCCCAGGCTTCAAAGCTCGGCCTTCGAACCGCTTCTGGGAACCCAAGACGATCGCCAAAATCTACCTCATAGCATTTTTCCTGCGCCCAAGAGCTCAATTTGAAATCAGCCAAAGCGAGCGACTGGCGCGTTGATGCTTGGGTTTGGCCTTCATTTTTCATTGCAGCTTGTGCTTTTTCAGCGGCGACACGCATCTGGCACTCAATAGTGGGCTCTGGGGAAAGCGCCTCTCTCAAGTGGGAAGCTATTTGACCTAGCGACATGTCATCGACATCAGCGATTCGCAGCTTCACGCAGCTTTTGAATACCATGTTGCCCATGTAGGCATGTGGAGCTCCGACATGTTTGCGTGCATCGACTTGCCGCTCGAACGTCGACACAACATCCGTAGAGCTCAGACGCGCCTTGCAACAGCGCAGCGATGCTTGACACAAGAGTGCACTCAGCGCGTCGTCCGTGGAAATGAAGTCGCAAAACTTGTCTGCTGTCGCAAGTTTCTTCAGTCGGCGTAAGTTTGCCGCGGAAAACGCAAAGTAAGACCAACGACTCTGTCCACGGTCCTGCAGATCGTATCGTTGTTGAAGAGGCTTGGGTCCGTCATCAGCATGGACAGACCCTTGCTCAGTAGATGATGCTCCGGAGGGTGGCGTCAGCCTATATTCTGTCATGTTCGCCACCTCCAATTGTTTGGGTGAGAAGTCCTGCCCACGGCACGCTTGCGCAAAGAGCTCAATCATCTGAGCTTGGCCTCTCAAGTCCATGCAACTATGTTGAGCGTTGAAGACAAGTAGTACTCCACCTTGAACGAAGTTGGCCTGAACCATGAACACTGGAGTGTCATTCTCGTCAAGGCCAGGGAGCGTCGGACGAGGTGCCATGACCTTTTCGTCCAGTATCGAGAATGGGAAACCAGCTTGACGCATACACTGATAGGTTGGTAGCTCGGTCTCCAACAGCTTCACTGTGAGAGAAGGTGTACTTCCAGAGACCTGGATCTCGCGATGTCCAGAATTTGTCTTGATCACTCTTCCACCAACCCATGCGACATTTTCTGTCAAACTCTCCAATCCTTCTTGCAAGAAGGTTCCTATGGTTTCCGTTGATGCTGGATCAGATGTGTCCAGAGGGAACATGAAGCACAGCTGGGTGTACAAGCCATTCAGACGAGAGTTTTGTCCGAGGACATCAAGAGGGCGGGCGGAGCAAGCCATGCCGCTCGAGATCAGAAGGCTGATAAAAAGTTACCGCTACATGTACATGTAGCTAACTTGATACCAAGTCCTGATTTCAAAAGACATAGAAAATGTCAAGCCTGTTCAATTGCATTCGGGCATCATCCCTTTTCTTTCCTTCCCCGCAAACCCCACAAAATAAACAAACGCTTCCAATGCACCGCAACCTCATCCCCAACATGAAACACCAAACCCTTCAAGTTCTTATATATTATCAGAAACCCAAAAAGGGCAAGACAAAAACAGGACTGGCGCTTTCTAGCAACACCCAACCTTAAAATCACACACAATCATGGCCGCCCCTTGCCCAATCCCCCACGTCTCCCAAGCCCTCGACCCCTACATCCTGCCCCGGCCCTCCGTTTCATCCATTCGCCAATCCCTGCATTCCCACCTAGAGCGCCAGCTCCGCCTCGAAGCCACGCAAACTCTCTCTCTGGCCAATATCACCAACCCTCCGCTAACGCAGACTCTGCCGGACCCGCCGGCCAGCGTCACGGGTGTCCGCAGAGCGTACTGGAGAGCTCTGCGGGCGCATCAGGTGGCGAGGGAGAGGTATGAGGGTTTGAGGGCGGAGTTGGACGTTGCGGCTAGGAATTCTGGCGGTGCTGCTGCTGGTGGTGCTGAGAAGGATGAGGGTGAGGGTGGCGATCTGATGGTTTTGCTTAGGGCGAGGGAGAGGAGGAGGAAGTTGGGGGCTGTGGAGAAGGCGGTGGGTGCTGTTGAGAGAGCTGGCGAGGGAGTCGTTGGAGCAAAGATCGATGATGTTGTGAAGAAGGCTGTGGGAGATGTGCCTGTGCTTCCGAGCCAAAGGGTCCTGGTGGGTGGCGGTGGCGGCGGTGGAAGGGAGGAGGGCGAGATGAGAGTGGTGGAGCTGAAGAAGGCGATTCTGAAAGCAAAATCCACCATCGAAAGCTGCGAGCGGCAAGACTCGACAGCAGAGCAGGAAGGGAGCGGCACCTCTGAGCTGCATGCGCTACAGCAAGCAAGAAATGAGCTGATCGGATGGATCGAAACCCAGCTCGCACTCATCGGCGACGCCCAAGCAGAAGAAACCAACGACACCTCCTCGCCCACCAAATCCAGCGAAGACGAAGAAGCCGGCCCCATCGCAAGCCCAGCCGAAATCCTTCAGCTCTACGACCGCTACCTCGAAGCCCGTGACACGCTCCTCGACACAGTCCAACAACCCCACGACATCTCGCCACTGGCCCAAGTACTCGCTTCGCCAAAACAGACTCGAGCAAACCAAGACACCAACCCAGCGACAACGACAGCCACAGCATTCCTGCCCTTCATCTCCCCTCTACTTGCTACGCAAAGCGCCGAGCAAGCTCTCGTTGCTCAAGCAGCCTACGTGCGCCGCCAGATCACTCTTGCCGACGCCACTTCCGAGAAGCTGCTGCGGCGACACGCCGAGGAGAGCCATCTGGTGCACCCTGGCGCATCACGGGGACGAGACTGGGCTCGGGCGGGCGAGGAAGCTGGCGAGGCAACGCGCGACTATGTGCTCGCAAAGGCGAAATCGGGCGAGATTGCTTCCAAGGAGGCGGAGGGCATGGTGGGAAGACTCGAAGGTGTTACAGGTGGATTGGAGAGGTTGGTGGCGACGCAGTGATAGGTTTCAATCAGCGTTCTTGACATTTCGATACCAGGAATGCGCAGGCGGCTCAATTGACTCACTTCTTTCAGAACCGTAGCGCAAACAATATTCCATATTAGTGGCACTTCATACAGAAAACCACTGAACACTTGTATTTATATACAGACAGAAAGATGTATGCGCATAGAACATTTTAAACAATTTTCAAACTCGTACAACTTAGCTACCTTAGCCAAGAGGCTTAGTGTTAAACCAATAGCATCACGTCTCTGCCCAACTCCACAGTTCGAAGAGTATAACGCTCCAGGGTGGCGCTGAACAATTCAGGCAGGAGTCGCCAGCCGTAATGCTCTGCAGCAGACTATCGACAATCGCTCAACAATTTCCCTTGCATAGCCAACAAAATCATTCAATAGTACATCAGTCCTTTCAGTCGTCGCAATCTTTCCCATATCGCACAAAATCACGCAGTTGATGCATGGATCATACTGACGTCAATCGGGCCTGTTGGAGGTATCCGTATCCAACAGGAATAGAATTTCGGTATCGCGGTTTCGGCGCATCTTCTTTCATGCGAATGCATCGTCGTTGAGGAGGCTCCAGTCTGGCTCCGACAAGGGGCTGGAAGAGTCGTCGAGGAAGCCACGGGCAGGTGTCGCGGGTGCTTGCGACGGCTGGGTGCCCGATTGATCAGTAATCTGGGCGCTGGGGTCGATCAAGTTTGCCTCAGTCGACTGGACGTAAGTGGAAACACTAGAATTCTCGTAGAGTTGCGGATCGATCGGGAAGCTCTGATCAGCCTGCAAGTTGGTGTTGGGAAGCGCGGCCGTAGAGTTCGTGAAACCATGCTCTGCGTGGAGGCTCGGGTCGATGTTGGAGGGTGCTGTACTGAGAGCCGCCAAATCTGCCATGTTCTGCTTTTCGAACATCTCGATTGCTGCAATGTGAGCTGCAAAATCAATGTTATCGTCGGCCGGTAAGCCTGCTGGCGCATAGAGTTGATGCTTGGATTGAGACGGCGTAAGCGTGGGTGCGTCATCTTCACCGGGGAATGAGAGACGCTGACGCTTGCGACCAACAGTAGGACTGGCGGGCGGCAAGCTACGCTTCAGGGGCTCTGGGCCAGACTTTGGGTGTTGAGGAAGCAGCGAATGCTGCGGTGTGAGGTTGGCAGTCGAGCTGAAGCTGCGGCGCATGTTCTCGTAGTCAATACGAGTTGGAGTGGGTTGGGGGAGGCCGTGATCTGAAGGCGAGGACGGATTGCCTACGGCAGGCTGGTTGGGAAGATTTGAAAACTGCAATGACCCGGTCGAGAAAGAGCGTCCCTGAGAAGGTAGGGTCGCTCCGGCTGCTCGCGCCTGATTGAGATTGTGGTGGAAGAAGTTCATGGGCGACGATGGAGATCCATCGTTAGGCGAACCATCAAATCTCGGTGATACAGGATGCGGCATCACGCTCAGAATCTGCGCCTGGGGAGCAAACATCGCTCTAGATGGGGCAGTATACTGCTGAGTGCCCAGAGACTGTGCCAAGTCTGCTGCAGTGGTGTCGATCATGCCAGATGCCACCTGATGTTGATGCAGACTCTGGCCTAATTCTTGTATCAAGTCCGAGCCTCTCTGCATCGCAGCTGTCCTCTGCTGCGGAGTGTGGGAGCTTCGAAGCATCTCCTGGGCATATGCTCTGTTGTAAGAGATCCCGCCAGGGAAGGGATCATGTTGTCCATGCAGGTTGATCGAAGCCGGGACATGAGACATCTGTAAGCTCTGATTGTACGTAGTGTCGACCGGAGTGACTTGGTGAGAGTCAGCGAGCGGTGCCTGCACTTCCGTCTGAGATGTTCTGGTACTGGGCTGGAAGAGATTGCCATATTGAGTTGCAGTGGCTGTAGCAGGTGTGATGCCACCCGAGACCTCGTTTCCATTGCGCTTTTGATAGTCGGATATCCTGCTACTCAATGATGCCTGAGATGGGCTGCCATTTGGTGAGCCAGTGAAGCGTTGCGCGGTGCGGTTGTTACGTGCTCGAGTGGGCCTGATTGGCGACGATAACGATCCCACGGATTTAGTCGGGGTATCAACCCAAGCAGGGTCCGATTTGCCTGGAGACTCATTCCAAGCCAAATCTGGCTTGAACGGAGATGCTGCGTCTGAGCCGAGACTGTTGTCGGAGCCTTCTGCGTACTTGGGTTTGGTGTTTCGTGTTCTAGTGCTGCGTCGAACCTTCTTCGGGGTCGGTGTCGGGGCCGAGTTGTTGTTATCGATCGCAGCTGGGCTCTCGGTCTTCGTAGGCGTGGTTTTGACTGTTCAGTGTCAGTCTCCGACCTTCTATCAGATAACTTACACCCGTGCTTACCTGGTGGTCTTATTCCCTGACTCCCAACATCATATCCAGCACCAATCATCGCACCAATAACAACTTTCTTGCGCGAACCGGTCAACTGCGCGCGATAGCGGGCAGCTCTGGCCATCATGTTCTCACCCTCCGGCGTATTGCCTCGGATGAGCTCTGAACTCATTGGAGAGCCCTCTTCGGTGACAATGGTCTGCTTCGTAGGTGTAATTGTTACCTTCAGCTTAGGTCTCTGCATGAACTTGGCTTGCGGCGCAGGCGGAGCTCCAAGGGCAGGACCAGCAAGCGTCTCGTTGTTGGTGCTCTGTAAGTGGCCCGGGTATTGGTCCATGGTGTTCTGAGAATTCGGGCCAGCAGGCGTCATCGGAGGCGGAGCCTGGTTCGGGTATTGGTTCATGTTGTTCTGGAGGTGCGGGCCAGCAGGCATTACTGGAGGTGGGATCTGGCATGGCATTAAGTGCCGAATGGGTTGAAGCATGCTAGGTGAAAAGATGGAATGATCGAAGTCGAAGCTGACGAGGTCCCACTCGGGATAGTGACAGACCCCAGGCGCAAGCGAGTCGCGTTTCCCGAAAGCATAGTTGATCAGGTTTTGAAAGTATATGGATCTGTTGCGCAGGATGGTGCAATGGCCGCCGACCAGTTGGCGCTGCTGCTCGAGCTTGCAGTAATTCGGCAATTTGACGAGCTCTTCGGTAGGCATCTTCCTCATCTTGGCCTCTTGCAGATAGTTGCTGCAACCAAGTGCGATGCGCTGGAACTCGGACTTCTTGATGTTAAGCTGGAAATTGGCAGTGTTTTGGGCATCTTTAGCTTTGTCAATGACGACGCCATCTTGCGACCTGGCACAGTAGAAGCCGCGCTGCTTGCCACATTGATTGAACTGGTCGAACTTCTCGGCGCCGTGGGAGTAGTTGGGACAGTGCACTTTGTTGAAAAGTGGACCATAGGATTTTGCATAGTCGCAAAAGAAGCCGAGATCTTGTTTGTGGCCACAGGCGTAGGTGGCGGTCTCATGCCGACACATTGCGTCGACCGAGTGAGTTGCGACAAGGCAGCGGTATGTGTATGGTTCGTGGAAGAGGTAATGTAAGTGGTGATAAAGAGGAAAGAGACAGACCTTTGCGTGTGCTTATGCGCTGCTAGAATGCATTGTTAGTGTGGTTTGCAGAGTGTTCGTTGTGGTGCGAAAATAGCAATTGCAATAGCACGGCGGCGGTGGCGAGTGAAGCTCAGTGAGCGCGTTTCGCGACGACGAAATAATTGTGCGGACGACGGGATTGGCCGGCGCGAGGCAAGACCGCAAAGCAATGCAAGAGCGACAATTGGGGAGCAGCTGTCGATGGGTGACTTCACGCAGCTTGGACATGCTTTTCTTCACTCTTCCTCTCTCTTTAGAAAGCCATTTGCCACTCGAATACAATCCAACATGACACTAGCTGGCTCGCCTTGCTTTCACACCACGAGACCTCCACTCACCATCATGTCAATTGATAACCGCTTGTTGTGTCTCAGGCCGTAGGCAAACAACTAGAGCGAGCGCCTGATACGAAAGCCGCTACTACCATGCGGCGAAAAGAGACCGAAGCTGATAAACAAAATCGGCAATGCGTGCGCCTACTTCAGGATAGCGATGAAGGCTCGAATAGGATACGGAGCAGATCTGATTCGATGTTCCGTTAGCTCGGTTCAAGGCACTTAACACTACTGCTGCGAAATGCCCAACGGCGAAGAGAGCATACCATGACATGGCATCCGAAGTAGTAAAAGAACGAGGAACTTACAATCTATTCATACGAGATCGTTCGCCAACAGCTAAGCATAGCATGGCATAATCTAATGCATCGTGTCCACGCCCCAATGCTACCTGCCACCCTTCATCCACAGCAATCGCTCATAACCTTTTTGGGTTGCTGAGTACTCATCTCGATTCCTACCCACAACGAATAGCAATGAAGTGCTCGCAAGAACCGCAGTCGAAAGTATGAGCCACTCTACGCCGCTGACTATACGAAAGAAGCTCGTGTTTGAACGCAGCTGACAAGAGGTGCGGTTGGACTTTTCGGGTTTTCAGCTGTCTCCAAAACCCGAGCCCGGCCCCGATCTCAGCCCGCTGATAAACTAATTTGTTTTCACTGATGAATCCTTCGCAACTAACATTTTTATCAAACCCCGATCAACGACTTAAAGGCTGGCTGTCCTCTTCCCTCAGCTATCTTGATTTCCTCAACATCATCCTAGGCATTGTTCTGGCACTTGACAACCGTCTGGAAATAAGCAAAACACAAGCTTTGATCTACGACGTCATCCGCGTTCTTTGCCTTCACAGGGGCGACAGCTTCATCTCCACTTCCCCAGACGTTCTGTCAGACTCAACGCTCCAACTGAAACAACATCTATTGTTGTGACAACCAAGCATTACTTTACGCCTTCTTTACGCCGTGTGTCTGCTTCATAGACCGGCAGGCGATCGCGAACGATGAACAAAGGCGTATCAGACAAGCCCGCCGCCGAGGCAGGTCCAGGCGCCACATCTACGTCAACGATGCCAGAAAACGTCACACCAACAAATGCCCAAACAGCACGCTCTAGCATCTCACCAGACAGTGCATCGGACGTGGAGAACCACAACAACGAGAAGGCTGTCAAAGAAGAACCCAAAGAGGACCACCCATACAATGGTCGCTCCAAGGGCAAGGTGGCGGTCATCATGCTTGCTCTCTGCATGGCCGTTTTCCTTGCAGCTCTGGACGTGACGATCGTCACAACAGCCCTGCCTACCATCACCGAGCACTTTGGATCAGCGTCAGGGTATACTTGGATAGGCAGTGCTTTCATGCTTGCAAACGCCGCCTCGATCCCATCATGGGGCAAAGTCAGCGACATCTTCGGCCGCAAGCCTATGCTATTACTGGCCAACATTATTTTTATGATCGGATCGCTTGTTGCAGCTCTCTCCAATAGCATCGGCATGCTTATTGCTGCTCGTGCTGTTCAAGGTTTGGGAGGTGGTGGACTTGTTATCCTCGTCAACATTACTATTGGTGATCTCTTCAGTCTCCGCATTCGAGGAGCCTTCTATGGAATCATCGGCGGCGTATGGGCAATTGCTTCTTCGATCGGTCCGATCATCGGAGGCGCGTTCACAGAGAGTGTGAGCTGGAGATGGTGCTTTTGGATTAATCTTCCCTTGGATGGACTCGCCTTCATCATTCTGGTGTTCTTCCTCGACATCGAAACCCCAAAGACACCTCTGATTGAGGGTCTCAAGGCCATCGACTGGGTCGGTTCACTACTTGTTGTAGGCGCGACCCTCATGTTTCTGTTTGGCTTACAGTATGGCGGCGAAACCTACCCTTGGGGCTCAGCAACAGTCGTCTGCCTTCTCGTCTTCGGCGCGTTAACTTTCGCGCTTTTCATCCTGTACGAGTGGAAGATTCCCAAGTATCCTGTTATGCCCCTCGGCTTGTTCAAATCCCGCACCAACATCGCCACCCTTTCTGTGGTCTTCATCCACGGATTTGTCTTCATTTCTGGCTCTTACTACTTGCCTCTGTACTTCCAAGCCGTACTCGGAGCAACTCCAATCCTCTCCGGTGTCTACCTCCTACCTACAGCTCTCGCTCTCTCCGCCGGCTCCATCGGCACCGGCATCTTCGTTGGCAAAACCGGTCTCTTCCTACCACCCATCTACCTCGGCCTCTTCATGCTGACTCTCGGCTATGGCCTCTTCGTCGACTTCTCAGCACACTCCAGCTGGGCCAAAATCATCATGTACCAGATCGTCGCCGGCGTCGGCGTCGGTCCCTTGTTCCAAGCACCCATCATCGCTCTCCAAGCACACATCAACCCCCGCGACATCGGCACGGCGACCGCAACCCTTGGCTTCGTCCGCCAGCTCGCAACATCAACCTCCGTCGTTGTAGGCCAAGTCGTCTTCCAGAACAGCATGAGCGCGAAAACACCCCAGCTCGCCACGATCCTCGGCCCCGAGCTCGCGCAGAGACTGTCCGGAAGCGAGGCCGGCGCGAACACCCAAGTCATCAACTCGCTGCCCGGCCCGCAGAAGGAAGCCGTGCGCGTCGCTTTCGCTGACAGCTTAGTACCGATGTGGATTATGTATTTGGCTTTTTCCGCACTCGGACTGCTCGTGGGCTTCTGCATCAAGAAGAAGGTTCTCAGTAGCCAGCACGAGGAGACGAAGACGGGTCTCGCGGCGGAGAAGGAGAACGCCGCGGCGAGAACGGCTGAGAAAGAGGCCAAGAGGGCCAGCAAGAGGGCTAGCGCTCGACCCAGCACATCCGATACCAACAGGCACTTGGGCAGTGGCGAGACGCTGGCTGACGATGTGCCGCCTATGCCCGAGGGGAGACCGAAGGATCTCGAGATGGGAGATCCAGAGAAGACAGCGAGGTGAGCGGACGACTCAGGACGATACCGTCTAGCCTCTCCTCCGATTGCTTCTTGAATACAGCGTGGCGTTACGGCTGGTGTGGCCGTCGAAAGTTTTCTTTTCTCTTATACCTCATCTCATTCATCCCATTGCATTTTACGTAAATAAGTTGCATCCAAAAATTTGCACATAAAAATGTTTAATCTCTATTCAACACCGCTGATACACACAACACACGTCTTGAACCAGCGAGTGAACAGTCCGTGAAATGAACTCGCAGGTAGTGCCCGTGCAAGATAATGTCAAGATTAGGCATAGCGTCGGAATAGTGATCAGGAAGAACGTGAATAAGATGGAAAAGAAAACTGCTTTGGAAAAGGAGAACTTGAGATGCACAAAGCTACACTGAGCTATTCTCAAATATGGCAAGAACGCCCGCATAAATCCAAACATTCCATCACTCATAACATAGCAAGCAAGCCAGAGCCCTGAGAAACCCTACATCTCGCCAGAATCAAACTTTCTTCGTCCCAAGCACACGTGGAGCTCATCTAGTACTCAAGTGTGATCTCCTGGCCCTTCACCCTTCCAATGACAATGCCAGCAGCATACTTAGGAATGACTTCGTCGTCGTGTAGCATCTCGAACTCCTCGCTGGCGTCTTTGCCCATGTGCGAGAAGAGCGCCTGGGGGCCGCCGGGGTGCTCGTCGACCCAGTCAGTGACGTTCATGACGACGCCCTTGACCGCGATCCACAAGTCCTCTTTCTTGTTGTGCTTGGCGACTTCCTCGAGCGTGTACTCGTCGTCGGGGACCTTGAAGTCCTTGAGGTTGTTGGGCGCGGAGACGGTGGCGGGGTCGCTGCTGTCGGCGCTGTTGCTCATGACGGGGCCGGCGGATTTCTGGCTTTGTTGGGCGACGGCGGAGGATGTGGAGGAGGAGCTGGAGGCGCCGACGCCGTTGCCCCATTCGATGGAGACCTTGCCGGGGGTGTTGGGGTCGATGTGCAGGCTGACTTGGCCGAGACGCTGAGTGGCGGTGGAGACGCCGTTGTTGAGGACTTCTTGGAAGAGGTACTTGCTGGCGCTCTCACCGGCGACGCGACCGTAGACGACGCAGCCGAGAAGAGAAGATCCACCGAGACGGTTGGCACCATGGACACCACCTGCGAGTTCACCGCAGACGAAGAGGCCGTCGAAGGGCTCGCCCTTGGAGTTCAAGCACTGGGCCTGGTCGTTGATCTCGATACCACCCATGGTGAAGTGCAGCACGGGCTCCATGACGGCGACGTGGAAGGTGTCGTCGAGGTTGAAGGGAGCGTTGTGGTAGTACTTCTTGCCGTGAGGGTCCTTGGCGCTGCCGTCGGCGTATGAGTTGTAATCGGTGAAAGTCTTTTCAAGGTCCTTCTCGGAGCATCCAATATCTGCGACAAGCTCCTTGCCGGTCATCTTCTTCATCAAGCCACGGCCAGAGTAGTGGCGAGTGTGGAAATCGAGAACGTTGGATGCCTTGCTGTTGAGCACGAGACGGATGGGCCACAGGCCCTTCTCCTTCTCCTTCCAGAGCTTGTCTGAGACGTAATCACGGTGCTCGAGTTCGTCGGTGAAACGCTGACCCTTGGAGTTGAGAAGCAGACCACCTTCGCCACGAAGAGCCTCAGCGGCAAGGAACTTAGTCTTTGCGGTGGGGTCCTTGGGGTCCACAAGACCTGTAGGGTGGACCTGAACGGACTCCATGTCAATGCCATTGGCACCAATCTTCATGAGCATCTTGTGTCCGTCACCAGTGGCGTGGGCACCGTTGGTGGTGGAAAGATCAAAGGTGTCCGGCCTGTGCTTCTTCAGGAGCGAGTCCTCTGTGAAATCGGCGGCGTAGCCACCAGTGGCAAGGATGACAGGGCCGTCAAGGCTGGTCTCCTGACCCTGGAACTCGTATGTCACACCAGTGACGGTGTTTCCCTCTGTGTTGATCTTGTTGACCTTGGCCTTCTTAATGAGCGATACGCGCTCGGGCTCCTTCTCTGCCAGCTCTTCGAAACGCTGCATGAGCGCGTATGTGATGGCCATGCCGGGGAACTTTGCATCGTGACCACGGTGGGTTCTAGGGTAGGAGTGACCGCTGGAATGTTTGTTAGTACGTTGTTGTCTCTGTTTGATTGTCGCAGCTCTTGAACATACCCAAGTCGTGATACAAGTGTAAGGTCGAGGTTGAAGACATCCTGCAGCCACTCGACGGCAGCCGCTGACTTGTATGTGAGGACCTTAATGAGATCTGGGCGCGCCTTCTCTCTTGCTGACTTGAGGGTATCGTCGTAGAATTGCTTTACGCTGTCGGCGATCTTCTCGTCGACCTGTGTGCGGGTCAAAGCGCCGTTAATACCGGAGGTGGCCTTGGTGGAGTTGCCGCCCATGAAGTCTAGATGATTGTCAGCTTAGAAGATTGGAAGACGGCGCATGTGACCACATACTGTTCTTGTCAAGAAGGACAACATTGCCACCTGCGAGGTAGATAGTGTGAGCAGCACTGAGGCCGGAAACTGGGGGTTCGCTGTCAGTCTCAATGCCATGTGTTTCGATCCTGGCTCGATGTGGACTTACGGCCAGCGCCGACGACGATTACACGAGGAGCCATATTGGGGGGTATCTTAAAACAAATGTGACTGAAGAGAGTAAAAGTGTGGTGTGGGTAGAGCAGTAGTCGGTCTAGACAGAAGAGCGAGACGACTGGAAATAAGAGGATGCGGCGCCCAGGGTCGACGAGGCAGGACAGTCGGAAACCTTGTTGGACTGGCGCGAGGGAGACACTGGAGAAATGCCGAGGTGGATATGAATTGCCTGGTCAGCGTGTCTGGGGTTGTGGAGAGAGAGAACAAGGGAAGCTCGGGTATGGCGCGGGTATGGCGCGTGCGGACAAGACTATTGGATGCGAGAACAAGTGAAGGTTGCTGTTTCGCGGACGATTGACTAGTTATATTTTGCGGCTGTAGCGACAACGTGGCCAAGACTATGTTTTCAGCAGCTGATCGGTTCCTGATAGAAGTGTATCGTGATTATGGCTCGTTGGCGTGGACCGAGGCGCGTTCACATGCCAGCGGGTAATGCGAATTGCGGCTCACATGACGGGCTCGGGTTAAGTCCTTGGTCACGGGTCTACTGTCTTTGCCATTTGCGGGGATGGAGATGGGCAGCATGTGAAAACCTGGAGACTCGGTCTATGCCTCTTCAGGATGCTGATGACCTCGTGCATCTGGGGGGTGTATCCTGCTAATTGTAGACACTTCCTTTTGCAATGCTGTATCTTCTTGTCTCCGACGCTGCACAATCATACCATATCGATGGTCGAGCGGATGCAGCGGCCGGGATCTCTTGCCGTTCTCCAAAAGTCCAGCATAGACCGAGAGAACCGGAGGATTTCTCCCCGAGAGTGTCTCATTCGCCGAGTGGGCCAATGTACCTTAGTCAATTCGCCGAGCTGAATTCTGGTGCGCAGGAGGTACTCCACCGCATCTACATGTCATATTCACACGAACGAACGATTAACTGGCTCAAGGAGATGATCTGTTTCCGCACCTATCTTGTATGTCTAGAGCGTCGAAGATCGAAGCTCCGCCATGAAGGCGTACTTTTCCACGCAAAAAGCAAGGACTAACTCGAGGAAGGTCAAGTCTTGTTTCCTGTCGTCGACGTATTCCATACCGCTTATTGTAATGTGCAGTGTTGTAAGGACAAGATATACCAATGGCATCTTTTCAAAAGCCTTTCGCATTTGGTGTTTAACTCCTCGAGGTTGGAAGCCGTCCCATCCGCCACAAACGGATCTGGCAATGTAACACGTTCTTTGGACACAAGTCAGTGTGCGATTCGGAGCAAGCACGAGATATTCACCTGTAGTACCTCGATTCTGACTCGACGTCTCTGTAAATACCCTTCAGTGGCTCTCCACGCCTGCAGAGCCGTCGCTGCTCTTCTCGTCAGTGTCAAGAGCGCTGGACACCCGGCTTGCAGCTTTTCTGCTTTGGCGTTCCGCATCAAAACGTCTTGCATATCTCTCCCGCGCGGTTTCCGTTTCTTCTCTGGCTTTCTCCTCGTCAGTGTTGTCCACGAGAAAGCCGTGCCCACGCGACCAGATTGCCAGATCGACAGTCTCTTTCAAGCGAGACCAGGGTACCCATATCAAGGCACTTTGTTCCAATCCTGAACTACGATCCTCAAGGGCAAGGAAACCAGCACTCTTGATGGAAAAGCTAGTGAGAACAGGGCATGCAATCATTTGGTCCGTGATGGTTTTGAGATTGTGTGTCTCATGTGTCACCACCTTGACGTGAACTTCTTTGACCTCAGGGAGAAGGCGGACGAGCCTTTCAAGAGTTCCCAGTCGACAACTCAAGGTGAATCTGATAGGTGTATTACGCTCGGACAAAGAGTGCAAATTGTTGATATCATAGAGATCTTCGCGTGTCCAGGAAAGTTCCAAGTAGCGCGACTTGGTTGCTAGGCGAGGAAAGTGCTTGAATGTGCACTTGTTGGGTAAGTCGAATACGTGCACAGAAGTGTCGACTGCGGGTCTCTGATCGTATTCGGATTTCAACTGGCGGCTGACGAGGCGTAGTTTTGGAACCGCGGCACAATATGTGAACATGACACCGTCCACCACGCGGGTGCCCTCTTCCCTGGCCATGTCGTAGATGGTATCGCGTAGCTCACGAGGGAGTGAGAAGAAGCCGGTCGGTTTGTCGCTCTCCTCGGCTATGTCTGGAGACGGGTCGGGCGCCATGGTGGGTGGTGATGTTGCGCTTATGCGCGATGGGAACGTGGAAGTGGTGTTGTTTGGAAGGTGAGCGGAATTGGTTTGTGCAAGCCAAACAATTCTGAGGATGAGAAAGTCTGTGCGCTGACGAAGTAAAAGAGCTGAGGCAGGAGCGATGGGAAGCATGCATGTGCGGCTGAGCTGATGTAAGTGACAAACGCTGAAGCCATCACTCAATCCGATGACATCAAGCAGCAGCAGGCAAGACGCACATTGCCACGACTCATTCTGACTTCACTTTGCCTTGAAGCTTTCTCTTTGCTTCGCTCATGCCTCTAATATCAAGCCACTGCGTCTAGAGCCCGAGACACACCAACAGGACACTTTGTCGTATCAAGAAACCACTCGCCAGCGTCAACAAGTTCTCATTCCAGCCTCCGTCTGTGGATGTTGACCGAGCGGCAAGCATCAAAAGAGTGAAAGTGAAGTCCACAACTTGCTGTCCATATAGCAACAGGCAGAAGCCAAGGCAAATGTGCAGCATAGAACAACATGAACTGCATGACGTACCGGTACCGGGACGCTAGACTCATCTCTGCTACATAAAGAGCGCGCGCCACGTTCTCGATGAAACCATACACCCCGAAACCACGCAGCCCAAGACCACACGCCACGAAACTATACACTACACACTGTACTAAACCACCAACCATCAGCAACTAACAAACAACAGCAGCCTCTATCACAACTCACACAAAGGACATCGCATCTCATTCTGCACCATGGCTACCTTCTTTTCACTTCCTCCAGAGATCCGCGACATGGTCTACGATATCCTCCATCAGTACGAACGAAAGTTGAACACTGGGCACATGGATTATGCCATGCCATTAACTCATGTCCGCAACATCAGTCGCGAGTTCCGAGGAGAATACGACAAGCGTGCTCCAGCGAAGAGCCGTCTCGCCATATCTCAGGAAGACTGGTGCTGGGGCAACTTCAGGGCACTCAGGTTCCAGAGCTCTCTTGGCCTTCTTGCTTTCAGTGGTCCGCCTCCGGGCCCAGCCTTGAAGGAGAAGCTGCCCCAGCGTCTTCCCAAACTGGTCACGGCGGGAAGGATAACTTCGTTCACAGACCTGGAGTTCAACTTCGATTTATACGACGACATCCGCAGGCCAGGCAGGTTCTTGGCAGACTTCCGCGCCTACTCGACCTGGGTCGAGACTCTTCTCTACCGCGAGCATCACCTGCCAAGAGCGAGCTGCGGCGGCGAGGTCCATCTCCGTCTTTTCTTCAGCTACCTGAGCACCTTCCTCTCCCTCAGAAGACTGATCGAGAGGCAACATTGGTTCAACGTTCAGTTTAGCAAGATCAGTCTGGTCTTGTACAGTGGTGGCGACGGAGTTCCCACGAAGCCAGTCTTTCGCGCGGACGGATTCTGGCTGTTCGGATAAAGGATGTTGGTTGGCAGTTTGAGGAAGAGACGATTCGGTCTCTTCGCGCTGGGATTGTTTGAGCTCGCCTGAACTCGCCCAAGCCCAAGCCAGGGCGCCTTTCGCAAAGTCACTTGTGCTCATTCATGGCCGGAAGGTTGACGCGACAAAATGAACTGTTGCCCTATGAAACAAGTTATCATGGTACGTCTCGTATACCGAGAAGGTAACATCACTACGACTGTACCACCATAGATACTAACAAGCACAACAGTTAATCACCCAGCTCCCCAAGTGTCGACCGAGGCGCAGACCAGGAAGTTCCAGAAGGGCGAGAGAGCTATTCCTTTTGCAATCGACAAGGCCCTGAAGTACTACACAGCGGAGAATGAGCAGGTCTACAAGAAGTTTGGTTATATAGGTCAGCTTAAAGTAGAGCACTGTTTTTGTTTGTTCATCGGGCAAGGTGGATAGTGTGTTGTAGACATTTGTTCTGTGAGCACACTCAGCGCCGAAGTCAAACCATTGCACTAAACGTGTTTGCTTAGCGATAACCACTCGTATCCCTCTCTCTTTTTAAGATAAACAGTCACATTAGTCAATAATGCCTGCTTGAAAGTCTGAACCAGCAGTATAGGCAAATAATTCGTCGTTATGTCGTAAATTAATGATGTATTCTCATTTCCTTGTTGCCCCAACTCTAACCCTTGCGGTGTCATCTCTGACGTCAGCCAATCAGAGTGCGTCATGGCCGTGCACACGTGATCCCGAGACTTGCGCGGCATTTCCATTGTTGAGGTTAAGGATTGCGCTCTGGCGCGAACATTCACCTGCCTATCTCACGATTCTCATCTGACCACCAGCCGACGTGACATGGAGATCAAGAATCGCACAATATCATCGCGCACCAGGGGATCGGAGAAGCTCACAGCGCTACATCAATCGGGCGACCTACCAAATGAGCACCGCTAGGAGAAAGGAGCATGAGCAAGAGCAATGGAAATGCCAAAATGATTGTAGGTGATATGAATGGAAGTTCAATGGAAGGATGCAAGGCAACGGCAACAACGACACGGTTTCTCTAAACCAAAGGCACTCTCTCCACCGTTATTCATCTCCAAAGCATTCTTCGCCGGTCCTCGCACACATCCATTTAGGTCCCGCTGTACTTTGTGTAGCTCTCCATACCCTCCAGGCCCTGGACAGCTAAACATCGTGTTCGGTCCATATCGCTCTGCCCGTCAAGCGTCGTGAAAATCAATGAGCGGCGCCTATCAGTACCACTGCCATTCTCCAAGGGACTCTGCCACCTCGTTCGCCGACTTCAACAAAGCTGCCCTCTTCTCGCAAGTCGAGACCCCCGAATGAGTTGCCAGAAGCACTGGACCACCCGCGGTTTTCTTTTCCGATCCCGGCCCGTAGATGTTCAGTTCGCCCAGCTCCCCGAAACGCTGCAAGCAGTCCGTGATAAGCCTGTGGTTGGCCATTGCCTCCGGAACGCATCTGCGACTGGCTATGTTCAGTTCCACTTTACAGCTTCGAAGAGGGCACTCTGCGATCAGCCAGTGTTGCACCCATTGTTTGTAATGCGCGGAGTGCTCGCATCTCTTGGAATCGCACCTGTGGCAAAAGCCGCAGTCGTGATCAAGGTTGATGATGTTGATTGTGAGGCTGGTGGACAGAGCTGCAAGGCTTGGAAGAGGGATCTCTTTCGAGGGGTCGTAGGGGTTGCGCTCGTAGCGTTGCGTGACGGTGACGGTGTTCTTGTGGTCGTTGGCTGCAATGCGCTCGTCGTACTCGGTTTTGAACTGACGGTTGACCAGGCGGTGCTCGGGGATGGTAGTGCTGATGTTGAAGTGAAGGCGATCAGTGCCCTCCTCGACTTCTTGCCAGAGGTGGTCGTAGATCATGTCGCGCAGCTCGCGAGGTAGTGCAAGGAATTTGAAGAACATGTCGGCGTGGCTGGAGGTTGGTACTGGTACCATCGTGTGTGAGGACATGTCCTTGGTCTGTGTGTGGTAGAAGAATTTAGATAGGTGAGTGGCGGTGTGTTGCGCTGGGCGTGAGAGATGACCTGATGGACGAGTGTGTGTAGTTGCAATGGTAAGCGCAAGCTAGGCTTATGAATGGGAGCGAAAGGTCATGATTGTCACGATCCCAGGTCATTTCGATGACGCACCGCGGCACGAAGCGGTCTAATATCAAGTGAAGGAGCTTGGAGAAGTGAAGTCGGCACCCTGCAGGGTGGGACCAGGCAACAGCCGAATCAAACGCAGAACAAACGACACCGCATAACACGTGCCTTTTAGTCACAACAACACAACACCGTCAGTCCGGCCTCTGCCATCATATCCACGAACTTTTACAGTCAAGCTACCGATAATCTCGCCACGCTCCCACGCACGACGCTCATCGCCACGCCACAAATCAAGCGCATTCTCAAACATCACGCAAGAACCCGTCAAGCTACTCTGCATCATGTCTGCAACCGAGGGCACACGCGCGACCATCGTCGCCAACACGACTCCAAAGCCGAAAGGCTTCTTCTCGCTCCCTCGCGAGCTTCGAGATGACATTTACGACGTCCTTGATCATGAAATAGATGCGGAGGTCGCCCAGCTGATGTTCCATTTCCGTTACCTTGAATTCAAGGCCCGACTTATCAACCGCCGCTTCACAGAAGAGTTCAACATGCGTGCATCATCAACCACTCATTCGCAGCTTTTGGTCACGCACAAACCCGCGAACCAAAGGTGGTATCCAGAAGAGCAGCCACACCGTCTTCCGGAGCTCCCTATGTTCATGCAGGACATGCGCTTTACTCATATCGAGTTCAGTTTTGACATGCACGATAGCTATTGTCATTACTACTATCTGATGTCGGATTTTCACGAGTACTCAGACTGGATTGGAAAACTACTGGTGCATGAGCCTCATCTCGTGAGCCACAGTCGCGGCGGTGAGCTACATTTACAGCTATCGTTCCGATATGTGACCAACTTGAAGTGGCTTGCCCAGGACATATCAAAGTTCGGCTGCTATGGTAGCGGTTGCACCAAGATCAGCATGGTCCTGCTTGGCGTCCAGAAGCCAACTCCGACTATGAAGAAGCTAGGGTTACACATCTACTCCGACAAGCCTCAGACTCTCGCTGTTTGGGATAAGCTCTCCGGCTGGAAGGTCGAGCAGGTGGTTTCCAAGCAGGCTAGAATCGAACGGGTGAGCGGTCTTGACCCCTTTGACCCGTCGACTTTCGGGATAGCGGACGTAGACGACGGCGAGATCAACTGGGCTGCGTTTGAGGACGGCAATTACCACGCTCTGGAGGGCTCAGGATGGGACATCAATGAGTCGGTCGTTGAGCAATCCCGTGCTGAACGGAATGGCGGCGGTGAGGGCTCTTCGGTCAACGATGGCGTGCAGGAAGAATCCAGATGGGAGGTTGATGATTCCGTCATCGAGCTGAGTGGTTTACAATAGATTCAGCGGTGCTCTCTTCGATGACGATAGCCCAGAAGGGCTGGAGACGGGGAGTTGGCGATACCGCCATCGTGCTGAGTGGTCTTCAATGAATCGGTGAGGGTGACAAAGATCTGGCAGTGGACCAAGATACAACTTTGGTGCGGAGAGAAAGGAAACATGGCTTTGACGCAGTGATAACCTGCATCGTTTGTACTTCTATGAACAGCAAAGGAACAGAGCACAGTACCACTAGACTACCCTCAATTGATGTATGGTCTTCATTTCCCAGGCAGGACCAAAACCCGACTGATGTAAGCAAAAGCTGACCACCGTTACTTGAAAATTGTCCTGCTAAACCTCAAGCCGAGCAGGCCAACAGTGCCACGTACAAGCCAAGCAATGACAATGCACCCCTCGGGCTGGCGTCAAGTGAAAGGCTGTGCACGGGAAAGCGACGCTTTGCAGCGCGACTTCAGTCAACAGTGAAACTCAATCACAAGACCAACACTTCCGTCCGCTCCCCCACTATATATCGGTCAACATTGCAACACTGTTCTGAACGCCAGAGCCTCGAGTCATCTCATACAGCTTCCCATCATCCTCGTCGCGCTACTATACCAAGATATCGTCACACAAACGCAATCGAATACCCTCAGAGACTCGCAACAGAGACGTTGCTCAATATCATGTCCGCCACCCACGACTCTTTTGCACCCGCTGTCGCTGTCGCAAACCAAGCAGCAGTGCCGAACCACTTTTTCTCGCTACCTGGTGAGCTCCGCGATCAGATCTACGACATACTTCATCAACATGAAGAGAGCACGCGCTTCCATAGCCTCACATTTCGCTACCCTGCGCCATTGTCCCACCTTCGCCTGATCAATCGCCAATTCACCGCCGAGTTTGGCAATGCGAGCCGCCTCGTGATCACGCAGACGAGCAGGAATCAGATCTGTTACCCCTCGGCTCAACCTTTGTGCCTTCCAGAGATCCTCTCAAGGCGCATCTTTGGTGAGCTCGAGGTCAACTTCGACGTCTGCGACACGTATCATGAGCCAATCTCTCAACTGATGTGGTTCAAAACTTACTCGGACTGGCTTTGGAATTTATGTCTTCTTCCTGACACTAAAGTTCCTCAACTGGTGTCGCCTACCAGCGGCGGCAAATTGCACCTCCGCCTCTTCTTCAACTACATCAGCAACCTGGAGAGACTCCAGAACGAAATATCTTCCAGAGGATGGTACGACTTCTGCACCAAGATCAGTCTGGTCTACGACGGGGACAAGCTCTCGCGAGCGCAGACGGTGGCTACAAGGAGCAGAGGATCAGGCTGGGAGACAGATGAGAGGTTCATTAAGCAGGGTTATGCCGAGTGGGCCATAGGCAGGCTGCAAGCAGATCAGGTTGCAGTATCGGAATCAGTATGATGCAATAAAAATGTGCGAGGGCGACGAGAGAAGGAGGTGCTGTAGAGGAGGAATTCGCTCATGACCGACTAGAGTGTTCTCGAGGATCAACAGTGGGCATGTGATAGTACGGCTATGGCGCTGTTTAGTGCTCGCAGCTCAACGAATCAACAGTGCGAGTGGTTCTGCTAGTTGATGGCGATAACTGATTGGAGATGCGGGAGGAAGAACCAGACGATGCAGAGGATGCGAGAAGCATGCTTACTTGTAAAACACGAAGTACAAACCTCCAATCAGTGCACTGTTTACCCAAACAACTTAGACCTCTCCCTCCTTGAACCGAAATCGCAATCAATAAACACCAGTAGCCGCCCGGTTTGTTCTTTTCGCTCCACCTTTGCAAGACCAGAAGGATCGCCATCGTTGCTGCCGTTGGCCGTGCCGAATGCTCGTGTGCTTGATAGAATTGTCCCAACACCATCTTCACTCCACTTCCTCGTTTTCGTCTTTTTCGTCGTCGCTCAGATCCAGCTGGTCCCAGATCTCCTCCAGCAGATCTTCCATCAGTTTCAGGTTGTTTTTCTCAGCGGATCTGCAGTTACAGTTGCATAGCACGACTTTGGTGAAGATGGGATGTTTCTTGCTGTTGTTGTGGGTATCGATGAGTGTCTGTCGGAGCTTTGGCATCCAGGTGTCTCCCGGCACAGGCCTGTGGTGTCTATGGTGCTGTCGCCCGTGTTCATCCTCTAGGTGGCAAGGATCCAATTCGATCCTGATCACGTCGAGAATGCTGATGTCCAAGTTTTGTCTCTCGAAACTGGCTTTGAGAGACTCGAGAAGTGGCTTGCAGTGTTGAACAAATGTTCGAGGGTCGGTCGCGCTTCGACCAAAGGGCGTGCCGCAGAATGCAAGATGCGGAAGCTCCAAGGAGCGGAGGCCGCTCGCCTGGGTCATGAGACGCAGTGAAGTATCCATCGCCTCCCACTTGTGTGCGTAGATTAAGCCTTGTCCCAAAAGCGCAATGCGGCGGAGGTGCTGTCTCGAATCGCCAACGCATTCGAGAAAAGACTGGAGTGCGGCGACATGCTCGAACTCGAAGTGGTTGAGACCATACAGGACCTGTGCGGCCTCCTGGCTCACGAGTTTGTTGACAAGAAGAAGTGCATCGGGACTAGGGGCCGT
>Ga0265797_10004024_pt1 | contig 22860 bp, 18 predicted proteins | sample P2T30metagenome_FD_192433 | JGI IMG/M metagenome (GOLD analysis project Ga0265797, IMG submission 192433) | Plant litter microbial communities from East Loma Ridge, Irvine, California - P2 T30 | ecosystem: Environmental > Terrestrial > Plant litter > Unclassified | place: USA: California... | reverse complement strand
AAGGTGTTTTTGGTGGGGTTGATGCGATAGCCGTCACGCGTTGTGAAGTAATGCTTGTAAACCTCGTCTCGCAACTCCCGTGGTAGCCTACCGAGGTAACTGTTGGAGAGCGAACCAGACGCCTTGATGCTGTGGTCTGCTTCAGACGAGATAATCGGCATTGAACTCGGTAAGTTTGGAACCGACATTGTAGGTGACGAGTCCTCTCCCCAACCTCCTCGAATGCCACCGTAGCGTCCCGCTAAGAGATGCGACCCCACATCGATGGTCGCATCTTCCCGAGCTGCCTCACCCCTCCGCAACTTTACCATTACAACGCATTTTCCGATCCTCCACGATCCGCAACCACAATGGCTCACGAACCCAATCATGTATCCATTTTAGCAAAGCAGGGTATCGTTGGCTTACCTGCAGAGATTCGAGAAGAAATATATGGATACTATTTCCGGCTTGGAGATGGCTACAATTACAATCCAGTGACGAAAAAGAATGCCACAGCACTCAGAACAGTGAACAAGCTCATCGCAGAAGAGACGCGCGATTTCGTCGTCAAATACAACGAGATACATTTCACCACGGTTCGGCTGCCTTTGACCGATCCCGATTCCTGGCCGACTCATGACCTCCTCACCGAGCTATCCAACGCGCAAGACAGGGCTTCAAGAAGGGTGCTCACGATGTCAGATTGGTATGACGACGCCGCCCGTGCCTACGTTCAGGCAAATCATGCCCCGTTTCTACCTCTACTTGATCATGCGAAGACTCTGCGTTCCGCGCATGTCGACAGGTATAGGGAACAGTGGAAGGAAGTTCCATCTGTCACCCGCCATTTCATTAGAGAAACACTGGATACTATTAGGCTGCGGTTCGGTCCAGGATTGGTAGCAGAGCCGTCCGAACAACAGCAAATCTATCTGAGACGCGTTTTGACAGCTTCGCAAGGCCAACCAATCGAGCCGTGCTGTATCCCCACCGACACCGAGCTCGACGCGATGCAAAGAAACGCAGATACGTTGCGACTATATGACCTTTTTCCACACGGCCTGGACGACCAGTTCGCAGAAGACAGGAAGCGGTTTTCGGCTGCAGCCGTTGCTATCCGATACATGAAATCTCTTCGCCCGGAAGCCAGGAAGAAGCTTCGACGGATTGTACTTGACGAAGACGACGCCTCAATCGCATGGCCCGAGTGTCACGCACAGGGGCTCATACCCTTCTGCCAAGAGAACGGGCAGTTGCGTATCGATCGCCGCATTGACATGTGGAAGATCATGTTCGCGAGGTCGTGGAATGTAATGGCGACCACAAGTAGTCAAACCATTGCTCCTTGGCTGATGGAGGCAATCGCGTTGCGAAAATTTGGTATGCCCCTGCATGCATTCAAATTAACGTTCATCGGCGACACGAACCCAACGCGCGCTACCCAAATTCTCAATGTTGCCCTGAAAGACGCAGCCTGGCAAGCTGCGCTTGAGAGATGCACATCGACCAATCCTGGTGGTCTACTCCACCCAGCTATCATCCGAACAAGTCCGACGTTCATCATGGCTGGATTCCCTCGGGCCATGCAGGATGTAGCCAATGGAACCTCGATGGTCAGGTGCAATTTTCCTATCGGAAGTCTGCCTGACGAGAACGAAGTGCCAGAAGAGCATTTACATTGGGCACTAGATGATTGGGGGAGTGAATGGAACGCTAGTCGTACCGAGATCAACACCTCCGATCAGTGGCCGTCATATCAGGCGGTCATTGATCTGACATTCGTACCAAACGCGCAGGCATCGCAAGCAACGAACGATCCCATTGTCATCGACGTGCCGGGCTATCCAAACGACCATACACCGATAGAAATTCCGCTGGCTTACCCGGAGCATGCCGATATCGAGTAAGCGATGTTGAGTACGATGAAGATGTGCAAGAGACTGGGTAGTCCAACCCAGGATAAAACCACGTGGATTTGGGAGATGGGAGAAGGGGGGTAAACAAGAGAGTGGTGGGAAAAGATGATGGATTAGAGACGGCGAACGAATGAATCATATCTGATGTCTGAGCATTCATCTTGCTGTCTACCATGTATTGTCCCGTGTTTGATCCTAGTTATCGGGCCCTATTTGTAACATCCGAGAGCGCTATTCGGAGGCCACCCTGCCCAGGTGTGCAAGATAGAAAGGAGATTAACGCAAGTCGATTGTCGCTGCTTACAGTACCACAGGTTCTATAACTTCAAACGTACAATAACATATAAGTTCATGCATAATTCTATATTAGTGAAACGCTTTCATGACACTCAGGTCAAGGTGAAGTCTTTCTACGGTGGCAATCGCACTTCCAGTCCACGGTGAGAGTGATGACCGGCTACACCTGTATAAATGGCCTTCTGGCAAACAATGGGTCTTGCCATTAGTTCGTACTTTCACCTTCCAGTAGATCCTCCCTGCGAAGATCAAGCCAGCTCGGCAATGGCGCACTGGTGTGGATGTCGGCCTGATCGCCAATTTCCCGCCAGTTGATTAGCCACTCATCAGAAGTCCAAGACCGCCCCAGAGCCACAACTTGGTCAACGTCGCGTACAAGGCCAGTGTCGAAGTTGCACTTGACTGGCGACTCGTGATCGCTTATCGCCTGCAGGGCTTCAGGAAAACCTCTCCTGACGTATGCGAGATTTTCCCGGCACCTCAGCCACAAGTGCGAATTTGGCCAATCGATTGAATCGATTACGCACCGCTGAAAAGCCGACTGCCATGCAGTGTCGCGCTGTAGAACATCGAAGACCTGTGTCGATCCATCCGGCACTGCCTCGCCGTCTATGACTAGGGTGAAAGCGTTCAGCGGCATGCCCAAGTTCTCCAGTTCCAAAGTCTCCATGATCCAGTCAGCCACACCGCCATGACCTATATGCCCTCGGCTGATATCACTCGCGGCGATTCGGTCGTACTTGTATCGCCGTAGGAGTTCGGGCGTTCTGTGCGTGATTGAGTGAAGGCTGCTGGATGCGGCGGGTAAGCAAGCTCTCCAGAGATCGAGCCTACGTTCTATACGTAACTTGGAATTTTCTTGACAGTACGTTATCAAGCCTTGTCCGTGGCATTCAGGCCATGCGACAGCAGTGTGGTCTTCATGCAACACTATGTTGCGTATGTCGAGTCGCTTCTTGACGGGAACGGAGCTGAGGAAGACGATAGCCATAGTCGCGGCCGAGAATCGGTACTTCCCTCTGGTCCAGTAGCTTCCTCTCCGGCGGTTGACTTCGACAGAGAAGGGCGCTACGCTTCCGCGCATGGTAGAAATTGCCTCCTTGCTCGGAAGTATCCATGGCGAATGTTCGCATGATATTACTGCCATTGGATCAGGACCCGGCTCAGAACCTGGCGCAGTCCAGTACGAATGTCGCTCTATGACCTCTCCAAAACAAGGTCGTTTCGCGATAGTCTTCAGTGTGGAGGCAATGAATCGTCGACTTTGAGATGGTGACTCTTTCCAGGAGTTGCTATCGCTATTGTTGATGTGTGATATCTGCATTGTTCGAACGACTGGCAGGAACTCGGGGAAGTGTTCTTCTACGTAGTCGCGTATTCCATCATCGATCAAGCCAGAGCGTGATGACCGCCATACGAGGTACTTGGATTTCAGGTCGCTAATCATCTTGAGGAGACTGTCGAAGTGCCCGGCTCGTTCGCGAAGATTCTCATCGAACACTGTCGAGAAGCTAATCGGATTTAGCTTGAACGCGAGCCCACGGGTCTCAACAGCTATTTGGCGGCTGGCCAACCTAACGCCGAGATGAATTGCCTCGCCCTGCTCTGTAAGCAGCTTGTTTGTCTGATGGTTGTAGTGGTATCCACCCTCAAGGGTGAAGTATTCTTCGTAGATCTGGTCTCGAAGCTCGCGCGGAAGCTTGTGGAAGCCCTTCAGAAGCGTCATAGTTCGTGTAAATCGCTTTCGAATCAGGTAGTATTGTATAACGCGGGAGATAGATCGATCGGGATGCGGTGGACGTGGTCTGTCGAGTCTGGGAGATACCGTGGAAGGCGTAACGATGTGGGAAATGAGACTGTCTTGTAAGCCGGGGGGTCAAGCTCTTTATAGTACTGGAACGGTAGTTGCAGAGTCATCCGGAAACAATGCACTCGTGCGCACGAAGATGCCTAGTTAAGGGGTTGCCTTAGTAGTACCGCGGAACTTGTCCACTATTCAGGAAGTGAGCCTTGCAGCTCAGCCAGAGGTAGCATCACGATGTACGTAATCCTGCTGTTTATGATGTGTATCATGCTGATTCTTATAGGCCTATTCGGGTTATGTAGCTTGCGCGCACCATGCTTGTTGAGTGGTTGCGATAATATCCTTGTGAATGTGACCTCCCCATTCAACAGGTGGGAGGGTCAGGCATCCAATCGCGCAGCTTTAGAAGACGTCGGTGGGCAGTGCGTTTCGCGCGCGTTCGATAGCATTGACTAGGTCCATCAAGGTGTGACGAGGTCGTCAAATTGTGGTGATGGTGAGTTGTTGAGTGGCCGTACGGGCAGTGTGGCAGCGTGGCAGCACACCGACGCTCAGGCGGAGATCGCGCGGCAGGCGCCCAGGCACGTGCCAGGCTAGCTAGCGAGAGGGCCAATTTACCTAGGTACCGTCCCATGTCCAACACACTACATTGAAGCCTCTAACAGATAATGCACCAACGGATCGCAGATGGAACTATGCACTCTGAACGCGCATCAGAATCTACGCTCGTTTTGCGCTGTTGACTCAAGCCCTACATCTCTTTGAGGGATGGTCGCTGGGAAATAGAATTCGCAACAATCGATGGTCGGCTCCCAACGGTCTGATAAGAGTCACCCGGAAGACAGACGGAAGATGAGTCAACTGATAACTGATTGGGGCATGTGTATAAGTATTGAGAGCGTTGTAAGTAAGCGGACTGAAGCTATACGCGCCATGCTTGGGCTGAACAGAACGCCCTGGGGTCTCTTCGACCCTACCTGAAGACCTGAAGACCTAAATTGTCGATATCTTACCTGAGCATCTGCTGACGGCTCTGATCCATCCTAAATCGCGACACAGTCATTCCGGCAATGCCTCCTCTGAGAGACGAAGGCTTTCCCAGCCAGGCAATGGCGCTGCGGTATTGAACGCGCGGGGTTCGTGCATACGCCATTGCTGCTCCCATTCACCCATCGTCCAGTGACGTCCATCCTGCGCTATAGTATCCGGATCTTCTGGAGTATCAGTATCGAAGTTGCAGCTAACAATCGATGTTCCTCGGACGATGGCTGTGATGGCCTCCGGAAATCCTCTCATTTGGTAGCTTCTATTACCCCTCATTTCGAACCAGCTGGGGGTATTGTGTTGCTCTGCGAAATGTCTCTCGAAGGCAGTCTGCCATGCGGCGTCCCGCTGCACGACCTTGAAAACTTCGGCGCTCCTTTCTGGTGTTGGCTGTCCATCGAGTATCAGCTTGAAGCATTGAGGTGGCATGCCCCGACCGTCAAGGGCGAGTGCTTCCATGATCCAGGGTGCTAAGCATGGGTTTGTGATGTACCCGGCGCGCAGACGATCCATACGATCTTGAGGATGATGACTTCTTGCTGCACTGGCGACGCAATTTATCGGCTCGGCACCAGCAGGAAGTGCGTTTATCCACAAATTAACTCGTCGCTCCACTCGAAGCGCGCCATTTTCCTGACAGAAGGGAATCAACCCCTGGGCGTGGCACTCAGGCCAAGCAACTGACACGCGGTCCTCGTCCAAGAGCACACGACGAATGCGACATCGCGTAGATTTGGGCAGTGACGAAAGGAACCGTATCGCTGTCGCTGCCGCGGAGAATCTGTGTTTAGCTCTTTCCCATATCTCAAGGAATATTGGTTCATCGTCCAGAACGCGCCACATGTTGGCTATCTCGTTGCTATCTGGTGTGTTCCAGGGCGAGTCATCTAGCGAGAGAATCTCATGGACGCGATCGCCAAACCGCCCTATGTTGACGTCGCTAGTGATTCTTTCGCTGAAATTCGTGTGTTCGGAGAGTATTTCCAGAGCTCGTACGACAAATCGGCGATGAAGCGAGGGGGTTTCGCCCCAACTCTTATGAGCGAGTTCGTGGTCCGCTCCCAACGCCCGAAGTTGGCTGATGACGGGTAGAAGATACGAGAATTCGGGCTCAAACTCGCTGCTGGTCGATGATTCGATGCATTCATAGACAGCGCAAAGTATGCCTGACTTCAAAGCCTCAAGTCTTTGTACGATCAGTGCGTACTGTCCTGCCCGGTCGCGGATTCCGTCGTCATGGGCTGTGGTGAACTTGATGGCGTTTAGAGTAAGCGCGCGACCATTTATCTCAACAGTTGCCAGTTTGCAAGTGTAGGTAAGAGCGATGTCTATGGGCTGGCCCCCGATCTGTGTCAGCTTCCCTGTCTCATGATAATAATGATACCCATCCGCAGCCATAAGATAGTACTCATAGACCAGATCACGCAACTCCCGCGGAAGCGCGAATAATCTGGATTGAGGCTGTAAAAGGATGTCTTTGGGGCCACTCGGGACGTGTGCAAGTGTATTCATGTTTGGTGGGTTTGTAGTGATGAGTGATGAGGAAAGGATAAGGCTTCTGCTTGTAGATTGCCGAGAGATTGAAGGAAGTATCATGGAACGTTTTGTCGCTGAAGTGGACCTGGGCGAAGATACTTTTGTGATGTGCGAACACCTAGGCAACAGCCCGATCATGTGACCCATTGCGTACCTATCATGGCAGCCTTCGTATGATCTACCGTAGCGGCCCATATTTCCAACCCTTGTAGTTGAAAACACCCCAGTGGAAGGAGGCCAGATACGCTCGACTACCACGGTGACGTTACATTGCTCGATGAACATACGTTGATGCTGGTATTTACACTGATGATAACCTTGGAACCTTTGCAAACCTTCCAAGTTTAGCTCGGCCCAAGCGATCTTTAGTGTCCTCTTGATCATCAAACCTTCCTTTTTGCGGGTATCTCATACACGACAAAGACTCATCGAATGCCTGTAGTCTACACCAGCAAGGACAAAGGCTTACTTTAATCCAAACGCAACGTAGACTCTTAGATTGCTGAGTTTTAGCAGGTGTTTTCCTTGCACAGAGTGAGAGTAGGTACCTATCAGCCTACTTTGTACCACGGTACTCACATCTAGCCTTCATCCCAGCGGGTGCGCTTTGTCTTCCACCGGCCGCCTGGTAGCCTGCAGATCTTTTTCACGTTCTCGGCGCCTTGATCGTGCTACCGTCCTACCAGTCTTGCTGCCCAAACAAAAGTATATGCTTAGGTGCAACACATAAATTTGAAACTTACAAGGTCTCCCGCATCAAAATCCCTTTACTGCCGGTTCATGCTTCACGAACATCATGGGGCTGTTCAATCTACCTCGCGAACTGCGGGATCTGATATACGAATTTTACGTCACGCAACGCGATCCTCTACGATATTTTCCCGACGATGCCAAGTTACGGACACAGAACGGAGATTCAATCGATCTAAATCTTACTTACGTGTGCAAGCAAGCTTCTGTGGAATTGAGCGGTATGATGTTCCGTCATAACACTATCGAGTTCGTAGCGTCCTTAAACGACAACCCCGCCACAGTCTCTCGAGCTTCTCGTTTCCATGCGATGGTACATGATGTGCATCAAAGAAGACTAGAGCTGTTGAATCACTGTCGTCCGTACATTACGGCAGAGATCATTGAAGATGCGACGATAGCGTTTCCTTACTGCACTTCTCTCTTACCGGTCTTGACGAGCCGAAGGCGCAGTTACACGGAAGCGCCAGGCAAAGCAAAAGATTGGGGGACAGTACCATCCGAGCACCGGGATCTGATCACGTACCTTATTCAACAAATCCAGAAACAACCTGATTTCATGGGTTTCCGGCGCGTACTTGGGGATTTCATCAAGGGCCCGCGTTTCCTTAAACACGCGAAGCACATGAACACATTAGCACTTCCAATATGTGAGTCGTGGAAGATACCGTCCGATACCGAATTGCACCGGATGGAAGAGGCGATTCCAGGGCTCCGTGGCACCGATATTGACGGCAGCACGCGTTACAAGCGGTGCTTTTCCGCCGCGGCGTTGGCTGCACATTTCCTGGCCAGCCTTCCCCGCAGTTTGCGGATTGCAGTGACGAAGATCAGCCTACACGAAAACCACATAGGCGCCGGCTATACCGAATGTCATGCAAAAGCATTGATACCACTCTGCATCGAAAATCCGAATATACGTGTCAAGCGGCATGTAGACCTATGGCAAAACGTGCTACCTAGGTACCAGGGTTTTATTCAAATGGTCGAGACATAGCCCGAGAGTTGAGCCTCTATAGCGTGCGCGGTCCACGTATGCCGCGACCGTTAATTACCGAAACCGTGGCAATATGGATCGACGAAGCTCTAGCACTACCTGCAGCCGGCATGCCTCCAGGCGTATTCTCGCTCATATTCGATGGCACTCTCGACTACGTGCAATACATCATCAATGTCATGAAATATGATGCTGTCTGGCAGGAAGCATTGGAGAGCTGCCTTCAACGCCAATCCATTGCGCCGCCCATGCTTGGGCCCGACAACTGTGCTGCTGGCCATAGGGGCTCTCCGCTTCACTTCTCCGAAGATTTTCCTCGAAAGCTTGCGACCATATTGGCTGGCGATTCATTCATCAGATTTTCGGGAGTGGCCTCATTGGAGCCTGTGAGCAGAAGCAGGCTTGTCGATGAGAACCGTGCATGCACTACTCATGATGCCTGGATACGAAAATGGAAATTGATGAGCCTAACTTCTTTGGACCCGGTGGAACCCTGGCCTAGCTGGGAGCATATTCAGCGTCAGTACACGATGCCTCCACTGGTCTAACTTGTGATTAGTGTGAGCTTAGGGTCAGGCTTGGTCTCTCTCAAAGTTCTTGAGATGTGCGATTCTTTTGCAGTACCGTCGTACGAAATTTGTCGTCCAGACGACAGGACTTAGCAGACGGTAAAGAGTGACTAGATGAGTATTTCTCAGTTGGATTTACATCCTGCGTCAAGATCTTGCGGACGCACAAGGGATACATATAGGCAACAGCGCAGTTCAGGACGCTTGGGGCATGGCTGTAGCAATGCTGCAAAATCGCGGAACAGCCCAGTTGCTAATAGTTTTGTTATTGTTCATGTAGTTGGCCGGGCTGTCTGGGTGGCTTGAGGCAAGCTACCACTACAGACTCGCTACGTAGGTAGACTCAACGTGTTATCAATCGAGATCGTTTTCAATGACTCTGCGCACATGACTGCAGGGTGTCTGCTGTCGCAATGAGATACGTGTGAAGCAACATGTAGAGCGATCTCGATGTAGTGGCCTTGATGAAAAACACACTCAGGTAGCCGTACGGTCCAAGAAGGCGATCGAAACGTCCACGATAAGGCTTGTGCAAGCTAGTGATGGAGCAAACACGTGATTACCTCATGTGAATGCTGGAAGCCTTCGCGCTCCGAAACCAAGTAACACCCGTGGACACTAAACACAGATCTTGCTTACGATTGTGGTTGAATACCAGGATCATGCGCCAGCTATGTACCTAGGCATCCACAGTCATCGCATGGTACCATGGTTCTCTTACCACGTAACGAACCAGTACCTAGGTATCAGCGCCTCCAACTGCAACTACCGCCTGGCTTTTTGCTTTCGTCAAGTTCTGCCTAGCTGTATTTGGCAGTTTTTTCGGGAGTGACCCACACTGCGCTCAGTGGTATTGTCTAGCATCCATGAACAGCCCCGAGTGTGTCACGTGAGTTTTCATGAAGCTGATGCCTGACGGGAGGGTTATAAAAACCATCGTTGGCACTTTCCTTTCTATACAATGATCTCCAACTCCCAGAACCTTAAGACCCGAGCTACGAACCATCAGACCTCCTCAAAATAACACTCATAGCTCTCACTACAATGCTGCTCGATCGACTTCCCCGCGAACTGCGCGACATGATATACAACCACTATACCACTGTAGATGGTGGTTATCACTTCAACTCTGAGTCCGGAAAGCTATTCACCGAGTCCGGAGATAAGATCGAACTGTCTCTCATGTACTCATGCAAGAGCATCGCTTCCGAAATGCGAGGTCTACACCTTCAGAACAACACGATACACTTTACAACATCCAGCTTGACCACCGAACGATGCAGCAAAAGAGCCAGGCATTATGGTCAATTATTTGATGACTTCCATATGGCCAACATTCTTGTGTTGCCTTGGGCACGGGAGTTCATCGACGACAACATAGCTCGGACAATGTCAGAGCAATTCCCACGAAGCGAGGCCCTGGTAAAACACCTCATGAACACCGAAAGAAGACTTTACCAAGGTTATGACCAAGGTTATGACAAGCTGAACGAGCCAGGTGTATGGGGACAAGCTCCATCCTTCCATCGGGACGCTATCGCTGAGCTGCTTCGACTTGTTGCTCGGGATCCCAGATTCGGCAAGATAAGTCGTAAAGTGCTCGAAATGCATCGCTTCCAGTTTTCGCCAGGTCAGGACGCGCTGAGCTTCCATTCTTTACACCCAAAGCCATGGAAGTTTCCCAGTGAGCACGAGATCAAGTCCATGGAGAAGCTTTTGCCATACGGACCACACGACCCCTTCCGCGAGCATGTCCGTGATCGCACCAAATATTACGTCTCTGTCGCTTCACAGGCTTCAATGTTCCTACCGCAGCTACCCCAACATCTTCGGGCCAGCATCCGATCGATCGACCTTCATGATAGGCATGCGAGCGTTTCGCACCCAGAGTGCCACGCGCGAGCTTTGATACCCTTTGCGATTGAAAATCCAAAGCTCAAGATTGTTCACCGTGCAGATGTTTGGGGTGCAGTCCTTAATTCGTTGCAATCTAGTCGCTATGAAGAGTACCGCTCTGACCTGCGTCGAGGCTTAGCGGTGATGAACAACTTGTATGACAGAGACGTTACCAAAACCGTCGCTCTTTGGATGAGGGAAGCCTTGGCCTTGCAATCGGCAGGCATGCCTCCAGGATCGTTTACTCTTGTCTTCGAAGGTGAAGCAGACCTGATGCAGCCAATTTTTGACATAGTTATCGAGGATGCGACATGGCAAGACGCGCTACAAAACTGGCTAGGCCGACTTATCGTTCCTTCGCTCCCGGACTATTCTGGGATAGGATACCAGCGCTATGTTTGCTATTTTTTCGAAGGTTTCCCCGATCTCATGCGAGATGTCCTTGCTGGGACTGGAGGGGTACGGTTTAACAATTGCAGTGGTCGGCACTGGGACCTCAATGAGCTCATCCAAGCGAACTCTGACTGTCTGGGAATGGCCGACTGGTATGTCAAATGGCCTCGGATGCGAGGTCGCGATATAGTTCCACCTTTGCCGTATACATGGGACGCGATACTATCGGAATACGTTCAGGAGGGAGAGGTCGCCCCAACTACGGTCAGGGTACTTTTCAGGCCCCGGCCTAGACCGGCCCAGAACAACTCAGCCCCCGGTACAATTACTTCGTAACCGCTATTGTAGCTTGATGGTATATCGTCGCTAGTGTTTTATTTTTCTGCAACAGACGGAGTCGTTAATACGAACGTGACACAACCTGGGGGGAGGGGGAGACACATTTGTCGGGTTCGGAAAGTTACAACAGATAAGCGGGGCAAGTGGACTGTTCATACATGAGGGAAATATGTAGCTAGCACAGCGCAATGGTATTATGACACTTCCGTCTGACTTTCTTTCGCCCACTTCGCCATTCTGTTCATACTCATGCGACATGGGGGCCCCAGGATCAACGTGCTTGGACGGGGATGTATACGCACAATTCGACTACAAAGACTAGAACTCTGGTCCGCAAGGGCATATTATATCGACCGCGTCAATGTCGTATTACAAGTGAACGACGCTACATCGTGTAGCCCTGCCTCAGGGTTTGAGAGCCACTCCAACATTGCTCAGTGTAGCTTGTGTGTTCTGCTCTTCACGAGGTCGGCAGCCGTAGCTAACTCTGTCGCAATCTTGCTAGGTATGCGATTTCGAAGGTTTCGTAGGGTCACGGCGATCGGATGTATGCGTGTCGCGTCTTGGGTTTGTTCACGCCATGTTGTGCGCCGGGATGTATCGTGTAACTTCATATCTCGCGTGATGACGGTTACTATCTCTGTTCTCATGTTACTGCCGGATAGCTGTCAGTGAAGATCATGCCGTCGACGAACGCGCTGCGACTTCGTCTCCCCCTGCCTCCTTCTGCCAGATAGGCCTATCCCCAGATCCGTACGGCGCTTTGTACCAGAGGTCGAACAGCCTTGTCACTTGGGCTTTGCTGTACGCAGAGACAATATCCAGCATCCGTGAGCTTCATTCCGTGTACGACGCGATCCCATATTACGGTATATGCCTTTGAGCCCCCAGTGAAACTTGTCGTTCTATTTGGGGTTGGGTACTTTGGCAGTCTATTATGGGAGTGTTTGCTGTCGGTTATTGCGAGTCTACCTAAAGCGATCATCTGCAAGGACGAAGACTGTGACGTTGACTACAGCAAGCGCCATCATCGGGAGTTGCGAGTGGTGCGCTTGTGTATGGTGGGGACGGTATTGGTAGCAATGCCCGGGGGCGCGACGGTGAGGAGAAGAGGTGGGAGCGGGTGGAAGCAACGGGAGACTGTGTGCCAATCCTGGCCGTGGCGGTGCCTGGCAAAGTACATGATAGCGATGCTGCACAGAGTTGACTTGCCAGACAGTTAAGGCTCATGGCCGAGGCTTCGGGGAAATTGCGGCTTCGGATGTCGGCGCATCAATTCGCCGAACCTCCGACTCTGTGATACATTCCCGAGGTCTTCTCTCCGGCCCACTCCTACACTATACCATCTCATTGTGCCCAAATCTAGCATCACGCTGACATATCTGTCGTCAAAGACGTCGCCAAGACGCTAGCGGCTCATCGATGAGATATACAACGCACACGGTACTTCGTCGATCAAGAAGCAACGTTTAAATTATTGTCAGTAAGACAGCTTCGAAGTTGTAGACCGCGTTGCAGTAGTGCTGATCCATCCACCTCTCGCGCGTGCAGTCACGAAGGTCTGGGAAGCCATGCGCGTTGTCAAATGTGATTAGAAAACGCCGCCAAGTCCAGACAAGAAAGCGCACCAAGCGGCCATTCCCAAGTACAACGAAGAATATGATGACAGCGGACATGATGAAGTTGCCTGAGTTGCCTCAGGCGCCGGGATGGCAGTAGTGAACAAAGCGGGAGATGTCGCAAGTGGCAGTCGCGTAAGTGTTGATATTGACTGTGCCATCGCGGCGAGAACCTAAGGCGTGAAGAGAAAAAGAGCGATGTTGCGCGTCATGGAGAATACCACGCAAAGTTCGAGACATCACACGTCATAGAATCTCAATGATCAAGGTCGTGTGCAAGATGAATATTTCATAAAGAGCGTTGCTCGTCCGCCGTCTTCCCATCACCTTAAACGCCCTAGAAACATGGCCCAGTCCGCGAGTGTAGTCGCACTATGTCCCATCACAATCATTGGTCAATCTCCCTGTACACCAATAATTGGGTCAGGCATGTTCATAAACTCGAAAAGAAGCCATATCTGGGCATGATCAGGGTGACTTACGCAGCAGAGTCCTTCTTTGCTATACCAAGGTCCAGTTAGTAAATGACATTGATCCAAAGTAGCTATCGTGCTGCTGGTTCTTACCACTTGTTACAATTACAGGAGCATCCGCACTTGCCCATGTCAGATGGCAGGATAGCGATCTGGTAAGCCATGTTGAGGTAAACTGATTGATGCTTAGCGGAGTGGGAGCAATGAGGTAAATATAGATGCTCGAGAAGTAGCGTGTTACAGGTTCGCAAACCGGGAAGAATATACCGTTGACACGTAGGGTGAAGATATCAAGAAGAACGTGTTTGGGTTGTGTATAATATACCCAACGCCCAACTGCGCTACTCATTTCCCCTAGAAGCATCATCGTCTAGCCTTGTCGATCAGCTGGCAACGCCATGCAGTATCGCGCGGGGTACGATGCAGTCATTACGCCACGAGATAGTTGCTGGCCTTGTAATACTCTATGCAATTGGCTCAGCCTTGTGGGGGCGGTCTCTCAGTCTCTTCAACCAAAGTCATTGGAGTGAACTCTGGATGGGCTTTCCGGTCGCAGTACGCTCACCGATGGGCTTACACATTAGCATGACCGGTGACGAGCTTGGGCGGCAGTGGTGTCCTCACTTGGTGCTGAGATTTTATCATCAAGTCTCAGTTATTGTGACAACAAGGCTGAAGGATACCACCGGGACTGAAGCAGAGCTGGATTTGAAAGCGTTTCTGAACCAATGTCGAACTATCGGACATAGCTAACAGCGACATTGCTATATGTTTTAGTCCGATCTACATTAAGAGCCGTGCACATATCGAGGCTGAGTTCTTTTGTCCACAAGCGCGATCGAATTGGCCATTATATCTACGAGCGACGCTCTCCTGCTAAGTGAGCCTCTATGCCCACCCAGTACTACCGCGGCTATTGCATCGACGTCATCTGCTATGCAAGCGTGAAACCCGCGCTGCCATTTCGCTTGTAGCGCGTGTATCGACAAAGGTACCAACAACGTATTCGTGAATCCAAAGCCTTCTTTACACCTCTGCATCTTCTAATCCTCACCAAAGAGCTTCAAGATGCCCAGTGAGTTTCTATAGTCGTTACAGGGATCCCAATAGTCGCACGATTCACCGAGGAGGTCAAATCTTTCGAGCACCCAAGGAGGCTGCGAGGGCTCGGGTGGAAGCTCTGCGTCGTAGATTCGGACGTAAATGCCTCGATCGCGGAATTTGTCGAAAACTGGATTGCAACGCTTTTTGAACCAAGAAGAAGGTCGACCATGGTGTGGACGACATGCGAGCACAAGCATCCGCAACGCCTTGAAGTAGTCTAGAACTTCTAAGAGTTGGAGGAGCCACATGATAGTCATCCCATCGGGACAGATAATGCTCAGAATCTCGATCGACGATGGCAGTACCAGTCTGAGGTCATCCTCCGGATGCGGTTTCCGTCGAAAGTTTCTGTGTACAAGAAATTCTTGCGGTACCTCGAGATTTCGCAGGTTTCTGAAATCGGAAAGAGATGTGACAGGGTCAATTCCGGACAGATATGATGCTGGCTTTTTCCGGTACGGGTAGATCAAGCTGAGATCTACGCGTAGGATCTCAATTTCCATAGAAGCGGGTGCCAGGCTCTCAACCAGAGCCTGAAAGCTGCGATCAGATCCGCATATCCGGTGACAACTTCCAGGGGTGAATTGGATCTCAAATCGCTTTAGTAGATGCCGTCGGCCATTGAGGCTTCCATTGATATGAAGACATTGTAAGATATGCGGAGTGACGAAGAAGCTAGCCCATTCTGGAACTATTTCGTTGCAGTCACTCTGGATACTTAGATCTTCAACCCCGTTGGTCGAAGCTATTGGCATGATGGTACGGTCGAGAGAGCGTACCCCCAGATTGCTTCCGTAGATGTCCGTGAGATCTAGCTTTAACGACCTCAGGTGTGGAAGGTAGAAGAACCGGAGGAGATTGAAATGTGCGACGGGAATGCAGAGGTGTGTCAAATGATGCAGACCGCCTCGCAAAGCAGACAGATCAGCGCGGTCGAAACGATCAGACTCGAGTCCATACAGTCGCTTGAGAAGGTCGTTATCCTCGGAAACCGGGGATTCGGTATAATCCATCACTCGTATTGAGAGCTTCTGCAGGTTTGGTAGGAGGTGCAATGCGATCTCTGTGAAAGCCGACCGCCGCCCGTGCACAAGATCACCAATGAGGTGTCCCGTTATTTTGACCGGCGCGGCCATCTGAATGATATGTGCGGTGCACTTCCCGATGAGTTCCGGCGCATCGCTTACTGTGTCTTCACCGCGATCATAGGTATAGTTGCCCCCTGCCATCCAAGCAACGTTCAATGTCTTGAGATGCCGCATAAGATCGCCATGTGTGAGTAGTCTTCTTACAAGGTCATGGTACTTCCATGGGGTCTTACTTAGAGTCGCTTCAGTGTAAAGAGTGTCTGTAGCGATATCTTTCCATTTGCGCGAGACTCGGCAAACTCGGGCGAGCGTTGGAGATTGGCCCTTGAAGTACTCAATTATCTGGAGCAGAAGTTCGTTGGGAAGGTCGTTGAGGAGAGCCATGATGTTGGCTGTTGTAGCAATTATCGACAGTGCACTCAAGCCTCAGTTGAACATTTTGGTCGGTGATGGTCTCGCCAAGTTGAGGGTCAGCTGTAGTGGGAGTCGAAGTAGCGCAAAACGCATAGCGTAGAAGCCGAGAAAAGCATTGTTTTGCCGCGCCAACGTTTGTGCATACAGGTACATCAGGGCGCTAGGGTGGAACAACAATTTCGTAGAGCTCAAATACACTTTGCCACTCCGTGGCCTAGGCAGGCGTGAAATTGGCGTTAATCGCGTTAGCCATTGAGTGATTCTGACCTGTTCAGCTTGAGCTGCGACAGCCGCATATTAGGCACATATCCATAGTTCAATCGGTCGAGAGTTCCTCGACGTCGTCAGCATCATGGATGCGAGAAGTCTCGCTATCTTTCGAAGACAGGGATACGACGAAGGGGTGACTTCACCATTGGGAGGCGCCTTCTAGCTAAACATACACCAGATAGTCAGAGAGAGTGAGCTGATTCGTGGGAACATAGGACAGTGTAAAGAGGATGGTTACCGAGAAGGTCAGGCGCTGATGGCCAGCAGGGCCGAGCCGCGCGGAAGCAAGCGCTGACGCCATACCTCGGCATCTAGAGCAAGAGCGCTAAACTTCAGTCAACACGTAGGTGGACGCGTTCGCGAATCTTCAATCCTTCTCACCACGACGTTTGACTCTCCATGATTAGAAGAAACCCTCGGTATACTCCCGGCATACACAAGAATTCTTTAAAAAGTACTATTTTCACTATTGTATTCGACAACTTCAATCCCGCATACACAACAACCAAAATCTATTTCGGCACCCAACGTCAGCTATCATCATTATGTACATGGCATGGTGATAACAAAGGCAACTGTTTCGACGACTTGACCCATGATTAACCCAGGCGCATTCGCTATTGCTTTGGTTAGCAGATCTATAGGTAACAAAACAATGTATACTTCAAGGCTCACTAAATCGCCTGCCGCCTGTTTCCCATAGGCTTCAGTCCATCACTCTTGTCACGCCGAAGCTGCAAACACGCCCATGGCCTCGCTGTCGGTCCACTAATACTGTATATCCTTGCGTTCTGCCAGGCTCATATGTTGCAACTTCCTCAGATCCGGCAGCTTGACTTTAGTGCGTTCCGAGACGGCCTTGCGCAACACCTTGTACACGCGCCTAGTCCCTGGCCACTGCGATATGTGCAGGATTGTTGCACCAGCCTTGATGAGGACTTCCGCAATATAACCATCGTTTCGATTCATAGCGACGTCGAGGGGCGTGATAGTGTCTTTGTGGAGTGTTGGGATGTTTGAAGGTACGGCGAGGTCCACATTAGCACCTGCCTGGATGCAACCCTGTACAGCGGCGATGCGACCGGATCGAACAGCGATAAAGATGGGAGCGTTCAGCGCTGTTCCCTTGTCCACGTCTTCAACGCGCTTGAGGACTTCTTGGACATCCTCATGACTGCCGCAGGCGCACACAGTGAGAATCGTCTCGCGTAAGATCCGTGTCCTGCCCCCAGGATTAAAATCGAGGACGGCCCTTAGGTTGTGCAGGTTTTGGGTAGAACGCTGATTGGTAGCGCTGCGCACCCATCCGTTGTAGATGTGCCTCTCAGGAGGAGGTAGGTTCTTCTTGTAGTAGTCGAGTAGTGTTTGAGCAGTTGTACCGCTGTCGCTGGCCAGCATTGTGTACATGATGGTCTGTATGCAAAATATGCCGTCATTATTCGTAAGAGCAACCTGCACCAGTGACGGCCGTGTTTCGAGATAACGGAGGATAATGTCGATCGACTTGGTGTCACCTAGAGTTCGAGCGATGTAGAAAGGTAATACACCGAAGAAGGTATCTCTCTCCGTACTACTGAGTTCTGCGAGAACACCAGCAAGAACATCATGAGCTCCGACCATCAGAGCTGAACAAAATCTATCCTGTACACACAGCTCGGTGTTTTGCTGATTCTGATTGACGTGGAAACACGAGGGACCGCAGTTGCACCACAAGGCATGCCTCAATCGGTACTCGTCGATAATCCTACCCAAGCAAAGATAGAACTTTTCCATGAGATCTGCGCGTTGCTTCTCATCCTTGATGTCAAGCTTTTGCAGAATGTAGCTGGTCATACGCTGTAATCGTGCCTGAAAGTCTTCGTTGATATTGCCGGATACTCGTTTGACTTGCATCATGTATTGAGGCAGACGCTTCATGACAAGGCGCCGAAGAACGTAGCAGTCATAGTACGACTCTTTTGGCTGCTGAGAGAAAACATTGCGCTCGATCTCTGCAGCAAAGGTACGGCAAACAGCTCGCAGCTTCCAGACGTCGTTAATACGAGATTTCTGGTAAGGGACGGTGACGTTGCCGATCGCACTGCTGACTAGGTCGTGGGTGATCATCTGGAATACTTCAACGGGAAGATCGAGAAGATTGGCCATCGTGGCTGCCGTGAGCGGAGAAGTTTGTCAAACGGCTGGTCGACACCGTTTGCAATGGAGTGTCCGGGGGTTGACGCCTAGACGATGGTGCTCAGTCGGCGATAGAGTTGGGAGTCGCAGCTTTGAAAAGGAATTCGGAGAAGATCGATGGCAGGCGACTGAGTTTGTTTGAGCAGGAGCGATGCGTGAGTGTGTCGCCTGGACTAGCAGACACTAGCGCGTAAACACGCGACCTGAGCAAGAGCAAGTGAAAGATCCCAGAAATCACGTCTCATGCGGGGGTAATGTAAGACATTCCACACGCGTTGCTGGGGCTGCAAGTCAACTAAGAAGAAATTTCAAACGGGCCTGCGGCCTACATCAACATGAAAACCTACAAGATAGGTGACCTGGCGTCGATGTAGGCTCTAGACCTGTTCAGCTTTTTTCTTGTATGAGGTGGCTGTGTGTCTCTCATGATCTGTCTTGCTCACACTCGAGCAGAAGTCTCGTGTTTCATCACATACATTACATGCGCAGTTCGCTTTTACCTACCCCTGACCTCTCTGGGGCTCTCGATACATGCACGCTGCGTGAGACTGATGTGCGATGAACATGTTGCGGCGCTGTTGCCCTTTCCAAGTGCATAGGCCATGACCGCCCGAGATTTGTTGGCGCGTGCAGCCAACGGGAAAGACGCGCCCGCCATGGCAATACACACATTCAATCGATGGATGATATGCAGCAGGGCGATGGACATAGATGCGAAGTGATGGGTTGAGTGTCGGTGGTGTAGCAAGCGCGGCGCGTCGCGTCAATTTTCCGTGACCTTTGCAGATGACATAATGAAAGAGCACGTGCACATTACTCATGTCGGGCAACTTCAACACACGAAGATGTCCATTCCCTCACCATCATTTTCATGAATATACACTTGCCGCCTACAAAGCCAAAGCTTTGTTCTCTAGATACACATCTTCGCCAATCCCGAAAGAATCCATGATGAAAGCCGCAGACCATATCAGCAAATGTCTTCCGCGCGAGGCCGCCCATCTCATCAGTTACCAGTTCCAGGATATACCCTCTTCCCAGCCACCTTATCAGCCCACTTCACCTCTAGCAACGTGAAGTTCTTCTTCCCCTGACTGACCTTCTTCCTGTACGACACGCCAGCTGCCGCCCACCGTGCAGCCTCATCTGCCTCGCGTTGCTTCTCACGGACCTTCTCCGCCGCCTTCCAAGCTTCGTGTTGTGCATTATGAGCAGCAAACTGCTGCCGTCCAGCCTCTCGTTTCTGGTACTCAGCGTTACGAGCATCAGTCTCCGTGATGTTGGTGAGAAAGTGGTCGATGGTTTCGGATAGACGGGGGTTGGTCGTAAGATACTTCTGCTTGAATCCTTCGGGGTCGGGGAAAGTTCCATCGTTGAGCTTCGTCGCCATGGTATACGCCATTTGCTTGAACAGCTTGTTTCCGGTTGGATTGTTGGCGGCGGTGATGATGTTGATGACGTCTGTGGGAGGGACTTTGGTATTGATACGGCTAAAGAAGTGGTTGAAGATGCCTTGGGTAAAAGAGCCGATGCCTAATGCATCTGCGGCGCAGCAAAGATGTAGGTCTTTGAAGGTGTCTTCAACATCCTTCATGGGTTGTCCTTTAAAGTCTCTCACCACATACTCCTGGAACTGGAACACCTTCGGCGCGGTTGGTAGTGCTAGTACCAGAGAGACCAGGTAGTTCAGAGCTTTGAAATTGATGCCCTCTGGAACCTCAATCTTGCCATCGACAACCAATTCATGCTTCTCTGAGACGGCCTCAAAGAGAGCGATCGGTAACTCGGTGGCGTTGTTTCCGGACATTATAGCGTTACCTAGGTGATCCACAAGCTGGGCCTTGTTGCTCATGACCAGATTTTGGCGTTGGATAGGACCGAGGGTACGGAAGTGCTCGAGACCACCGGGGACCTTCTGATCGCTGAGAGAAGCGCTTGAAGTAGGCGTGGGGGCTACCATGTTGTCAGACATTTTGATATGAGCCGTCGCGTGTCTCTGTAGCCGTCAGAATCGGTCGCGAAGCAAAACAGTTATTGGACCTTACACCCAAGTGGTGTTCTAGGTGTGTTGTAGAAGGTTATCGTGGTTGGATTCTATGGCGGGTATTCTCAACTGTAGACCTGAAAACTGAGTTATAAGATACTTTCGTCGATAAAGAGATATAAGAGTAGCGGGGCTGGAGAATCTATACAGAGAAGGGAGGCACTAAGTGGTCTTGGCAGTGAATGACAGTGACAGCGGACCTCGCCCAATTGATCACACTTCTGCCTAGTAGAGCTCGCCAAGACGTGTTTTACTGCGTCGTGAGCCACTAATAATCACGGGGTAGGTCAGGGGACGTACCCAAGTGGCAGATAGAAAGTAAAGGAAAGGCCGATAGTCGGAGTTCAACTTGACAGATGAACACATGTACGGTAAAAGCTGTTTGTATAATGACTCGACATGACGAATACATGCAAACAATTCCCTACCTAGAGTTACACATGAGTTGGGAGAACTAAGCATAACCTGCTTACTAAGTATGTTATCACGCATCAAGCCATCCTCGCACGATATGCTGATGCAAGTGTGTGGCCCCTCGAGTAACCGAGTAAGTCTCTCAGTTTCCTCTTCTTCTGGCGATCAGGAAATCGTGTTACTCACATCTCTCTGGTTCTGTGTGAACAAATCGTCCTTGACTAGACGCCACGAGGTTCAAGATGCAATCCAGACAGCAACCTAGGTACATTGAAAAGTATCACAGATTTGCTAAGGCACTCAATTTAAATAGGGACAGATCGCTCGCTACGTGTTTTGTTGCACAGAAAGAGGTCGAGAGCCATGCCCTTGAGGTCCATGGGTCTACACAAACCTCGGATCAAGTTTTTTGCCTGCAATCTTTTCGCACCGAGGCTCTTAGACCTTTGTCGAAACTCATCGACCTTTCTTACACGCTCGCGATAGTCCTTGGTCGGATAGTCTGTTTCGAGAGTGAGCTCGCATGGGTAACAAGCACTTTACACAACGAATATATCTGTCCCCATATCCTGCAACGTGCTTTGGGAGAGTGACCGCCTATTTCAGAGTACGCCCAGTAATTGTGAGAATGTTTGCTGATCTTGAGACGACTATCAAAAGTGCAGAAGATGTGGCAAACACCCCCTCTCCACGCAAAAGGAGACGCCTGTCGGAAGCTACCATCCAGCCATCTGAGCAAGTCAATCCCTGCACTCTCTCGAAAATGCATCAAGCTATCGAGACCGAAGACTTCATCAGGAGCTATCCCACCACCGCAAAGTCGTCGCTGGAGCGCGGAACATGTATGCTAGAAGAGCTGATCACGCAAGTTCAGGGATCTAACATCGCGCAAACCCGGAAGAGGAGATTCATCACAGAGTCTCAAAGCTACATCGACATGATCAAGCCCGGAGAAGACGTTGTGCCCATCTCAGCAAAAGAATACGAGCAGCGCATCCAGGAGCCCACACCGACCTGGCACAACAACCTCATCATATGCACGTCAACAGAAGCACGCGACCTACTCCAACGCTTCAACCTCCACGTCCCCATCCTCGTTCCCTCAGAGCTAAACAACAGTCCGGAACCACGCACCCTCTACTCTGCCCAACACTACGAAGCCGTCCTCAAATTTCGCAAGGACGCCTCAGCGGAAGCTTACATGGACATCCAAGACCTCACATCCAAAAACATGACCCGCCGCCTCACCATCTCCACGGCCCTAAAACGCATGTCCGACCCAACCGCCCTCCCGATAAACCTGCTCGATATCCGGCCCGTACGGCAAAACGTATTACCCTGGGAGCTCAACAATCTCCCCGACTACAGCATCCTATCCGAAGCGACAGAATACGGTGGAATGTCGAACCACTCCGACCCGAACCCCAGCGATCTCTCTAGTAAACCTGGTTTTGCCTTATGGGGCAAACGAGGCGTATGGTTTTTCCCTCACGTTGACGAACATGGCCTCTACACCGGTGTGTTGTGTGAGACTGGCTCGAAACTCTGGTTCACATGGTCGCTTTCCCCCTCTGAACGCGAGGAATGGGCTGTATCGCGACAAGCAGGTATCCAGTACGCACCAAACAAACCCGGCTTTCCTATTTGCCTCAAGAAAGGGGATTTATTACTCATGCCACCAGGGACGGTGCATGCGCCGCTGAGTCTGGAGGATGTGATTATACATGGTTTTCATG
>Ga0265797_10004023_pt1 | contig 22862 bp, 19 predicted proteins | sample P2T30metagenome_FD_192433 | JGI IMG/M metagenome (GOLD analysis project Ga0265797, IMG submission 192433) | Plant litter microbial communities from East Loma Ridge, Irvine, California - P2 T30 | ecosystem: Environmental > Terrestrial > Plant litter > Unclassified | place: USA: California... | reverse complement strand
CAAATAACTTAGGTTCTTTGGGAATGGACTGATCCGACCTCATCCTAATTTGACGGAGGTTTCGCTCATTAGAGAGATAGCTTTGTGCTATAGCAAAAGACTGAGAACACAGTAGCAATATCGATATAGCTATGGTTACTTAGATATTCTATCATGGCAACAAGCGCTTGATTGGATGCCCTTCCTCTCGTGTAAACAGGTATGCAAGAGCAACAATAAAACTTATCGGTCACAATTCGCATTGATCCTCGCACATCCTTCATAACCTCTATTTCTCAACCGGCACAGCGAAGACCTCAGTAGGAATGATGTCCAGATCCGCGGGCGCGCCACCATGCGCAATCGTCCCATTACCAGTGTAAGTGTACCTGATCCCATTCCTACATCACCGTCAGTTTCTCACCCCATCCATCCCCTCAACGTCAACTTACTGCTCAAACGTATATCTCACACTAATACTCGCCCCAATATCGATCCCAGCATTGAACTCCTGGCTCAACGCATCACCCGGCACGTCCATGCCGACGACCGAACACGACTTGTAGCCGCCCTGGACACTGTTGCCGATGCAGCCCGTGGCATCGAAGGGAGGTTGGCCGCTAGGACCGGCAGGTCCAGAGACGTCGAATCCGTAGCGGCAGGTGGCTGCTGTGCAGGTGCTGGTGACGCCAGTGAGGTGCCAGACGTACTGATCGGGGAGGGCGGCTGCAGATGCGCTGGCGGCGAAGAGGACAACGGCGGAGGCTTTGGCGAACATGGTGATGTTGACTTTAGATCGAAAGGAATTTTGGAGGGTGTTGGTGTTGTCTGTCGATAAACTTGACGGAGGAAGTCGGTGTTGTTCTTCTCCCTCGACGACTGAGCATCTCTTTATACGTACACCGCACGAACACGACACAACACCGCTGTCTCCACCATCATTCATCGCAACCATTTCATACGGCATCGTACGAATCTCGAATACGAGAGATTGTCATCCGTTCAGGCTTGAAAACTGAGCCAAGCATCAGCGAGGTTGCCGTCGCACCCACGGCAATGCAACGGCATTCGTAATCTACGAGGCAGTGACGTAAAAGTGTGCTGCAAGAATGGCTTCGGGTATGGCGCCGCCACAGCCGCGATTTTAACAATTACCGATTGTGGGGTGCATGATGGGCGATCCGTGGGTACCGTTCGCGATGAGTGGGCGAGCGTCAGCAACTCGTCCCAAAATAGCTGCGACGCCTTCTCGTACGCTGGTTGATCAGTATTGCAGCTAAAGGACGTGTCTGAAAAACACGAGGACTGCTGACGACTTGAGAAACAGCGAGTACCTCCTTGGTTTCCCGAGTCTTGGGTAGGTGGCATAGTGTCAGATTCAGGCTGGTATCGCTGCATCCCTCACAGCTCTTCTGCTCACAGGCGACCCGGTAAAAACGAGGCCGTCGGTTTTCGCTCTCATCAAACCCGGCCTCGCTGCACTCGGGAGATCAAACGGACTAGCATGGCCGTTCGTGGAGCCAGGTACCCCAAGAAGAGATTTGGCCCCTGGTGTAGCCACCAGATCCTTTGGCTCAGCAGCCAGTAGTTCCGCAAGCGGATCGCTCAGGAAGATAGACAGAAGTTTCTCGACGACGTCACGCAATTGGTCCGGCTGAACATGGAGAGGCTTTTCCAAGATGTGCTTGCGCTGTGTGGTGTTAATTGATGGTGATTGGGGATGGAGTGTATTGGCATTGACTTACAAGTGCAAAGGCAGCGCCTTTGTAAGTCTGATGATATATGAGTTTGAATTCTTCGTCTTTGGCAGCCTCTTCAGCTTCGACCTCCTCGTTGCAATCCTGGCTTTCTCCCACACCCGGGGCGACTGAGGCACGTCTGGAACGAGTCTTCTTACGCTGTTGCAGACCGTGCATGCGCATTGCTGCCATGACGACACGTGAAAGAGCCTCCCTGTTTCTCGACTCTGTCGTTGGCTCCTCGGACTGCAAAGGTATGGTCGCAACCTGAGACAGCGTAGACCGCTTGTTGTTGCCATCAGTTCCTTTTCGACTGATTGGCCGCGTGTCAGATGTGATACTGGGCGCGCGAGACAATTGGCGAGAGGCCGGTCGAGACAGAGCGCCGTTTGCGGAGGGAGGCCGGCTGTCTGCTCGAGCAGCTGCAGCCGCAATAGCCGCTCCGCCCTTCCCTCTGGCTTTTTTGTTCGCAATGGTAGCCTCCTCGAAGAGATCTCGCTTTCGCTTGGGCGAGTCTGGGACTGACGGGGCATCGAGCTGCGGGGGCAGAAATTGCGCATCGATATTCGAAGGGACGTTGATGGTGCTCAGGGTTGGTGAGGCTGGCAGTGCGTCCAATGAAGGCTGGCGGTATAGAAGGTCGGAGGAAAGTGGCAGGGCATGCACTCGGAGCTCTGGCAGTTGGTCTTGAAGCGCATCGAAGTGTTCTGGCGACGAGGAAGGCGGTGTTGGCAGTGCTCCCGTCGCTGTAGGGGCAATCGTGCCATAGAAGAGTATTTCAGTCACTCCAGGCTTCTGTCCTTCTCCTACCGCATTCTGAACCTGTACCAGTATCCCAATGGGCGACTGCGAGCGTGCCATTGCCCACCACGACTGACCTGCACATGCAGCGCCTTCGTGTTGCAGCCCCGCCGGCTTGCTCAGCAATATCGACTCGAACCACGCTTCTGTAGCCTCACATGACGTCCACACGTCCAGACTCGGGCCTGCAGCGAGGTACAGCGGCATCTTGGCCGTCTCGACAGTGGCGAGGAAGCGTAGAGTGGTGCCGGTGCATGCGAGCGCTGGCGAAGACGCGACATTTGGCGACGCGAGGCCAACATCTGCGGCCCATTAGGTCTGCGTAAAGATGGTAGGGGGGAGGTTACCTTGTATAGTGGTTCCATCGGGGAGAACAATGTCTCCGCTCCATATGTCGGTCATGGCGATGGTCGTGGGCCTGGACGAGCGCGATGCGGCGGCGTGGAAATGTCTGGCGTGTGACGCGCCGAGGCGCCTTGCGCCTCAGTCAAGCCGATCGCGACTCCACGTGCTTTTCACTTGATCCACTTCTACCACAACATTTACATTATTTGACAAGGCACATTATTGCTTTGTCGACAAGTCGCAGGTTCAACTGTCTGTATTTCAGATGCGACCCTCATCCCACCGCCCCCGCCATCACAGCACCCACCAGCACCATCAAGCCCCCATAACCCCAATGGTTCCACTCCCCCGTTCCAGCCTGCGCATTTACTACATACCCATCCACGCCCGCGCAAAGACCCCCTGCCAGCACAATCAATCCCGCGCTCCGTCGCGTGCCAAACCACGTTGAGCTGAGGATCGCCGCCGCCATGAACAAGTCCTTGGCCCCAAACAGCACCATCACGCGCTTCATCAGGTCCCAGTCATAGTCGCTGGGAAGGGGTGTGAAGCCAAAGTAGCTGAAGCCTTTGACGGGGTCGACTAATTAAATATGTGTTAGTGGGTGGTGGATTGGGAAAGGGAGCGGGGTGGAGTGGGAGTTTTACGCATGTAGGTACTTCCCATGAAGAGGAATATCCCGCCAAAGAGGGTGGAGATGTAGGGAAGGACAGGGCTGCGTGAGAGACCCATGATGATGCTATGCTCGTTGGGTCTGGTGTGGTAATGAAGGGTAAAGGTAGGTGATGAATTCGCGTCACAACGAAAGTGCAAGTCTAAGTGGGTCTTTGTTTGTTTGTTGTAATTGTTGTTTGTAGTTTACAAAGTCGGCCCAGAGTTCATGACAATCGCCCCTCAAAGCGTCCAAAGCCAGGCTTAAGTACGGTCCTAACTACTAGCTGCCTAACGCTGCGTCGCGCTGGCACGTTATCTTGCGCAACCCGAGGACACCGAGAACACCCAAAAACCGTGCCTCAACTTTTCCCAACCTGACTCCAGTCCCAACATTCACTTGCGCTCCGCCCTTCGATCGGCACTTCGAGGACATTCAGGCTCCGATATCAGCTGCCTGAAGAGCGGCGTCGGTTGGAGACTCGGACCCGTTGTAGACGGCGGGCTGCAGCATCTCCATCTTTTCGTCGCCAACCTTGGCATCCATGAGCTCGCCCTCTGCGGCGCAGTCGTCTTTGCTCGCAGATGCCAGCTTCTCCTTCTCGTCGTCAGCCGCATCCTCAGCTTCGCGCTTCTCTTGCACCTTGCGCAGGGCATCGTCCAGCAGCGCATTCATAACACCCATCTCAAATTTCTCCTCGTCCGCAAAATCAGGCATCGACCTGCTGACCTTCATGCTCTTGCGCACCGTCTGATGACTCTTGTTCTTCTTCATATCATCCATGCTCATTTTCCTCGGTCCCTTGATCGCGTTCCTCTTTTCCAGCGCCTCCATCCTTTTCGCGATCGCCTCCTGCTCCGTCGCCATCTCTTGCTTCTCCTTCTCCCGCGCCTTGCGCTTGCTCTCTGTAGCATTGCTGTTAATCCGGCTCCGGAAAGGAAAGCTATTGGTCCTCGTCTTACCAAACGCTGGGAACTGGTCCTCTGCTACTTTGAACACCGCGTGGCGCTCCACGTCAGACGTGTACCACTTGCGAATCGCGACGAACTCGTCTCGGCTGTAGAACAGCTCGATGTGCGCTTGCACGAAGTTGATGGCGGCGAGGCGCAGGATGACGTGGGCAGCTGGAAAGTGCTCCCATAGCTCGCGCATCTCGGTGAAGGTGACGGTGACGGGTGAACCCGTCATTAGGGTTGTCTGTATGTGGATGAGTAGTGCGTCGAGGCCAGCGGGCGCGAGCTCGAGCATTTGCCACGTCCTGCGGATGGAGATGGAGGTTGTTAGCGAAGGCTTGTGCTGGAACAGAGTCTTGGGGACAGCGAAGCCTGCGGTTTGCATCATCTTGGACATGATGCGTTGGAGGCTAGCAGGCCCAATGTCCAGGCGAATGTCGATGCCGACGTATGGAGTGCGAAGGGTTCCTTGAGCGACTGCAGGTGGGAGGTTCTCTGGAGCGGGCAAGACCCATTGGGCGAGCTTGGGTGCGAAGTGTAGTACCATGCTCAGTGGAATGCGCTGAGGTAGATGTTGCGTAACGCTGGTACCCATGATTGCAAAGATGACATACGGCGGTGTGCGAATATCGGCAGGCAGCATACTGGGTGGGAACTCGAGGAGATAGGCCATCGCTTCGTTGCGTGACCCAACGCTTTCGACTGAGTTGATGTGATCGATGTCGAAGAAACTGAAAACCAAAAAAATTGTTTCCTGCTTGGAGGAAGTCGAGGTGAATGGCGCTGGTACTTTTGCGTTTGCCAAAACAATAAGTTTGGTAGCGTACCATGGAAAATCAGCCTTCACCCAGAGTTGGAGGTTTCGCGGTCACCCCAAGTTTGAAAGACGATTTCAGGCATTCACCTGACAGGCTAGTAAGCTTTTTTTCCCTTTCAAAATTGAGTGTTGTGAGTACCTTTGAGAAGCACCATAAAGCTCTTTAACTTAGCTAGGTCCGTCAGGAGCAAGATCGCCGTCCATCTTGCACAACGCGACTGTGTAGGAGAACCTGCTCGAGACACCCCGCTTCACTTGCACGCGAACAGCGAACCTGTTCTCTCTGTCACGCGCGAGGATGGAGTAGAAGATTTTGTTGCGCGGGCCGTGGCATTGGAGTGTCTTTAATCCAGCCTTGTATGAACCTTCCCGAGCTTTCGAGGTAAGCTAGCGACCTTCGCCGACGGGTGGGTATAAGCTGGAGAGAAAGAAGCTTGCCTGATTCACTTCTCCGAGGGAAAGTATGATGGTTGGCGTATCCCCTTGCGCTCTCTCAAAGCTGAGTCTAGGGTACAGTGAGCCTGAACCGAGCGAGTCGCTGCTTTTCTCACTAGGCCTGAGCGAAGTCTCGCTATCGCCCTGTAAGTATATCATCCTCATGGCGGGCTTTCAGAAAATCATTGGATATGTTTTCGTGTCGAACACTCGCACTGGCGGATATCCACCTGCTCTTCTCAATATATCCGAGTTGGTTGTTCCAACCTGAGTCAGTACGATTGCGATACCAGTATTGTCGCGGCCGGCGGTTCTTTCAACGCACATAATGAGATCTCATGAACAAGATTCCGGGATGAAAAAGTGAGGATGGGTGGAAGAGAGCGATGCGGCAGTGGGGCTCACCAGCGCTACGCTCGCGCCTTCCTCCAGTTAGAGAAAGCGGCCATCATACCCAAACAACCAAGTTCTCAAACACAGTTTTCATTGTCGATTTATCATGTCAATTGTCCTTGGGTATTGTAATGCCCACATGCTAGCCTATTTCCCCCCTCAGCTCGACTGTCATTCTTGACTCTACACAACCCCCGCCCGCAACGCACTCATTGCGCTCGCCATAGCCGGCTCTAGATGGTTTCTAATCGGCACAGTCGCATGGCTCGTCAAGAAGAACATGTACCGCACTATAACGCTCTTCTCATCCGTGAGTACATGTACACCTGAGCTCACGTTCCTACCAATACCCAAGACCTCACAGCCGAGTAGCAACCGCATGTTCGTGAGCCCGCTGTTGCGCCAGCTCGTCGTAGCCGGCGCGTACGGCATCGATGTTGCGGGTTCCTCGGCCATGTATATGCCCTTTCCGTACGCGGCGCCGGTGCGCTGGAGAGATGTGCCTGAGTAGACTTTGAGACCCTGTGCTAGGATGGCCGGGAGTCGGTCGAATGTTGTGCCGTGGAAAAGGACGGTGGTCTTAGGGCTGTATTGTGGCAGTCTCGATACGAATTCGTGCTCGATCCTCGGACTTGCGTTCGCCAGAACAAACTGATGCGTCCCCATAGGCATTGTAGGTATTTTGCACAGACCGGTGGCGCTGGCGATGTACCCTCGATGGTGAACGCAAGCCCAAGATACAAGTCTTTCAGCGTCGATATGACAGTCCCTCAATGCCTTAGATATGTTGGTCACATGCTTGAGTGTTGACAGTTTCGGTAGCGAGTTGAGCACCGCCTTGACAGTTTCCAAGCCAGAAACAGGACAGCTGGGGAGAAGTTCAGCACGGCCGGACATGGCTGCGGCATAGACCGCCGTCAACATTGCATCGACGACGAACGTGTCTGTCCTCAGCTCCGGTATGCGAACCTCAAGAGGTAATTGATACCACAGCCTTGTGCAGGCCAGCATATTGCAAGGCGTAGAGCGTATGAGTTGCGCATGTTTAGCATTATGGGATGTCTCACACGAGATGCATACGTGGCCCATCTCTCGCATCTTGGTGCTCACTACCTTGTGTAAGTCCTCGAGTCCACCAATGTGGTCCGCCCATTTGAGACGAGTGTGTATTATGCGATTTAGCTGCCATATGTACGCGGATTGAGGGGTCGAGCAAGACATCTCCCGCGGTACCTTTGAGTCAGCGGAACACGGCCAGGGTGTGTGCTTTACTGCCTCAAGACTTGTCTGGTTGTTGAAATGAAAGCAGAAGGACGAGGGTGATCCATCCTCATTCTTGGGTTTGTATCGTAGCAAGAGGCTGTCGGCTCCAACTGGTATACCCTGCGCGTCTCGCTGGAGTTCTGTAAACGCTGCAAGAGAAAAGCTGATTTCAACCTTATCTTCGCCTATTCGCTCGACCGCATCGATCAGGCCGGCTGGCAATGTTGAAATATCGTCGTCCAATAGGCTACTACTCTTGATCCCTAGACCCTGAAGTAGACGTCTAGTACCCAGGCGGTCTTTAGCTAGCAGTGCGTTCTGCAAGTCCTTTAGTCTGGCAGCTTCTTGCATGATCTCTTGCTCAATGCCTTCCCAGAACGCCATCGCCTCTATGACTTTTGCTGTCCACACATCGTCACTATGTTGTTCGACGCCGACAGGAAGGAGACCGGCGATTGATGAGATTGCGGATCTGTCCTGCTCATTCATGTCGTCATTCAAAAGCCATCCTGCGGTCATGACTTCCAAAACAGCAGGTGTGATGTTGCGTTTGTCAATGTGTTCCACGGTAGCTTGAGAGACCATTGTCGGACTTTGACCAGGTCCAACGACGGAACGAGAATCGTTTGTATTTGCGATGGCGCTGCGTGTATCGGGAACAGTGGCGTGCACTACTCGCTGCGTTTTCGGTAAGCCTGGAATTTCCAGATAACCGTGAGTCGCGTTCCAGATGTTACTACATGCGTCAAGCGCAGCTGGTGTAGCACAAGCAAGATGGTAGAGACAGTCCTTTATCGCAAGGTCGTTCTTGGCAGCGATAGAGAGCTTGCCGACGACTTTCTGCATCAAATCTTCCTTCGGGGTACCTTCTGCTTTCTTCAGATGATCCAAGAGGAAGATGAGACAGCCTGCCTGGGAGTCATGGGTCAAGATGTACCGAACTGGCTCGCGGTTTCTGTCGTGTGCCTCTTCTAGCCGCGTCAGAGTGTGCGCGTATTTTGACACTTGCGATTTCCAACCACCCATGGCTAGTCGCAAGATTGCTGGCACGGGCTGAGATTCCTTCATTGTCGACACTACACCCTTGAATATCTCGCAGACGTTACCCATGAAAGATAACCATTCGCAAACTTTCATGACATTTAATGAGTGCGTGAGGACATCTCCGCTCTTGCATTCCGACTGACATTGTTCCTCGATCCACATATAGAGGAGGTCGACCCAGCATCGTGCTCTTATCTTGCCCGCGGAGAGAATTTTGACCAAAGAGATAATTGCCTCTGATTGCTCGTTCTCAGGGAGACGTAGAGTACTTATCAGGTCATCCTCAATGGTGTCGGTTCCAAACTTCTGCATATGCCTTTCTGTCACAATTTCGGCGAGGCATTTGTACCGCAGTAACGAGTTCTGATCGATGCAGTCGCATATTAGAAGGATCAGTTCGCGCTTCCTTTCATCGACCTGCGGTTGCGAAGTATGTTGCCAGAAATTCAATATTGTCGCTACGGTCCGTTGAGAGAGGTGATCAATTGAGCCGCCGTCGAGGAGGCGATTTATGCAATAATTTTCAATGTGTCGTTCGAGTGCATGTTTCCGGGGTCCAATGCCTTGCGTAGCGGAAGAATGTCGTGGCATTCGATGAGCCAGCGCAAGCGTTTCCTCTTCTTGGTCGCTACTTTTGGTCGACCTTTGGTTACCATTCAATCGCTGTGATTTCGCTGCGTCATACATCTCGAGAACCACCTTGAGATCATCCGCAGAAGTCCATCGAGTATATGTTCTCATATGCTGGTACTGCAATGGCCAGTGGTGCTCTGATCTCTTCACCACGGAACAAAAGGTGTAGAATTCGAATGCGAGCTGCGTCCATGGGAAACCATCGTGTATGCGTATCCTGATGGCGGCCTGGCATTCTTTTACGCATCGTTCGATCCCGCTCCGAAGCCAATCTTGAAGGAAAATCTGTTGCAACTGTTGACTGCGTTCGTCATCGCAAGCTTCAATTAAATGTTGCAGCGCTACTAGTTGCTGCACACCTATGGGATGAGTGATGCTGACTATCTCGTGTACTGCTTTGAAGATGTCTTTGTCTGGCCTGTAAGCGACTTTGCATGTGGCCTCGAATACATCCAGGTTAGCGCTTGAGATTGGACAAGCAACGATGAGCTCCTTGAATAGATTGAACACGCTTTGGCAGCCGGAACTGATGTTGGCTAATGCGTCCAAAGCTCGCCCTACTCTTTCTAGAATGGCTCGCAATCCAGCCTTGGTGCCGCCAGGAATCTCGACTATGAGCCCTCGCCATCGTAGCAACGCTTTTGTGGCGCCAAACTGCGTGATGAGCCCATCCCTTAAAGTAGGCTGTGTTCCAGTGATAATGTCTGGTCCTTCCAATGCCGTGAGTTCTGGCATAACTGCTAGCCACTCGCTCTTGAGTGCGGAGCGAAGCTTGATCCGATGCGTATCTGGCTGCCAATATGTCCATAATCGCCACGATGGTATTTGTGAGTCGAGTATCTGTTCTGGTGAGAGGTCACCAGAAGGCGTAGACGCCGGTGTGGTCCTCGCCAGCTCAATCATCCAAAGCACGGCATCGTAGGCGTCAACCCATTGGCACCGCAGTCTGTAGCCCTCGAGCTGAGCGAAATAGTCTGCGATGGCTCTTCGCGTGAGTATAGCGAAATCAGGCACGACTTCCATGTCGGAGATGCAGGCATCATGTCTGAGTGCTCCACACACTCCCGCCAAGAACCATTCTGCAGCTCTTGGACCCTGGATCGCAAACGGTATCAGGACACGTGCCCATCTTGCCTCCATATCCGTGACCGATGCCGGGTTGCCGTCATTGGCAGCTATGAGACATTGCAGCCAGATCTTCAAGCCGAAGTAGCTTCCATGCATGACGTTCAGGTCAGCGAGGAGCAGTGCTCTCAGGGGTGCTGCCGACATCGCATGGGCTACTGCTGCAACAGCAATGTGCCTTGCATCGTGGGCTCTGATGAGAATTGCGAGTCGAATGTCGGTATCAGTCTGGTTGAGTTTGTTCTTTTTGCTGAGATATGCGTCCGTATGGCTTCGTAGAGAAGTGTACGGGAATTTTGGATTGGAGGGGTTCAAGACACCGGCGGTGGCATCGATACTATGATGCCATGCTTCTTTATGCTTGGCCTTGTTGAAGAAAGTAGAGTGCCTCAGAGGAGTCGTATTCCGTGCCCAAGAAAGTTTGAGTAGAGTCTCCATAGTTTGTCCGCCGCTGGGGATTCGAAATGAAGCCTTGTGGGACACGTGGTACTATTCAACCATTCCAATCGAGGAGTGTATGGCGATGAGAGAAGCTTTGGATGCTAAAGCCTCGCCAGATGTCATAAGTTTCTTCCTTTCCTACACGTACGCAGAAAAGAAATGATGCGAGATCTAGGTTCGAATTTCCAACAAGAGATTTCGAAAGAGCAGGTACTGAACGTCACACAGCCAAGCTGTGTGTGGCTTACCCTCAGGTAGACAGTTCATGGAGTCAGGAATGCATTGAAAACTAGAGCTACGGCAAGGCTGAGCTCGCGAGGCTCGCATCTCACCGGGACTCAAAGCGGTTAGCTCAAGAGCGATCGTGAAAGACTAGCCAGGGTCTAGCGAGTACTACTCGAATGTGCGGTCGGTGGCTTACACTTCCAGATGCTTCTTGGCTGTGGCCTTGTTGGGACGGATTACCAACCCGAAAAGAATGAGGCACGGTGGGAGCGGCTGCGGGCTGAGTGGCAGTGCAATTTTCGCAACATGCGGATACGTCGGATCTGAAACAGCATGGCAGTAATGGACCGTGTGTAGATTGGTGGTCTACATGACATGGCAGCTCTCTGGATCCGCAGCGACGCCCTGGTTCTGTCTCAGATATACAGCTGCCTGGCCCAAGAAGTCGCCTGTCTTATGAAAGCATACTCGGTTACCTTTCGCATCCAGCACAGCCTCACCGATCGCAAAATCATAGGCCTGTCCAGTGTGGCTGTCCCTCGCGGGGCACTTGAGATGCTCGATAGCCTTTTGCTCGAGATCCGGTACTTCTTACGTTAGCCCATCATCTTCAGCGAAGATAGCTAGGAACAACTCACGTGTGGCGCAGTAGGCGAGAAACTCGTCGACAGCCTTGCGACTCGGGATAGTATCGGCGCTCTGATCCTCGAGTAACACCCGGGCTAGTGTCTCCATTTGAATGATGGTTGCCATGCGCACTCCCTTCGACATCTCCTTCTGCTGCACCGCAAGGGCGGCGAGAGACTTGCCGAGCGGATGCACAAGAATACCTCTGATGTCCTTGGGCGTAAACATTTCTTTGCTCAGTGGATTACGCATGATTCCTTTGCCCACACTGATAGCTTGAACTAACTCCTCCATGTCCCACGCATAATTATCTTCCGTAACGTAGAAGTTCGCGCGGGGAATGTCTTTGACCTCGTCGCCAAGCATCGTCTCGGTGTTGACATAGTTTCGATGGAGATACTCGTGTTCGACATGCATAAGGGCAAGCTCGCAGTGTAACTTCAGGTCGTCGGGCAGGGCGGATTGGACGGCGTCTACGCGCTTGACGAGCATGTCGCGTATTGCGTCGTCATCTGTGGCTGAAGGTTGACTGCGACGCCAGGTTATGATGCTCTCTAGATCTGTGATGGCCAGACCAGTCGCCTCGCTCGGTTCCTCTTTTACGACACGCGCCATCGAGCGGGCGCTACCTGGTGGTCCGGAAGCCGTAGATGTGGTGGTTGTGTGTCCTCCGGCTATTGCCTGGACTTTTGGAGTATTCGCTGAGTGCGGCAATCCAGCTTTCTTCTGGAGCGCTTTCAAATTGATTAGGTCCGCCATAACAAATTTGGCTTTTGCTCGTAGAACTTGATAACCTTGTGTTAGTTCTTTCTGCGCCGGCTTGAGATCGTCACCGCGAGAGACGTTCAATGAAACGGTGGTCTTCTTTTCCTGCTTCACGACACCCGGCTTCGCATATCTTCCAAGTTTCGGATCCCAAATTCGAGCTTCAACGACCGGTTTCGAATAAACAGATGGTGATTTCGAATGAATAGATACTGCTCTCTTCTCTGGCGCAGGAGGCTCGGGTTCCTTCTGCAGCACTTCCAGAAATTCCGTGACGTCTGAGTCCTTCGGCACCAAAGACTTGAGTTCCTTTGCGTGGTCTGTAGCAGCCTCGAGCCATCCAACGGCCATGTAGTGCTCTACCAGAAGCTTTCGGGCTCCTATTGCAGGTGGGTTCCGCGTTATTTCTTCCAGCAACTCGCCAATCAGTGCCATGTCAGGATCGCCCGAGCCAGCGACCCCAGAGGTAACGGCCATCGTTGGATGTCTTGAAGGGTTTCCTCGCATGCTCGTTCGTATTACAATCAGTCTATGTTAGTATGTCGGACCATCGAGAGACTGTTGTTGCGGTTGTGGTGAATCAGGCCACGGACTGCAGCAAATGTCACACTTGGCAGGAAGATGTGATTGGTGGTTCGTGAACGGGTTGTGCGGAGAGCCAGGCTGAACCAAAAGGCTTTGGAGTAGAAGCATGCGCCCTGCTCATCGTGCAGCGACTAGTGCATGCTGACAGAAGGCTGAGCGACGGTTACCATGGCGCACTAGACCATGCACGCGCAGGGCAGCCGGCTGTATAGTAGTGGGATTGATTCAGCCTTGGCACCTGGGAGGTGTGGTGAAGAAGGCAGCGGCAGTGCAAGCTAGGCCAGATGTGTGAGCCAATCATCGGATTTACATAGCCCAGATAACGAGCCCAACTAGTTAAAGCCACGGGCTGTTTTCGCGAAGGATTTGGATTGAAGAAGCAGTGCCAAGGTGCTCGCATTTGTAAATGACTTACATTGGCGTTCAGTATTTCTGACATCGGAGGGTTGACACAGCAGTTACGAGCACCCTTGTAGAATATCTACGCACAAGCAAATCCAAGCCAATGCCCGCTTGTGAACGGAATGCCTTCCATGCAAGATCGTTTTTCGTCAATCTTCGCCCCGGCGCCACATATCCTTGCGGCATCAACCTGTCATGCTTGAAGACTCCGGGTGCTGGTTGTGCTTCCAAGACTTGGGGAGACCCCGTCTCCAGCCTCTCATCGAAGGGTTCGCTAGTACATAACATTACTTCTTCTGCGTATTGGCTGTTCAAGGGCCATCGCTTTTGCACGCACTCATCGCGCGTGGGGTCAAAAGCTCCGAAGGTGTCCGTATTCTTTGAATTGCCAACTTGGCGAGTAGTGTGTCTCGAGGGCTGCCACAGTAGCTACGAGCGGCTTCGTCGGGAGATTTATCATCGTATGGCCTAATTTTCATCAACTTCCTGGCGGCAATCGAGGATTGACACTCGTTCGACCAGCAGTAGACGTGCTATCGCGCGCTACCTCCCGGAGAGCAGTCGCATAGTCCGACTCGGCAATCATGTCGTCAGACTCGTTCGCGTCCCCATTCTCGAAAAAGTGGCGCTGATGCTTCTTCTGCACCATTTGCGCAGTTGCACTAGTCCTAGGTGTGTCGTCCAGCGCGCTGGGTACCATGTCCTCCGGCTCAAGACCAGCATTCGGGTCGCGCAGCACCCCAACAACCGAGTCTTTCTGCGCCCGATGTGCGCGCTTTGGCTTAAGGGGAAAATTATTCGCGTGGATGTACTCGCCATCCGGACTGCGCACTTGTTGGAGTGCAGTCGCTTCGCGCTCCATTTCCTCCCACGTAGCCACCAAGTGTCCATCATTTCGACTCCGGCTATCGCTCATATCGCCCGAAAAACTTCCCAATCGACTAATCTTGAATGCGCGTAGCCTGTCCAGTGCCATCTTGAAGTCGTCTAAAACCACGGCATCTGTGAGACACTTGAACACAAAAGCCAGTTTCCAGAACGGGTTGATACCAGTTGCGCCGGTGAGTTTCCACGCGTTGGTGACGGTCAAAATGTCCAGGACGATGAATATGATGCTCAGCAGCATGGCGAGCAACATGATGCCAAAGCGAGGCGAGATGCGGACGATGTCCTTGACTGTCATTTCGTATTGCGTCTTGATGACCCAGAATAGAAAGACGGTGGTGAAGATCCACCACGGGTCGCGGCACAGCGCTTCGTATGGGCGTGTTCTCAGAAATACCTCATTGACCCCGTGGAAGTAGGCGAAGTTGGCGTATATCTCGGCTACCCAGTAGGGCTGGACAAGGATGACGGTTCCAATAAAGAAGTAGCTGGCTTTTTTGGAGAGGAAGGGCTTGATCTTCATCCAGGCGATGACGTTGTGTAAGGACCATGAGGCGTTTAGGAATACGGCGGCCACGGACAGCCACCACATGTCGACTGGAGATGGGAAAAATAGCCAGAAGCCCTGCCAGAGACCCATTACTAGTTCAAGTAAGATCAACTTGACGTTGTTAGCCAGCAAGTTTAAAGCTTGGATCTTGTACGCGCCTTGTGTAACAGAACGCCTCGCCTCATGTTGGCGAGTGTTATGAATGAGAGTATCACCAGCGAACCGACGAGAAGGCCTTGGGCCCATGCTTCGAGGATAACGGCGCCCTTGTCGTTTGGTTTCTGTCTTGTTTGCCCTCGCGCCACCATGTCCGGAATGGGGCTCATATTAAAAACGATGGCAGAGTTTTCCGGTGTTCGCTGCCGGATGTGCCGAGAAGGGAAGCGGGTGATGTCACCGCGAGAAAAGTAGATGCAATACTGTTAACATGATAGATGTGAGTTTAGGTAGTAGCAAGAAGGAAGGACAGAGGTGAGCACGATGAGGAACGAGCGCGCTGGGGTTCGCTCGTTCTCCGCATCATGACAGATGTGGGCTCTCCTCGTGCCTCACGGCCTCGAACGGTGACGGCGCATTGGCTCTGCAGGGTATAGTGCCGTATAAACGAGGCGTGGCGCACCAATTGTCAAGGGCCTTGGTGCGGTTACGACAGAGTTCTCGACCGGGGGAACAAAGCAGCGTCCAGGCCTGCGGCGCACAAGGCCAAAGAGTCGATGTGAATGCTTCAGGTGCGCGGCCATTGGTCCAATATCGGACCTGGTTCCGCGTGGCATGTTCGATCTTCAAACGGCAACGGGCCAGCCAAATGTCTGGGATCTGGAACCTGGAGTGCAGGTGCCGCTAGCCGGCGGTTCGCTGGAAGTTGTTGCGGTTTCCGGGTGATGAAGAAGTGATTGTATAGGGTCTGTGAGGACATGATACAGGGCGCGTCTTACAACGTACAGCTGGGTCACATACATCTACATGTCCTGTGATGCACCCTGACCGCCGTGGGTTAGATGCGATAAGATGAGATGCGATGAGGGACTTCGACTCAGGCGCAGGTGCAGCTCGTGGTGCGTCATCGACGACCCCACCAAAACATTCAAGTGCTCGATCGCGCGTTGCACAAATACCTTTGTAGCTAACTGTAAGCCTTTGCACACATCTTCCAAGCTTAATACCTTATTCTTTTATCATGTTCAAGAAGAAGCCGACGGTAGGTGCCTCTCGTGTATGCGCAGACATATAAACAAGCTAACAACACCAGATCAAGCCGCTTTCGCCACTCAAGTCGAGCGACCGCCGCCGGACCGCCGACCAGATCATCGCCGACTTTGGCATCCAAGTGCCCGTAGACTGTCATACAAATGCAGACCCCGAAGACAAGGCAGCTTCGACCGCTGGCCTTACCGCGCTACGGAAGTCGCTCCTTCCCGAGAATGCCCTCTCAGCGCGCTTCACAACTACAGCCGGCCCAGACCTGAAGCAGGTGTCCGGGACGATATACGTGGGCAGCCATGAGGGCACAAGTGGCGAGCCGCGGATACTCTGGGTCAAGGTGCACGATAAGACGTACCCTACCGTCTACACACTGTGGCACAACCCGCGGATAGTCCCTTTGCTGTATACGCCGTTGGTTGTGATAGAGAAGATGCAGGCTGGCGCGGATCTGATGACGCCAGGGCTGCAGCAAGGCCCTCCGTTCCCCGAGAAAGCTACCAAAGGCGCCATTGTAGCCATCGCCAGCCTCGAGGCGCCCACTGTTCCAATGGCTGTCGGCACATGTGAGATTGATGTGAGCGCGCTGGGCAAAGTGCAGGGAATGAAGGGCATGGCTGTGTCGACTTTTCATTGGGCGGGCGACGAGCTGTGGGCATGGAGTTCGACCAGCAAGCCAGGAATAGAGCCGCCAGATATCCTTCAGGGATGGGACGACGAGCAGAGTGAAGACCTCAGTCTTGCTGAGCGTACAGCGGCCGTGGACCTGGACGACCTAGAAGGGGGCGTCCCGCTCGATGCTGGCCTTACCGAGCGTTCTGAAGCAGAAAAGGCACAAGGCGTCGAAGGTGAAAAGGCTCCTTCAAACCACGACTTCGTAGACGTGCTTGATGACAAGGAGCTAAGCACCAAGGGTATGTTGACTTACCATCATCATACGTGTTGCCACTAACCCCGCTAGAAATCGACGACGCCTTCAAGAACGCCTTCCTCTACGGGGTGCGGCATCACATGGACCACAGCAAAGACCAGCCTAACTATGGCCTCGACTTCCCGTTGTCTCAATCCATCATCATGTCTCAGCTTGTGCAACCGTTCCTACCTGCCTACACACCCGCGCGCACCGCCTCCCTACAGATCAAGAAGTCAAGTTGGAAAAACGTCCGAAAGTTCCTCAAGTCGCTGGACAAGCAGCAAGTTGTGAAGTGCAAGGACCGCGGGGATGAGGTCGTCATTATGGACATCGACTTCAAGGACCGGCAGCTGGAGGCTTTCATGCCATACCGGCTACCCAAGAAAGACGCCCCAGCCGCAGCGAGCACGAATGGCAAGTTGGCCGCATCATCATCGACAGCTGAGTCTGCAGTAGGACAAAAGCTGAAGCTCGTGTCTTTATTGCGACCGAAGGAGAAGCTAGCTCCCATCCTCAATGCAAGCAAGGCCGACCCACGAGGTCTCTACACGTCAGCAGAGCTAAAGCACCTTCTGATCGCCTACATCGGAGCCGAGGACCTCATCGACGCGAAAAACAAGCGCCTCGTCAAGATCAGCCCTCAACTAGCTGACGCCCTATTGGGCTCCTCGGCCGCCGACAACGCCGCCCTATCGTCAGGCACAATGGCACGCGACAGTCTTGCGGAGCGCATGGTTGCCGCATCCTCGCCTTTCCACGCCATCCTGCGCAACGACGAGGATATCTCAAGTACAAAGCCCAAGGCCGGCGCGCCGCCAAAGATACAGATCACGCTCGAGACACGCAGCGGCAACAAGACGGTCTCAAAAGTCCACGGTCTGGAGCCGTACCATATATTACCACAACCACTGGCCGATGAGCTGAGGAAGACGTGCGCGGGGAGCACGAGTGTGGATAAGATGCAGGGGAGTAGTCCCAAGGCGCCGGTCATGGAGATTATGGTTCAAGGGCCGCAGAAGGATGCGATCATCAAGGCGTTGGAGAAGAGGGGAGTGCATAGGAATTGGGTTGAGGTTGTGGACAAGACGAAGGGAAAGAAGAAGTGAGCATCGCGTTGAGAAATGTTGGAATGATACCCACTGCCTTGCTCAGCAGCACAAGAGCCTTTTGATAGACTAGATGCATGTGATGTGAGACTAGTAGTCGATGCACAGTCTGTCATATGATAAAGTGGTTAGTGTGACGTGGCTCGGAAACAATTCGGAACCCGAGCCTCGGCTCCCTCAGACGATCATTATTGTTGCGACACCATGGCAGTCTTGTGATGCTCCTCTTACTATGAGGCTCCTTTTACCCTTCTGTTGTACATAACTCCCTTCTGTATCCGCATTGTCACTCATTCGTCCTCATGGCGCCCAACGCCCTCAGCGTCGTCCTCGCCGGCGCATCCATCGCAGCCCTCTACTCCCAACCTACCCTGCGCGAAACCCTCGTCGCAACACTCATACGATGGACAGGCTATGGCGTGCCGGGCGGTGTATGGAGAATAGCTGCGATTCTCCTTGCGCTGGCAAATTTGAAGAATTTGCCCTTTGTGTGGCATGTACGTCCGAACTCCCGTCCCCTTTCCCAAGCTTCCTCTCTTCACCATACTCTCCACATTCGCTGACACACTATTTACCAGCTGCGCGTCCTCGGTGCTTTAGTCTACCAAACCTATGTCCAACCCACGCCCATCCCTCCGCACGCGCTCTTCCAACCGTGTATCACATCCACGCGCGCGCCCCTACTCGAGTGCGACTACAACCTGCACAAATCAAACTCGACATACTTCAGCGACATGGACGCGAGCCGCGCGCACCTCTTCACCGCCATCATTCGCAACGCAATACGCAAGGATAGTGCCGCGAAAAGGGAAGGGGCGCGGCACATTGTCGCACTCGGTGGAATCATGTGTTTGTTCAAGAGGGAAGTGAAGCCGTATGCCAAGTACGAGATGTGGAGCAGAGTGCTGTGCTGGGATCGTAAGTGGTTCTACCTAATCACGCATCTCGTTAAGCCCGGGTACGGGAGGCCGAAGAATTGGACGTTACAGCCGTGGCGCAAGACTCGCTCTTCGACCCAAGGTGTGGATAGCGAGAAGCTCATGGGCGCAGTGTATGCGACGAGTATTGCGAAATACGTTGTTAAGAAAGGGAGGTTGACGATTAGTCCCGAGCAAGCACTCAGAGATGCAGACATGGTTCCTGTGAAGCCAGAAGGATGGGAATACCAACCGCAAACAACCCTCAATGGCCATGCGAATGGCGACGTGCTGCCGGAAAGTGTGAAGGCGGACGACTGGACTTGGGACGTTATTGAGAAAGAGCGGCAACGGGGACTGGCAATTGTCAAGGGTTTTGCGGACATGGAGGGATTGCATGAGGCTTTTGATGGGGGCAAAGATGGCGTATTGGGGGAATTTAAGGATTTGATCTTGTTCTAGATATACCTAGGTGTATATCTCGGCATTGCAACAACACCAAAGTCATGGAAAGCATGGTACACTGACTCTCATTAACTAGTGCACATGTCACGGGTGCGTCCGCCGGCTGCATGAATCGTACTTGGCGTACGGAGATGCGCGGCTTGTTAATTGCGACTGTTTCATCTGCCGTGGAACCCTCGAAGAGAGCAAAACAAAACAACAGCCTGCCTCGCAGAATCATCTCCAATTATTATCACGTCTCGTGGACCTGAATGCATCAAACAGCGGATGCGGCGAGAAGGAATCTGGGGTCCAAATCCCAGAGCATCTGGATACATGGGCGTCTAAGGTAACAAATACATCGGGCCAGCGCTCGGTGTAGAGGTCCAGGCTACTTAGCTGCACGCCTTACCAAGCCTAGTGTTTGGAAGAACTACTGCAATTCAACTTCACGATAAGTATATACTGCGGTCCTACAACAGAATCATTCTTCATCACGCTACAGTCGCTTTTACCCGTTGTCATTCATTTGCATTTCTCTTCCTACCTTCATTTATACAATGCGTTTCATTTCTACTGTAGTTGTCGGCCTCCTGGCTGGCCTCAGTGCGAGTCGAGTCGTGGCTCGGCAGGCCGTTACTAAACCAATGTCAGTATGCTTTAGTCATCACATTTGCTGCTTCTGACCCTGTAGCGTCGCTCATTACATGGTCGGTGAAATCTTCGAGGATCACGTAAGGCAAGACATAGTTGACGCCAAAGCGCTGGGTCTTGATGGCTTCGCCTTGAACTATAGTATGTCGGAATTACGTCCAAATCTCACGACGATCCTCTAATCCTCCAGATCAATTCGCACGGTGGTCAAACAGCACCGTTGAGTTCGCGTTCAAGCATGCCGACGATCTTGGCTTCAAGCTATTCTTTTCTTTCGATCATGCGGCTGGGTTCTTTTCAGACCCCGATCAATACGCAGACTACTTCAGATGGTACAGCGGTAGACCGTCGTACTTCCGGTCGAAAGACAAAAAGACCGGCAGAGACATGCCTTTGTTGTCTACCTTCGGCGGCGAAAACGTTCCGGACTACCAGTGGGCCGAGTTCAAACGAAAAGTAGGAGACGTACTTGTTGTCCCTGGCTTTTACCGAGCTCCTGCCAGCACGACGTTCTTTGATAATCGCGCCAACCTTGACGGCGTGATGAATTGGAACTCATGGATACACGAAAGCGCAGGTAAAGCACGCGTGTCTTCTGTCGATGACGCAAAGTTCCAGACCGCAGCGCGCAACGCCCAGAAGATTTTCATGATGGGCATTTCTCCACTTCAATTCAAAGCCCTCAACCCGCAGTTCAACTGGTATCGCCGCGGCGAAGACAACCTTGAGTACCGCTTCGGTCAAGCCCTTAACTTACAGCCCGATATCATTCAGCTGCAGAGCTGGAACGATGCCGGAGAGGGCCATCATATGGGCAACGTCTGGCAGGAGCCGTTAAACCAGCGAACAAAGGATCTCACGAACGACTACGCCCATCAGGGATACTGGCAGATTCTGCCGTCTTTCATCCAAGCGTGGAAGCGTGGCGATAGGACTACACAAAACATGCATCCTACATCCGGCAAATCGATCCAGGGAACATTTTGGCACCATACGTTGACAGTGGGCGCGACTTGTTATGATGATCCAGAGGTCGAGAAGTCTGAGCTCATCGGGCGATTAGCTGAGGACGCGGTGTCTGGCATTGTGCTTGTGCCCTGGGCCAAGACCAATCTTGTTGCTGTTGTCAGAGCCGGTGGATGGGAGCTTGGAAAGATGAACCTCGTGCCTGGGTATAATAGCTTCAAGTTCGGTGGAATGGGTACTGGTAAGGTGCAAGTCGAGGTTTGGGATTCCAGTACGATGGCGGCGGGCGGGTACGGGCCGCTTGAAGTGAGGAGCTGGGGGCCGTTGTGTAACTGGAACTTTCAGGTCGTTGGCTTCTCTGCGTGAAATTGGCTCTGAGGACTTCAGGTAGCTGTCGCAGTGTAGCATTGCGAAGTCTCAGTACTTTGGAATACATTTTTAGTGACGTGCTAGTCCCATGCATACTTCACGCTTGGTTGATTTTCTGTGTTCTACAGCGCTATCGGGACGCATTCTCTCAGCGGTCGAAAGCCTTTCATCTATCGACGAGAGCCAAAATCCAGTTCCTTCGTGATCCGCTCTTTTCAGTTGGTCAGACTAGGTACCTTATCATGACTGATTTTAATACATGTCCACTGTCTATTCTCTCTAGAATAGCGATTGAGATTGCAGCCCTTGCATCATGCGATCGCTGACTGCGCTGCAATCTCCGCTTGGCGAAGTTGCTTGGTCAGGTACAAACATCGGACAAACAACGGCGGAGGAACGTCTTCTCATATACATACACACGTGCGCATTTTTCTTGTTCGCCGCATTCTCAACCCTCCGCTTCACACTCAGCCCACACTGCTTTTCACCATAATGTCGAGACCCCAAATACTCATCGCTGGCTGTGGAGCCGTTGGTCTCACTCAAGGATACATCTTGTCCTCCGGCGCCGATATCACATATCTTGTGCGACCCGGTCGTACCTCAGCCTTCCAAGGACCCAAGAAGCTTTAGGACTACAAAGAGAATGCACTACGCACTTTCGACAACTATCGCGTGATCGAGTCGCCAAGCGAGGTCGCGGACGAGGAATTCTACTGCATTCTGGACACGCTGTACGGGCACACAGCGCGCTCTGAAGGCGGACAAGCGACACTCAGAGCCGTGGGCGATTTGATCCGCGACCATCCCATGACGTTCGTCCTGTACGCCGCCATTGGCGTCGACATTGTAGAGCACTACGCCAGCACCATGGACATCTCGAAGGAGCGGCTCATCTTCTGCGCGAGTACACTTGCACATCAGCCGACAAAGAGCATTTCGATTCCGGCCTCAGCCGACCCCAAATTGATTGCCTAGGCCAATATGCTATACTCCTATAACACCGGAGACAAGGGCCTGATCATGATGAACACGAATTCGAAACTCGTTAAAGCGTTCAGCGAAGTGTATAGCAAGCAACCTAAGCTACGCATCATAGTTCTTCCGGGCTTCGTGGAATCGTCTGGCCTTGTGATGGTCGCAATGCTGCATCTGATGTCATGGTCGATTGACGGTTGGTACACGCTACCCGAGTTCCGCAAGAATACAGAGTTGTGGAACCTTATGATAAGGGCTCAAGGCGAAATCCTTGGCCTTTCGCGCTACGGATGGACAGGGAGGCTGATGGCGATGTGGTTCGGATCGTGGGTTACATGGAAGCTGATGGTGGCGCCAATGGAGGCTGCGCTGCCGTTGCAATTACACGAGTTCAACGCTTTTCACCATGGTAGCAAGGCCGTGAAGCAGGATCTCATGACTCTTGATGACTTAATCGCTGAGGGAGAGAAGGAGAAGCACAAGATGCCGGCGTTGCGCGAGGTTATAAAGAGGGCAAGGGAGAAGGTAACACAAGTCTAGAAGCTGTCTTCCTAAGTACTATATATTATCGTTCTTATAAAAGGCTAACCCCCTCCTCCCTGCTCCCCTCTCTCTACCCCTCTTCCTTAAAATTTATTTGGACAAGCATTTATAGT
>Ga0265797_10004021_pt1 | contig 22874 bp, 15 predicted proteins | sample P2T30metagenome_FD_192433 | JGI IMG/M metagenome (GOLD analysis project Ga0265797, IMG submission 192433) | Plant litter microbial communities from East Loma Ridge, Irvine, California - P2 T30 | ecosystem: Environmental > Terrestrial > Plant litter > Unclassified | place: USA: California... | reverse complement strand
AAGTGAACCGTGGAAGCTTGATAGGGTCAGCCATGTTGTTAGCTATTGAATTTACATCATCACCAAGTGTTGAGGTGATTGAAACTGGCTTCATGGCTCAGACTGCTCAGCCGCAATCGAAAACTGTAAGCGACTCCTGAGTCCTGAGGCTCACCGCAACGTATTACATTTCGCGTGCGCTTCTCTCTCGCGAAGACAATCGCGTTAATATCGCAATCGAGATATGGATAGATCCATCAAATATGCATAAAGTTGATATAGATTAAGTGCCTCGGTTTCCTCCACAGGCTGAATGGGAGCCTGCCAAGGTCCGTAGGGCCAGGCGTTTCAGATTTCTGAGCTCTCGTACCGAGTTTGAGCCCAGTTTCTCGAAATAGGGTATGTCATCAAGGATACTTTTGGAAAGCGGCAAGCTGTTATCAAGGTTGGGAAGCAGTTTCATGTCATCAAAACGTACCAAGCACTAACGAAAGCAACACGTTCAAACAGCTGGTGACACATGTGCTGGCCCTAATCCGGCAGAAAATTAGCCTTTCACGTCTTTCCTGAACTCAGATCTCCGGCGCGCAGATCTGGACGGTGAACATGTGTTCACCGACTCAGACTGGCATGACTCTTGCATATGCCAGATCAAGATGCGCCCGCAAGGTGGCCACATGGAGATGATCGACCGCAACCTGGAGGCGATCATCCTGTATGGCGCATTTGATGGCAATAAACCAGCTCACCGGGCTGTAAAAGATAAGGAGCAGGAAATGACAAACGCTGGTACCGACGTGTATGATCGACACACGCGAAATCCGGAGGACAATCCATTTTAGGCTTTCCTCGTGGGCGGTAAGAAGAGCAGGGAAGCTGCGGAAAGGTGGTCGGTCATGTGAGCACCCATCTCCGACTTTGTACAGTTCTGTACATGCAAAGCTTGGGATGCACAACACGTCTGGCAGATATGTAGGGCTGTCTTTTGTGCTGTATATGCACAGATGCACAATACATCTCGTAGGTGTTTAGGGCTAAATCTTCACAGTGCGAAGTCTACAGCACGTCGTAGTCTCCTGCGAAAATCGGCACGCGCAACGACGGGAAACCCAACAGCGGTTGGAACCATATCGCACTTAAGCATCACATACAAATGCATATTGGTGCGGGAATTATCAGAAGAGCCAACATTGAGACCATTCAAGTCCCGTGCACAGCAATCCGGAAGGAAGTCTCTTCAAACCATACCGTGACAAATGTTCGAATGTTGAGCTGCGGATACCGTATGTATTTATGATATGGCAGCTTAGAAATCTGTACAGAATATGCTGACAAGACGTAAACAGTCCAACAAATCCGAAACTATAGCGAACATGGCCGCGTTTTAGTCCACGAGCTTGTCTGTGCATAAACTTCGATGTCCGTAATCCTGCTGTGCTCCCACAGTGCGCCCGTCTTCGTGGCATAAGGTTCATGGCATAAGGTTTACGGTTCACGGCACGGCAGATTGATTGGGGCAAGAAAATGCTGTCCGGATCGGCCGCACCCACGGAGGCAGTGGCGCACGTCTTCGCCTACACACTTCGATCAGGCGCCACGCCTGCTTGTCGGCAATCTCGTCGGCATCACACAAGAACGCCACATCAGGGCTTTTGAGCAGTGACACCTTGGCGGCTCCATATCAGGCGCCGCATGGTCATATCTCGTCTCGAGATGGGACGCATTGAACACTGTTGGAAAGTCGTCGGCCGTGAGGCGCGTTGCGAACAGTGTACCTCCTAGGAGATACTGGCGTCGAGATCCGCGCGATCTACACACAGTTACTTCGTGGAGACCACGATACTTGCAAACGTTGTGTGGAAAGGATCCCGCACTCTGGATTAGCACTGAGATTAGTCGAGAACTGTTATTACATATCTACTCCTGAATCATGAGAGCCTACGAGAGTTCGGCCTAGGCTGGGGAAAGGGTTTATGCTTTGCCTGCAGAATGGTCTGTCGCTTCACTATAATGGCGTTACTCGAAGCCGTCGAATTAAGGCGCCCGACATGCCCAGCACGCCACTACTGGCAGTCATCTGGCCACCAGGATAAAAGGCTTTACCAGGCTTCGAAGTCTGCCACCCGCTCCCACGCGGTGTCATGCCGGCAAAGCTGTTACGTTTACAGCCAGTTTCAAATGACCAGTGACTTTTTCTTCTGAAATTGCTGTGTTTACGTACACACGAAGATGCACGTATGTTTGTTTACATGTACACATTGTACAATGACGGTGCCGTCTCCACGACTGTAGCAAAGAACGTCATCATGAGATAGTACTTGCTTTCTTCGACCTGATACAGATTGACAGGAGGGAGCGAAACGTCTAGTGTATTGAATGGAGGAATGTCGGTACACACAAAAGCAACGTGGCACCCCTGCATGCCCTCAAGGCTCAAGCCCTCCTACAAGGATTTCAACTCAATTTAGAACAAAATGAAGGTGCTTCGAGAAGCCCGGACATCCCTGTTCTCGGCAGGCACAAGCGACGTGCCAACCACAAGGAGGCTGGGTGGGTGTCTCAGGCTTCTATATTCCTTCGTGCGTGCTCGATGCAGCCTGTGACACAACTGCGAGGCCCCACCAGATGTGACGAGGTAACGGTTGCCAGAGGCCTGTTGGAACAACAATAAAGGGGTTCGTTCGGGCGCTTTCAGTGAGTTTGGGGTGACTGAAGCCGAGCTATACTGTAAACTGATTGCGCAGAGATACGACTGAGGGCTTTGAGCTACCGCTCCCACGGAGCGACACAATGGATGTGGTGATATGCCCGGGGAAACGGACAGTCTGCGCGGACATACTAACTTTCCTGAGCGGACATCTTCCTGTGCGGACAGCTTGAGCGGACATCCTGCGCGGCTACAGCGAAGCTTGTTGGCTGGGGTTTAAGATGATGATAATCTCGAGAGCATGTCGAGTCTAATATAAAGCCGGTAAATCTCCGCTTATACTCCGATTATAGCCTCAAGGTACGTAGTAGTACGTAGTAGTACAGCGCTGACGACGAACCTGTGAGAGCGGTCGGACGACATCTAACTTGGCGCCCACGAGCCATGCCGGCGTGGGTGTTGCGGTGTACCTCATGTCATCTGGATTGTGATGTGTCCTTTGCTAGCGTTCTGCCCTTGACATCTCGCTCGCCTGGCCAAGGACAACAGGCGAAGAGGTGAAGTCCAGCCACGCTTCATGAGCACGTCTCGGACGTCGGCAGCTGTGCGGGCCAAACCCAATGCCAATCTTGGGCATCTATCCACTGAACCAACGGGCCCAGGGCAGTCTCCACAAGTGTTGGCCAAGCACGAGCCTATGCGTCGCAAACATGGAGGTGCACGTGGAATAAATTGGCCTACTTGGACTCCTCTGACGAACGCCAGGAGTCGATCACCGTGGTATACCGCATATGACTGGTAGTCTGCCAGACCTCACCGCGGCGGCGTGCCGACTCGGGTGCTTTGGCCGCTGTCTGCTTTTCTAGCGGCGCGCCAGGCGCTGCGTTGAGTTTGAAAGCAAGGTTTGGGAACGCGCCGCGAAGGTTGGAGCCTTGGACAGAGAATAGGGTTCTTCAAGGGAGGCGGTAGGAGCTGAGTTTGCTGGCTATATGCCGGCTCCACGTCGTGTTTGAGCTCGATGCACCGCGGGAAAGCTCCTGGCGGTCAGAAGGCTTCACTACGGTCATCCTCCGTCCAGGCACGCTTCAGTGGAGCATGACCTTGATCGTCATCATCTGATGTGGGCCGTCGGCGAGTGCTGCCGTAACGGCTTGCGCAGGGCCCCTTTCTTCACGCATGGCGGGAGCCAGAGCTCTGTAGCATGTTTGCAGCCTGACGACCTAGAGCAGGTTTAGGCAAGGCTGATGCCAACCGCATTCGCACACTGGTGGGCGGTCAATCATCGTGGGTTCGTGAGGCTGCCCGACGAACACTTGGGCCTACCGGCCGAGCGCACCATGTTCTCAATGCAAGACGTACGCTTGCCTGCTGCGGCTTGTATGGTGCCAATCGAGACGATCAGGCGCCGGGTCATCTTCACCGTTGGTATGAGAGCCCCGTCTCTGCGCGTTCCGGCACCCGTGAGGCGATTATTTTGAACCTCTAGCACCCCATCGTGTTTCATCAACTGTCCATTCGTCACTACTAAACTGCTAGCGGTATCCTGATGCCGCACGCCACGTTTCTGCACTGACTATAAATCTTCCCTGATTCTAACTAGAATAGACTAGACGTCTATCCACGTGCCCTCCCAGGTGCTTTAACGACTTATAGTCGCTGCCTCCCCTGCCATTCCTCCGGGTTGCGATATTAATTGCATCCAACAGCCGAAGCTCGCGCAAAACAGTAGCGGCGATCATCCTGCAACTTGAGCTATCCTCGGTGTAATCCTAGCTCGCTTGCTGCCAATACCCATTCTCTACTTACAGAGAGCTCGACGCTCTGGACACTCACCAACACAACACGACACAACAACACAGTCGTCGTCCATGACTTGTGTTCTAGCATCTCCCTGGAATCCCTTGAGCACAAACGTCTCATGGTCTTCAATGAATCAAAATCTGCCGGACTCTTCTTACTCCGGCCTGGAGCGAACACAATCGCACGGCTACGCCTCTTCTGGCTCTGAGCAGCCCAAGAAGTCTGGCTCAGCCACGAAGAAACGCGCCTCCAGAGCCGGAACCCGCAGCGTTAGCACGCTATCTGCTGCACAGCTCGAACGCAAGCGAGCGAATGATCGCGAAGCCCAGCGGGCGATTCGCCAACGAACGAAGGACCACATCGATGGACTCGAGAGCACGATCACAGAGCTTCGTCGATCACAGGAAGCAAGCGACAAGATATCATTGGCTACACGACAGCGCAATCGGGAACTAGAGGAGGAGAACTCGTATTTGCGTCTGAGACTGAGCGAGGCCGGTCTTACAGCTGATCTCCCACCACAAAGTATGTCAATGCAAAGGCTGCGATGAGATGGAGCGCGATACTAACGAGTCTTCAGTTTCACGCCCCCAGGATTCCAGTCTTACTGTGACTCAAAACTCATCGCCCGTCCCACATGCAGCAGGCGCGAGCATACAACGTCCGGCGTCAACATCGACATCACGAAGCTTTTCGGGCACGCATCCTGGCCCATCTGGCTCCTGGCAGACACAGCATGCACCGCGAGGTAGCTATGTGGGTTTGACCAACCTTCCACTCGCTGTTCCTGGAAGTGCGACCTCACAACCACAAGCTGGACTCACAACTTGGAGATCCCATGAAAGCACACAAAGTGTCCCTTCTGTTCCTCAAGACGTTCACACTCCTGCACGCAACGCGTCAAGTCTGCCATACAACGGACCTTTGAACCCCGACAGACAACACTGGCCATCAACGACGCCCCAGTATCAGTACACAGTGACCGAGCAACAACCACAGTATCAGACTCACCCACAAGCTTCGGCGCAACAGCACTCGCCATACAGCCAGGCGCCCGTACACACCTACCCACCCGTGCAACATGCCCAGCAGCAACAGCAGCAACCTGCGTACCACCCACCGCAAATGCCACCCCAGTCGGAGTTCCAGAATCTCTCTGTTTCTAGCAGCACGTCACCATACACTGTGCCTGCGCCAGTGAGCCAAGGCTTCGTGCCCCAGCAACAATACCACATTGCACCGATGCAGCCCGCAGAGTACTCGCAATCTCAGTCACATCTGCCAGCACAGCCTTTGCCGCCTCCAACGTACCATCAGACTTCTACCGAGCAATCATATCCGCCGCCTCCGCCTCCTCAACAGCAGCAGGCACAGCAACAACAATCGTCAGTGCACTACCGGGACGATTCGGGTAGGGCTTATCCTGTAGGCCATTACCCGCCTGCTTAGGAGATGAACGAGGGAGATGACCAGTGTACACGAGCATACAACAAGCAAAAGTGACTCTGGGCAATGGAGCATCGGCTGGTTGGCATATAGCCAAGTAACCCAGCAGTAATAATGTCACTAGTGTGACCGACCATCCTTAGACACGGTATACGTCTCACGGCAGTTCTTCAAATGGTCAGCACATCGGCTCAGACAGGCACAAGCAACCCCCTCACTCGATCCGGGCGATCCGCTGTGCACCTTTAGATCCATGAGGGAGACGAATGTGGCTCTGCCAAGTGCGATTGTGCAACAAGCGGCGATCCGGCGGCAACGCGCAAACCCTACACCGGCCAGTCCGGAAAGGGTTGGGGTTCCACTATTCGTCCGGCCTGCAATTTTCATCAGGACAACCACATGAGCACACCTTAGCGTAGAGCAAGGTGTATTTGGGGCGATCTACTACGGATGAAGCAAGCTGCGCGCAAGGATTCACGGCCTGAACTCCGACAAAAGCTGTCTACCGGAAATCCTCAACACATCAAATCTAGATCCGTCCGGATAAGGTACATCCAGAGCTGACGTGGGGGTCCACGAGGGGGATGCGTAAATGGCTGTTTTGTTGTGAAAACAAATGCATAGATGATGAATGGGGGCATACGAGCAGCGAATCTTTCCTCTTTTTCTGTTTTTTTCAAATGCATACGATGGAGTCAATACATTGAAACGGTCGCTGTAGGAATCAAATCCTTATCACGAGTAATACATTGTACAATAGCTACTTAATTTTTTCATTGTTTTCTCTGACGGCGTATAGTAATCACCTGCCTTTGCCCTGGCATGTAAAGTTCGCACGCTCAAGTTTGTGTACAGTATAAACACCAGCTACAACTTTATCAATATGTCTATGTACTAGTATTATAGGCTATTGGCATATTTACGGATGGACCAGCCGCTGAGAAACAGGTCGCAGCGCCTATCAATCGTCAGACCTGATATGCTCGTGTAATCGAGCATAGGGACTGAATGGCTTCCCTTACCATTGAGATGTACACAATCAAGACAACCTGGCTATACCGTGCTGACCTAGCATCCTCCTCGCGCACGCCGCAGATGACTCCGGACCATCTTGAAAAACATCGTCCAGGATCATGACATGGCTCTGTCCGTCTCCCGTGCCTCTATGGGAGATCTTCCAATTCGGTTATGTTCTCGAAGAAGTCTAACGAATGGCTCCCGCAAGGCGGCTGAGCAGGTCCCTTCTTCGTCACGAGTAAGTATCAGATCATATGACGGACCCTATGATCGATAAGCCCTCGACGTTCGTCTCCCACGGAGACACCTGCCGTGAAAAACCTGATGAGCTTGGTCCTTCTCTTTTTAGAAGTTCTGGAAGATGATGAATGCGGCTGGATAGCGAAATTACAAACTAGCGCAGCTGTCACCTTGGGCGCCACAGCGCTGCTAAGGGTGCTGAGCCGTCAAATTAGATAGCTCGTCATATGTCGTGAATCATGAGTACCCGATCTAGGTGGATCGATTGATTGTCTGGGCTGCCCTTAGTCTCCGCGGTCTTCGGCATTAAACTCCGTAGGGCTGCACGAGTGTGGGAGCACAGAGAATCGAGCTCGCGTGGTGAGTGGTGGCTTACACAGGCTGCGTGGGGTGGCAGCCGTCCCGTCTATATTGATGTAAACACATATTTCATCTTTGCGTTGAGCGAGAAGCTGAGACAGCTTTGGTCTGTCCGTAGGTGAACTGTGCAGATTACGGGTGCGGTTGGACTGCGGATAGATGAGAGAGTGTCGGGTTTGCTCAAACCTTGCTGCTGCCACAGCGCTCTATTTTACATAGGGCTTCGTTTTCGCGCCGCAACCGCTGTTTGCGACAGAGTACGTACAGTACGAGGAAATCGGAAAAGGCCAGAAGACAGGGAACGCCTTTCAGGACACTCAGGCTCCCACTCTCCACATTCAGTAATTCCCTTTGAGTTTACAAACTTCGGAAGCACACCGACATTCTGATAAGTTGGTTCTCGTGCATAAGCTCGTCGATTGGGAGTCATCGGGCGCTGTGTACATATTTGCCAAGGTCACTTGAATGATATCACAACCTCGCCATCACCGACTTTCTGGCGTATGTCTTGCTGGTCGGCATCAGCGGTCTGCAACACCAGCTCTAGCTTCAGCGCATGCCCATCGGCGGTCTGGACCTGCACCCAAGGATCCTTCAATCCATCCACTGCCTTTGGTGCTCCAAGAACAAGGTTCTCATTGCCAACAATAGCCTCGACTGCTTCGCCGATCGCTTTCGCCCTGCCATCGTTGACTCCAACTCTGATACCAGCCACGCCCAAGGCACCACTAGGATGTTCAGTCGCCTCTTTCGATATGGGCACCCTCTTTTCTCTCTCCGTGACGTCGTGACACCAGAAAGGCACAGCACCTCGCTCAATGCCTGTCGGAAATGTAACCTTCCAGCGTAACTCTACCCCATCCGGCCGCTTTCTGCCCCCGGCCACTGGGTCTGCGTATCTCACTTTCGAGTCCTTATCCTCAAGGCGCGAATTGATCTTCTTCACATCTGGTTGCTCTTCCGTTGTGGTGGTCAGAGCCCAGTCGACGATGCCGTATGGCTTGTCCCACCAGTGCCCTTCTCGGTTGTTGGGGTCATCATCAATAAACGCGATCAACTCGAGGTAAGATCCGTCTGCGAAGAGGATGAGGCGATTCTCGGTGCGGTTATCAGCGTGACGGCCGCCTGGGGAGAGCGTAAAGGCGGAAGTTAGCCATGTTGGTGGAGATTGGATTAGGGCATATGGGAGTAAAAGAACCACATGGTCGATCTGTGGTTGGGTTGACATGATCAATCGGTATAAGCTGGTTTACTTGGAGGGTAGGTTTTCCTCCATAGATCGATTACATGTAAGGTCAATTGTTTAGAACGAGGGGTGCTGTCGTGATGATCACGCAACTTAATCATTCGAAGCTCGGGTGGGGCATCGGAGCTGTTCTACATAAACGGAATGCCGCGGCTACCTGCATCTTCGACAAGTATATAACGTACATCGATGATGCGAGAGATCATAGTCGTCTGTCTAGTGTATGATGGGTTGGGTGCGTAGCACAGATATTTCCGGTGGTTTTCAGGAAGAGATGTACGAATATTGCTGTGGAAGTACGAACAAATAATGCGTCTCTCGGTGGTGAAGACCTTCAATTCCCGAACATGCCACAATATCGGTACTACATCGCACCAGCAACATACTGAGACTGAACGCAGCAGACGCATATATTTGCAGGGTGCATAGAGAGACCATGGTAGCATATTGTGACATGTTCTTGCAACATTCCAACATAAATTGATATAGATGGCGTACAACTATGAGGTTAGTAGGGTTAGTAGAACACAAGCTATCATCGGCATATGTTGTTTGCGGACCGACAGTCAGTCCGAGCCGACGCGCCATCCTTGCACGTAACTTTGCGTACCTCGTACAGTTCTGCCACTCTTTGCAGTCGTACTGTGGCATCCAACGAGGTATACGAACAAAATCGATCGCATATGAAAAAGGAACAGGCATGCAGTTCAGCAGTAGCCAAGTTACTGTCACCAGATGCAAACCTCAGGAAGATATTTAGCACCACTGAGATCCTCTCTATGCTCGGATTTTTTGCAGTCTGTAGTAGAGTATTATCATCGACCCGCAGACTATCATACACTCGTCCTTGCCATTGAGATTTGTACATATGTTCAAATTAGAGGATACTGCTATCGTTATGCGCACCAGGATGACACGCCTACGCTTGCCACTGAGACGAATGCTATGCTTCCTCACACGTCGAGGAAGGCATCATCATATCCCCAAGCACCTCCTGTATCTCCTACCACAATGCGCCTGTTGGCCATAGGAAGCTCTTTTCCCCACATCCCGTGGATGTCATATTGGTATAGGGCTTGCACCACTCGATATCGATGACAATGCCATCTCCTCAAGCCAAAAGTGCGGTCAGTTTTTGTTTCAACGGTGCCACCGGGAACAACCCTCCACCACGCCTAGACTCAAATCATATCAAGGCTACGGAAGAAGATCTTTGCACCTATCTGTTCACCCGCCTGATGACGCTAACATCGCTTGGGCATGGCACAGATGAACAATCCTTGCCAAACCCCCGCAACTTCACAAGCGAAGATGCGGAGATTCCACAGTCGACGCTCCTCCACTTCGGCAAGGGACGGCAATGTCTTTGTACAATGCATGTCATTGGGAGAACGACGATGCGATGCCCTAGTCAAGCCCACTACAGCACGCTTGACCTCTGTCATCGGTGCGCGAGAGGGACATACCAGCCACGGGTAAAGCTGCTTGTGGCGGGGCACCTCGATGAAAATGGTGTTCGTTACGGTAATATAATTGAGCCTGGTCCTCATTTTGAACTCCAGCAGTTCAAGCAGATAGCTCTGTTCCTTTGCGAGAAGTCATGAGGATCTCTTCGAGCCTTGCGCTTGCCTCAGCCTGTACCACTGCTCTTGCGCAGCAGTGGCCAATCCATGACAATGGACTCAATGATGTGGTTCAATGGGACCATTACAGCTTGATAGGTTAGTCGTCAGCATGCTACTGGTTTTGGGTACCTGTGATATCTTGCTGACCTAGAACTCACGTTTCGTATAGTCAATGGCGAACGTCTGGTAAAACAGCTCCGAAAGTACAACACCCATATGAGGCAGCACTGACACAAGACGCATTAAGTTTTTATGGTCTGGTGAGGTCCACTACTGGAGACTACCTGTGCCGGAACTCTGGATCGATGTCCTCCAAAAGATCAAGGTAAGACAGTAGAACCATGGCCAACATCAGGAACCCGATTGCTGACCATCTTTCGCAGGCTGGAGGCTTCAACACTTTCTCAATCTATGGCAACTGGGTATGTCTGAGATAAACACCATTTCTTGAAGCTATGCTGATCCTGTGTGTAGTACGTCTCAATCTCATCGGCAATTTCATCTTTCGATAGCTGTACTTGAGGGTAGTAGTGACGAGTGTCACGGAGAGAGTTTCAACACCCGATGGCATCTCGGTGGCAAACAATCCCTATAAGATGCTTGCATCGGATGGTATCAGCACAAAGAGAGATTCGCATACGGAGAAATGCTTGTGCAGTCTCGTTGGACATCTTCTAACCCAGATTCTGCTTGTAGGGGATGGCACTCACCCAAGGATGGCGTTCTGGATTTCGAGACTGGCGCTCACGACTTCGAACGCCTTTTCGAGATCGCAAAAGACCTTGGCCTATATGTGATCTTCCGTCCTGGTCCTTATGTCAACGCCGAAGCCAACGCAGGAGGATTCCCAGGATGGCTGACCACCGGCGAGTACGGTACGCTTCGCAACAACGACTCGAGATACACCGCTGCCTGGGAGCCGTACATGGAGAAAATGTCCGAAGTCGTCCTCCCTCACACTGTCACCAACGGAGGCAATGTAATCCTCTACCAAATTGAGAATGAATACGGCAACCAATGGACAGACGTGAACGCAAAGACACCCAACGCCACAGGCATTGATTACATGCAACTCCTCGAGAGCTCCATCCGCACTTCCTCTATCGACGTTCCATCGTTCCATAATAACCCCAACCTTCGCACCAAATCCTGGTCGAAAGACTACGACACTGTCGGTGCCGGTGGCAACGTCGACGTCTACACCGTCGACAACTACCCATCCTGCTGGTCCTGCAACCTGGCCGAATGCGCCAGCACCAATGGCTTCCCACCAGACTTCACCGTCTTCGACTACTACACCCACTTCCAAGAGACTGCGCCTACCCAGCCTAGCATCCTTGCGGAATTCCAGGGCGGCAGCTATAACCCATGGAACGGCCCTGCAGGCGGCTGCGTCAACAACACAGGCCCTAATTGGGTGAACGTGTTCTACCGCAACAACCTGAGCAACAAGGTTACAGGTGTGAACCTGTACATGGTCTTCGGTGGCACCACGTGGGGAGGATTCCCGATGCCGACGGTCGTACGTTAACCCAAACTGACATGACCCCAGAGGAAGAACAACAATCCCAAAGACACCTTACTGACAAACTTGCAAACAGGGCACAAGCTACGACTACAGCGCCCCCATCTCCGAACCGCGAACCATCGGCGCCAAATACTCCGAAACCAAACTCTTCGGCTTCTTCCTGCGCGCCGCCAAAGACCTCACTAGAATCGAAAAGGGCGGCAACGGCACGACAAACTACACCGGCAACGCCGCCGTCTTCGCGCAAGAGCTCTACAACGTCGACAACCACGCCCGGTTTTACGTCACCAAGCACACCAACACCACGCTGACCAGCCTCGAGACGTTCAAGCTGCGCGTCAAGACCTCCGAGGGAGACCTGACGATCCCGCAGTTCGCGCCGCATATTGCTATTGATGGCAGACAGGCGAAGGTGCTTGTTGCGGATTTCAATGCCGGGCCGCAGAAGATTGTGTACTCGACGGCGGAGGTGCTGGCTGTCAGTGTGCAGGATGGCAAGCCGCTGGTTGCGCTTTGGGTGCCCACCGGCGAGACGGGCGAGTTCTTCCTCAAGGGTGTCAAGAAGGGGGAGATTGCGGTCTGCGATGGCTGCAAGAACGTCAAGTTCCATAAGGCGAAGGGAGGGCTGATTGTCAGCTTCTTGCAAAATGAGGGCCGCACTGTGCTGACGTTTGACAATGGGCTTAGGGTGGTGGTGATGGATAGAAGCACGGCTTACACGGCGTGGCAGCCAGAGCTCAGCAATGATCCACACTCGCCACTGGATCAGAGTGTTCTCGTTACTGGACCGTACCTCGTTCGCTCAGCAGAGGAGAAGGGAAAGACTCTTGCTCTCACTGGCGACTGGTCCAGCGAGACTGATCTCGAGGTCTACGCTCCAAAACGCTACACCAAACTCACATTCAACGGGAAAGAAATCAAAGTCAAGAAGACCAAGTACGGCAGTCTCCGCGGCACGCTCCCAGCTGCTAAGGTCACTGTCGAAAGCATCACCAGCACCTTGCCGACCCTCGAGTGGAAGGTTTCCGATGCTCTCCCCGAGCGCTCGCTCAACTACGACGACTCTGGAGCGGCATGGGTAGCAGCCGACAAGAACTCGACCCTCAACCCGAGACAGCCCGCTACATTCCCAGTCCTCTACGCCGACGAGTATGGTTTCCACGCCCAGAACATCCTTTGGAGAGGTCATTTCAGCATCGACGACTCCGCCAATGCACCCACAGGCGTCTTCCTGGACGTCATCGGCGGCACCTCGCACGGCTGGAGCGCCTACCTGAACGGCGCCTTCCTAGGCTCTTCCTTCGGCAACGTCTCGCTCGCTCAGTCAAACAGCACGCTCGCTTTCGGCGACGCTGCGACGCAGGGCGAGAACGTCCTCTTCGTGATCCAGGACAACATGGGCCACGACCAGACCACCGGCGCCCTGAACCCGCGTGGAATCCTCAACGCGACTCTCCTCGGCGGCAACGGCGACAGCGCCTTTGCCTCGTGGAAAGTGGCAGGTAAAGCAGGCGGCCAGGAGAACATTGACCCCGTTCGCGGCGCCTACAACGAGGGCGGTCTGACAGCGGAGAGGCTCGGCTGGCACTTGCCTGGCTTCGACGACAGCGAATGGGCAGCTGACAGTCCTGGCGAGGGCTTCGCGGAGGCTGGCGCGAAGTTCTACAGGTCTGTATTCCCGCTGGAGGTCCCACGAGGTTTCGACGTGAGTCTGGCGTTTGAGCTGGCGCCGGGCGTGGAGCGGAGCGCGTTGAGGGCGCAGCTATATGTCAATGGTTATATGTTTGGTGAGTTACAAGTTCGCCCCTCCCCCGTGGGTTCGCATAATCGGAGGGTGTTTCGGATCATGTGGGTGTTTAGTGTGCTGACGTTATCTTTGCAGGCAAGTTCCTCCCGTACGTCGGAAACCAGGTCGAGTTCCCAGTGCCGCCAGGCATCCTGAACTACAGCGGCGAGAACACCGTCGGCCTGTCAATCTGGAACCAAGACGACGCGGAGGCTAGCGTGAGCGTGAGCATGAAGGTGTTGGGCGTCTACGCCAGTACGGTCGATACGGCTGGTTTGGACACGGCATATCTCCGCCCCGAATGGGACGAGTCGAGGCTGCAATATGCTTGAATAATGGCAGTGACGGGGGATGACAGGCCGATGTGAACCTTCGCGCAATAGGGAGCGAGCTCCGGAAGATCGTCTGGAAGGCTATGCATGGCATGGAAGTGTAAACTGTGTTGCTGAGTCGTCTCGATGGTAATAGAGAAAGCCTCTTGAAGCTGTCCCGTGGGGTAGGAGCATGAAACAAACACTGTGGAGATGCACGTGTAATCCTGCCCGTATTGTAGTCCTATCAGCTTCTCAATGGCAAAGCCATCCAGTTCAACTCCCATGCGAAATGGTACTGGCATACATTGGATAGTAAGATCAGAGATTCGCACAAGCATACAACTCAAAAACCACGATAAGTTCAACAACTTCCGCATCTCCCACTCAAAAAAGAACGCAAGACCGTTTTGCGAGCATGCTGCCATGCATCTCCCCTGCAGGGTGGGCAGCGTCGGAAGGGATTGCGAGCGTGGCGCGTGGAGGAGCTAGCTAGACGCAAGAAACAACCGTGAGGCAGGAACCGACCGGGTCAGTCTTTTCCAACGGGCGCGCACACGCGCAGCATATAAATTGCATGACATATGTCAATAATCCGTTGTATTCGCGACAGCCACCCGGTCTAGTCCTTTCTTGGGTCTTGCGGTGTGCACGCGACCAGAACTAGTGATAGTAACAGTAACAGTAACAGGAAAGCGATAGAGAATAGAAAGATGGAGCAATAATTCCCTGCTGTCGATTGTCGCAGAAGTGCAAAGTCTACACGCGAAGCAGAGCTCGTAGCAGTTTTATCGCGCGTGGCATGTATTGGCGTTCTTTTGGTGAAACGGGTTGTGTTGCCGATAAGGCTACTGCGAGCGCCCTTCTTCTAGGGAGGACAGACAGGTCTCAGCAGAATTGATTGCTCTGCAGGTAACTGTACGCGGAGGTAGGTTCCATTGTGACAGTAGGCGAAGTAGGCAATATACTTCAAGAGCTCCGTCTCTCGTGTAGACCTTCCGGGGAGGAAAGGAGAAAGAGAGTCATGGGGAGCTATGGATTGCGTACGAGGGGTGCTTTGTTTCTAATTGAGAGCTCGTATATGCTATCATGGGTGGTGATTCGGTGGGAGCTATGCGCGCATGATGGGAGTGGGTTTTCTTCGCGAGAATGGAGAATTGCAGACGTGGGCCGCGCGAGAATGGGCTACCTGTGGTTCTGTGCCGTACTTCGTAATAAGAAGACGGGCGGGGGCGGGGAATGGGATGCAGACTATTGTGCCTCCTGAGTGGGCGTATGTAGGCGATCGTCCATGATGATCAAGATTGCTATACAGGGTTTCGCTTTCTGCGTTTGCTCGAAGAAGAAATGCGACGAGGCTTTCCGCTGTCACTACAAGATTGATGCCGTGCGCCGTGTTCTCCGCCCAGCATGCCGGGACGCACTATAACACTATATGTACAGATGACGAGGAAATATAGTGTGTTGGCGACATCGCCTGTGCACGACATGGAAACCCCAGTATTACCTTGTTATGGGCGAGGCGGCGTTGGCAAGCCACGGGCCGGGGTAGGAGCGCTTAACTTTGGTGGTGAAACAACCAGGGTCATCGCTGGGCGAATCATCGATGCGAGGTACCTGTCCAGCTGCAGTAGCCGCCAATCTCGAGCGCAAATTGAGACAAGCCTCTGCGACGAGGGGAAGGCCTGGCGCACCTGGCTGGTTGAGATGAAGAGAAAGCGCTTTGGTACGGGTGTGTGAGAGCGAGTCGACGAGACGCAGAGGGTTTGTGTTTGTGTTTGTTTTGTCAGTGTGTTGAATACTGTAACGCAACAGATGATCTTCTGACTTCCCGCATGCCAGAGGAAGCGCCGAAGCAAGACAGAGACAGACCAGACTGGAATCAACCCCTGGCATGACGCCCATGTGCGTGTAGTAGAGTGCGACAACAGCAAGCATATGCAGCGTCTTCCGTTCTGGACTCGCTGATCCAAAGGCACAACATCCACGGCCAAGACATCCAACTCCACCGCAATCTCGTAGCCTGCCGTCCGTGCTGGGTAGCAGCAGCGCGGCCTTCTCATCAACTCCACGCACGGCCGCCGATGAGCCTCCTTCACTAGCTACCTTAGTTAGTCGAGCCGTTGCCTGTCGTCTCAGTCCTTCGCGCTCCTCGACGCTATCGACGCCCTCACCACCACCTACTACTACCTACCCCTACTGCCTGCCCTCCCCACCGTCCTTCGACGACTCACACACGTTCATTCACCACCCATATCACCACCGGCTCGCCTCGCCAACTTTCTCGAGCCCGTCATTGTGATATCCTGCTGCTGCGCGGCTCACTACACACTGACGACATCATCGCAATTACAACACTCGTTCAACATCTCACTTCGGCACTGAGACACCTGTGTCGCACCTTCCCTCACTCAGGCAACGCGCCAGCTTCAACCACACTTGTCGTGCCGGTTCACGACAACATTCTTCATTAGACCCGTACATTCACTGGTTTAGTGCGCCCTATCTGCAACTGTAGACACCGTCGACGCGCCTTCGCATCACCCACTTCACCAGGCTCTTCGAGTCTACCTGCTGCTGCACCGACCTCTCAGCAGTTTGCCAACACATTCACATCACCCGCAATGGTTTCATCAATTGCACTGCCGCTACTTGCGGCCCTCCCATACGCCATGGCTGCGGCGCCAGTCAGGACACCCGCCCAAATCGCCAACGACCCCATCGCTGCTGAGGCCAACGCCAAGGTCATGAGATATACTGCTTGGACTTGGGTCGCCATTGTCTCCGCCATGTTGATCTACAGATGGGGACTTGTCCTCCTTCGCCACGTGCGCAGACTCGCCAACCTCAACCACGGCACTTCCGGCGACAGCAAGCAAAAGTACTTCAGCATTCCCTCCGATGGCTACTCAAAGGTCAAGCGTGACATTATCACCGCACCTCTCTGGAAGAAGCGTCACAACCGCGAGTTCAAGCTTTCTGCCGCTGCCAACATGGGCACTCTCCCTGGTCGTCTTCAAACATTGTTCCTCCTTGGGTACCTCGGCATGCAGATTGCTTTCTGCGTCTGGACTATTGAATGGAGCAACCCTGAGCTTTGGTACGACGATGCCCGTAACAGAACTGGTGTTCTTTCCGTCATGAACATGATTCCCTTGTTCCTGCTTGCCGGTCGCAACAACCCTCTTATCTACCTGCTCGGCATCAGCTTCGACACCTACAACCTTATCCACCGCTGGCTCGGCCGCATGGTCGTGATGGAGGGTGTCATCCACACCGCTTTCTGGATGGGCGGCAAGACCTACGAGAAGGGCTGGGACATCGGCTCTTCCATCATCGCCAAGTCTCTTTCAACTAGCCCGTTCATTCAGACCGGTATGATCGGCACTGGAGCGTTCATTCTTCTCATGCTCCTCTCACCCTCTGTCGTCCGCCACGCCTTCTACGAGACCTTCCTCGGTATTCACATCCTTCTCGCCATTACCTCTGTCGTTGGTGTTTGGATGCACTGCGAGGGTATGCGTGAGCAGGGCTTCGTCATGGCCGCCACCGTCGTTTGGATCGTTGAGCGCAGCATCCGTCTTATCACTCTCCTCCGCCGCAACGTCGGCAACGGTGGCACCAAGGCTGAAGTTGAGGCTCTCCCCGGTGATGCCGTCAGAGTCACTCTTCGCGTTGCCAAGCCCTGGAAGTTCACTCCTGGTCAGCACGTCTACATGTACATGCCTACCATCGGTCTCCTCACCAGCCACCCCTTCTCTCTCGCTTGGAGTGAGGAAGAGGATGAGTGGAACACCGAGAAGGCTCTTCCCGTCACCCGTCAAGACGCTTTCGGCTCCCGTCGCACCAACATGTCTCTCATTATCCGTCGCCGCACCGGTTTCACCGACACCCTTTTCAAGAAGGCCGAGATGTCTCCTGGTGGCAAGTTCACCACTTCTGCGTTTGTTGAGGGTCCTTACGGCGAGCAGAGCTTTGCATCATACGGTACCGTTATGCTCTTCGCTGCTGGTGTTGGTATCACTCACCAGGTTCCCCACGTTCGTGACCTCGTCGCCGGTTACGCCAACGGCACCCACGCCACTCGCAAGGTCACCCTTGTCTGGATCATTCAGTCTCCCGAGCACCTCGAATGGATCCGTCCCTGGATGACCCAGATCCTCGGCATGGAAAAGCGTCGCGATATCCTTCGCATCCTTCTCTTCGTCACCCGCCCTCGCAGCACCAAGGAGATCCACTCCCCCAGCTCCAGCGTACAAATGTTCCCTGGCAAGCCCGACTGCGGTGCCCTCATCCAGAAGGAGCAGGAGAAGCAGGTCGGCGCCATGGCTATCAGTGTCTGCGGCACTGGCGGTTTGGCCGATGACGTGCGCAAGTCGGTCCGTGACAGGTGCACAGACACGGAGATTGACATCTTCGAGGAAGCCTTCTCCTGGTAGAGAACGCATGGGGATGCTGTCATCATCCCTTACGAAACCACATCGAGGATCCTCGTGCTTTTTCATCTCCTATACAAATCTGAGCACAATGTGACGGGCAAAACGATCTTGCGTCTTTTATCGCGACGGTGCTTGCGACTCGCTTCCGGGTGAAGAGAAAAGGAAAAAACACCTTCCAAGAGGAGGAGGCAGAGGAGTTGACCAGTTTTGCCTCGCCTGTAACAACAGTGTGGGCGTAAGCGGCGACTGGTGTGTTCTTTACTCTCTTACCCTCTCACTCCCTCCCTGGTTGGAGCGCGACATTTTCCTCTCTTCTATCTATTTCTTTATCATATCTTTTTGGTCGCAGCTCGCAGGATATGCCCTGTCGTGCGCGGCTCTTTTTCGTTCTCATCGTTATTTACACAGTCACTCCTTTATTACCCAGGTGCGATGAGATGGGAGGTCATGTATAGAGTAGCTTTATCGATCGATGCGACTGCCGCTGCCCTTCTGTTAGTGAGAGGGAGAATATCAACAGTTTTATGACATGGTACTGCCGTTTCTCCTGTTGTTTTCAAGTTTGTCTTGCCCGAGCGTCTCCTTAGATGATGATGACGGTTCACATCGGTGTGTCGCCACGTGAGCACATGGCCTCGGTATGTTCGCAAGGTGTATGACCGTGAGGTAGACCAAGAGTGAAGTGTAGAGACTTGTGCGCCCATGCTATGGACCGGTGAAGGCTACCCATCACGTGATCACGTGAAGCAACACAGCCCCACCTCTTGCTTCAGCGCTTGCACTTTCGCTGCCTCTCGACATTCACGCGACACCCAACTGTAAACATTGAATTGAACAACACCTTCGGCCGGCCATTTAGCAAATATCGCCACGCTTCAGCTTAACTACCCGAGAAAGTGACATGCTTTTCGCCAGATAAAGGTGAAAGTAAAGTTACACGCTTTAGGTCTGATTTGGCCTGCGACTCGGGTTCGTTACTACTACCCAACTGAACTCTCCCACATTCACGTGCCTGAGTATTCGTCACGGTTGTAGGCTCCCAGCGTAATTTGCCCCGGTCGCTAATGCAGAACCGTTGACATGTGACTGCAAAATCCAACATGTGCAGTCTGTCGCACGCCACCCAATGATGTCCTTTCAACACTCACTTATTTTCTTGCGATCGCACATACTGAACTCATTGAAGCATAGGTCTACGAGCACGGCAATATTCATTCCACTGCGGTCATTATCCACTCGACAACATGCAGTCGTCGACAAATCAACAAATCAACAATGGCGCAATCAAGCCAGAAGTCGACATGGAAAAGTACAAAGACTACAAGGCGTACATGGACCGCAAGTTCGAAGAGAGCAAGGCAACAGACAAGTACAGAGCCATGGACCAAGCCGCTAAGGACGCCAAACTTGCTCGCGAGGCAGCTCAGAGAGAATAAAGACCGAGCCCTCGACTGCAGAACAGACCTTGGCTTCTGTGCCTCCGATGGACACTCAGTCTGATAATGAGGATCCTATCTCCGCATGGAAGCCTCGCCAGCACCGTCGCGAGCACTCCGACAACGAGACTCAAAACAAGGATGCACCCACAATCCTAAGCATAAACCCCTCTCTGCCGGCCGCGACTGATCTCGCTAGCAATGCGGCAAGTCCAGGCCCTTCTTCGAGACGCGCCACGTTAGGCGACGTTCCTAAAAACAATGGCGGGTTCTCAAGAGCGGCCGAGCCTCCGCCGACGAGCCGACGGTCGAGCACGAGCAGCGCGACCTCTCTGCCCGACAGAAGGAAGCGCCCTGCTGAGTCTGCGCTGCAAGATGATCGAAGAGCTAGCGGTCCGAAGCAAGCCAGAAAATCATCAGCTGCAGCATCTCCACATATGGCTACAACGGAGCTCCCCAGGGGTACAGGCGTCGATAGAAAGCCTCCTAAGTGGTACACGGATCTTCCCAAGCCGAAAGGAACGCGCGACGCCAATGAGAGTGGCAGTGAGACAGCCCTCTCACGCTTGAAGGACCACATCAAGAAGACAAAAGATCCAAAGCAGCCCTCATTTTACAATGAGATCATGGAAGACCTACACAGACTGATCTTCCTCCCTGTCAGCGACAAGCTCCTTCGCAAGACACGCATGCTTGACAACCGTGATGGTCTGCCACAGCTCTTCGATAACGAGTTCTCGGACGGCGTGAAATGGCCCTGGTACATCAAGGCCGATGCCGAAGAACTCTACAACAAATGGTGCGCCGGAATTTTCGAAACTGACTTATACCGTGGCTTGGTACGCGGTGGTAAGGGTACAGGCAGCTCCGCCGACAAGCTAGCGAAGGATAAAGATGGTCACTTCAGGCTCATGAACCCCAGAACGCATGGAGATGGCATCCTGGTCAATGGCTCGTGGTACCCAACACAATTGGCCGTTCTCCGCGATGGTGGACACGGTGCTTCCCAAGGTGGTATCACAGCCAGTCCTGAGGACGGTGCGTACTCTGTCATTATGGCGGGCGGCATGGATCCCAAGGGCCGACCGTATCCCAATGTCGACCGCGGAGATGAAGTCCTCTACTGCGGTACGGATAATACGAACGCAGAAGTCGACGCGCCATCGCATGACACGAAGGCAATGCTCGTGAACCACGCGGAGGGGAAACCAGTGCGCCTTTTCCGCTCTTCCAACCTTAGCAACAAGTTCGCTCCAGAGCTCGGTTTCCGCTACGATGGTCTGTACTCTGTGGAAGGCTACGAAAAGTTGGACCCAGATGGGGAGAAACGAAACCGTCATCGTTTCAAGCTCGTCCGTCGTCCGGGCCAAGATCTTATCCGTTGCGAAGGGCCTGCTAAGCGCCCTACTGCGCAGGAAGTTGACGAGTATGAGAAAGACAAGAAGAATCGTGGTCGCTAGGCTGGAGTGCGAGAGGAGGAGAGTCGTGTGACACTTTGCAATCCTTCTGGGTTGGTCTCAACGCTACATTACTCTCTTCCGCTGGGAAGAAATGGGTGATGTGGTTGACTGAGCCGAATCCAACGGCGCAGCACAGGAAGACGAGACATGCTGGCATGATTTCGGCCGTAGAGCTCGAGTGCGGAACAATTGGTCAGAACGAAATGACTAGCAGGCGAATGGCGCTGCAGGAGTTGACGTGGAAGCAAAAAGGCAGGGGCCAAATCATGCCAAACCACACGAACAAGCGATTCTAGGGGATGGAAACTTTGATAGCGTTCACTACTGCGAAACAACCTCATCCAGCACCTTCACATACCCCTTAATCTCCTCCTCAGTGTTATAGTGCAACAGACTCACTCTCACAACACCATCAACCGGGTCCAGCCCAAGCACATCCTCCGCCAACCTATTCGAGTAGAAAGCACCCCACCTGCACGCAAAATTGCTCTTCGCCTCAATCGCATCAACAACATCCTTACTCTTCCTCCCTTTCACAGTAAAACTAATCACAGGCACCCGCTTGCTCTTATCAGCAACCGGCTCGCCGTAAATCTTAAACACCTCCGGCTTCGAATTAAGATAATCGATCAAAATCCCCTGCAACTTCTCCTCGTGCGCAGCAATCTGCTCCCAAGGCGTCTTCTGCAAGTACGCACAAACGTCAGGGATCGAAGCCGTGAGCTCGTAGTTCGCCGCTGCCATGCCGAGCTTGTTCTCCAGCCCATCCGTCGATTTGAAGAAGTGGCCCAGCGAGCGCAGGGATTTCTGCGCGGCGCTCGAAGCGTACAGCGAGGCGATGTGCGGGCCGTACAGCTTGTACCACGAGAACGAGTAGAAGTCGACACCGAGATCTTGCACGTCGATGGCGCGGTGGGGGGCGTAGGCTACAGCATCGACGCAGAGGAGAGCGCCTGGGATGGTGTGCACGGTGGCGGCGATGGCTTTGATATCGCTGATGGTGCCGAGGATGTTGGAAGTGTGGGTGCAAGTGACGAGTTTCGTCTTGTCGCTCAGCAAGCCCTTGAGAGATTCAGTGTCGAGGTGCGGGTTCTGCTTGTCGGACGATCCTTCCCACCAGATGAGTTTGGCGCCGCGCCATTCGGCCAGTTGGACCCAGCTGGCGATGTTGGCTTCGTGGTCGAGCTTGGAGACGATGATTTCGGAGTCGGGGGTGATGTGGTCGTAAAGGCTCAGGCTGAGGTTGCGGAATAGCTGGGTTGTCGACGGGCCCAGGACAACTTCGGAGGGGGAGGCGTTGATGTATTTGGCTACGGCGGCGGAGCCTGCTTCGAAGAGACGGGTGGATTCGCGGGCGATCTTGTAGGAGGCGCCGAGCTGGACGTTGTTGGAGGAGAGGTAGTTTGAGACGGAGTCGATGACGGTCTTGAGGACTTGACTGCCGCCTGCCTGTGGTGACTGTGAGTTCTGGTTTTACAGTCTGTGATGATTTTATTAAGGTACGGCTTAACTCACGTTGTCAAAATAGACCTGATTATGTGCAAGCGCAGGGAA
>Ga0265797_10004020_pt1 | contig 22875 bp, 27 predicted proteins | sample P2T30metagenome_FD_192433 | JGI IMG/M metagenome (GOLD analysis project Ga0265797, IMG submission 192433) | Plant litter microbial communities from East Loma Ridge, Irvine, California - P2 T30 | ecosystem: Environmental > Terrestrial > Plant litter > Unclassified | place: USA: California... | reverse complement strand
GACTCGCGACGCGCGATCATGTCTTCCCGAACAGATAGTTCTCTGTACCAGAAAATCAACAGTGATTCTAAGTGTTGAGATGCCCTACATCTCGTCATCAGTAACAACCAACTGCTCAACATGATGATCGCTCAAGAGAGTAACCGCTCAACAGGGTGGTAATTCGGAAAGCAAAGACTAATGCGCTTGTCCTTCGGTACAATAAATGCCCGGAAGCTCATAGAGAATGCATATGATATTATGCATCACGCGCGAAGAATGCTCGAACAGTCATAGCCTGACCAGATAAATAACCTTCAACAGCATCACCAGGGACCATCCATAGTAAGGCAATGCCGTCTAGTGCGGCGAAAGGTTGTTGCGCCAAGAATAATCTTCCATCTCTTCAGAGCCGTACAACCCTATCCATCCTTCACAACACTCGACCCAAACAAGCGTGCCGAGCAATCATCACCACTCAACGGATGTCCCTCCGCGGGCATCCGACACTACTATCAGGGACGACGAAATCCTTCATCTGAAATGATCACCAGGGTAAAAGCATATACGCGGTCAAGATGGAGAGAAATGATCACCAGGTATCCCAGCCGCTATGCCAGATCTGGAAAAAGCCTCGAGGGAAAACCAAAAAAAAGTAAGCGTAGGTAGATCAACTCAAAAGATTAGGATGCACATCCTGAAGGGATACCATGGAGATCACCTGAATAATTTGGATGCTTCGAGCCGCCGTAAAGAAAGGAAGCAGAAAGCATAAAACAATAGACCAAAAGAGTACCAAACGAACACCTTCTTCCATCCATGCGCTCGCCGTCGCGCATTGTTTTCGCCGTCGTCACCCGTGGTCCTTCGCCGGCGGCCAAGAACAAAGAAGGCAGGCAGGCATCAACAATAACCCAAGGCACAAATGCGAGACATGTTTCTCCGCGCCATCCGTGGAAGGGTTTTGGGTGTCGCACATTTTCTAGACACTGACTTGTGCCTTGTGCATGCCTTGTGTGTCCCCACCTTTGTCTTTCTCGGAGGCCCACTCCTTGATGCATTGTTCCCCCAACACGAAACTGGCTTCACGTCGTCGGCGCACAAGTTTACAACGATCTCCAGGGTCGGCACGAGGCACTTCACGATGAATACCGTGGCGTGCATACTTCGCACCATCAGTAGCACTGCGCAAAAATCCACGCGGTGGTCGAGGTTCTTCGGATGATTTCTGTATTTCGTGGTGCAAAGGTGCATTATCCGACGCCAACCAAGTGAGGTTTTTTCTTCCACAGCTCAATACCCACTCACGGCTCACAGGTAGACTTTTCGCCCAGACATGTTTATGTCAGACTAGGGTCCGCGGATGCATCTGCTGATTTGCATTTGACATGCATGCATCGATAACAAAATGTATGTACGCTGCAAGTTTTATCCTGCAGTGGGGACGGCGGTGAAGGCGTGAGGTGAGGGGAGAGTTGAGAGGGGTCCCAGCCGGGTAAAAGCCAGATTGCGCCATCCTGTCAGACTGACTCGACTCGATTACATACGTCGCACCAGAAATGTATCTCGACGAGTGAAGCAGGAGGAGTTCCCCTCCGTCTCCCCTCGTGACGCAAGAGTGATCAGTAGAAACCGGAGAATAAGCAACCTCACTCATGAGTCGGGCAAGGCAGCGAAGAAGCACCGACTCGATATATGGAGAAGATCGGGCTGGATCGTTGGGTCACGGGTCATGGGCGTGGTTGTTTTCGATGGGTCTTTTGAGATAACGCGGGAGCGAAGGAATTAGTTTCGATCGAGTCAAGTATTAGATTACATTAGATTAGGTTGGGTTTGTAAGATAGCAAGAAGCAAGAGATGACAAGAGAGAGAGAGAGAAAGCGATATTGTGTAATGATGTAGTATATTGATACACATTGATACAAACGCAAATCAGTTGAGATTTGGTTTCGATGTTGGAATAAGGCGGTAGTGAAAGTATGCTACCTTTGTAAGATGTAGAGAAAAGAAATAAAAATGCAAGAGAGTCGACAGAGACAGTCGAAGAAGATGAAGAAGAAGAAGAAAGGAAAATGTTGAATATAAAAGCAAACGCGTAAAAGCAAAGTCCGTCCATCCATCCTTGGAGGCAGCCTCCTGGATATCTCCCTTCATAAAAAACGCCAGCTTTTGCAAGATCAAAGCAAAAAAAGTAAGAAGTAAAAGGGTCAGTCTCAGTAAGAGAGATACTGCCATGATGAGAAAAGAATGATGTTTTGGTTTCCGCTAAAGTGCCGTGTCAAGGTCTCTGCCGCCCTCGCAAAGGGTGGGTATCATGTTGATGTTGCGAATTGATGAAAAAGGTCCATGGAGACTGACTGCACTTAGTCGAAGTAGCCAAGGTTGGTGAGGAACTCGCGAGAGAAGTGAGCGGCCTTGCTCTCAACCTTGCCGCGGTCACCCATGGAACCGTCAGGGCCGGTCTTGAGGACCTCCTCCATGCCCCAGTTCTTGCGAATGCGGTAGTAGACACTGGTGAGGCCGTCCTTGGTGCGAAGGTTGAAGAAGGTAGCGAACTTGTCTTCGATCTCGGGCCATGAGAGCTCCTTGATCACGCGGTAGTACATGATGAAGAACTTCTGCTCCTCGCTGTAAGAGGGACGGGCGGGACGAGGGATGCGTGCGAGAGGCTCAGCTACCATCGATGAGTGTGTTGGCTGGTGGTGGTGGTGATGGTGGTGGTGGTGTGGGTGAGGCACGTTAATGCTGCTGAAGGAGTTGGAGGAGTGGTAAGAGGTGGCAGAGGAAGCGGCTGAGGCGTTTGATTCGTTGTCCCAGATGCTGTCGTGACGCTTGACAGGGCTGGTGTGAATGCTTGAGAAGCTGCTGTTCGCGGTGCTAGGGTAAGAGGCATTGCTTCCCCAGCTGTTGGCACTGTGTGCGCTGTTGAAGCTGTTGATACTGCTGAAGCTACCGATGCGAGGCAATTGAGGTGCAGAGTAAGAGCCGTTGGAGTAGGGTGAGCCATCGAGACGTAGTGAGGGAAGGGTGATGGGAGTTCTAGGGCCGTCTTGCTGGTAGCAAGGCATCTGGAAGGTTGGTGCTGCGACAGGAACAGGTGCAGGCGCAGGTTCGGGAGCATAGCAGCTGTCGGTCATCTCTGTGTCTTCGTTGGCCTGACCAGCAAGGAAAGCGATGCTCATCTTGTGGTGCTGTTGGCGACCACTGGCAGAGAATGCCACGGGCTGTTGCAGTGTCATGGCCATTGTGAGGTGTTGATTGATTGTAAGATGGATGTTGTATAGTCGTCGATATCGATGTCGATGGTCAAAGGTGGGATGTAGAAGACAGGGTGCAGTGATCGAGCGATCTGAAGGCAGCCGGTTCTTTGGTTTGATGAGAAGAAATGTTTTGTGAAGTGAGACCGATGTGAAGAGGGAGGTTGATGTTGATGGCTGGTGAAGATATCAGGGACGGCGATGGTGTTGAAGTATCAAGGTCCACCGTTCCCCTGGGACAATGCGCACATATATGTCTCAGTGGGCTTAGGTCTCGGATCGAAACTAGATGAGGCTTTGGCACAATCCAGCCAGAAGAGGAAAATCCAAGTGGACTCCTGAGATGTCCGAATCCTCACGTAGTCTGTGATTCCCAAGAGCCCGGGTCTCACAGGCCTTCCTCCCCGGTCGATGGTGCGATGCAGGGTCAAGGTTGTTTTCAAAGCAGTCTCCAGAACGGACCGTCCGGGCGGACGACTTGCGTTATTCTAGGTGCGCAGTGGATCCGGATCGAGTCCGCGATATGACAAGGTACAATGTACCAGGACGTTAAGATCGATCAGGTTGAACCCACCAGGACTGATTGCGTAGGTAGGTGCCGGGGTGTGAACGCTAGAGATGTGCCTGAATGCACTTGGACGCAAGGACTTATGTGACGGTATAACAAGCGCTGTGGACCAGTCGAGAGGCTTAGGCGGCTGTCGGATGGGATCCGGATCGTCGACTGGCGTGAGGGTGACAAAAAGGCGGCCTCCTGAGACTGAAACAAATTGAATCTACTCTCAGCCCCGGCATTCTTATGCAATATTAGGGAAGGCGATATCAGACAGCTGAGTCTCACCAGATGTTGGCCCCGCCGCCGGACCAGGTAGCCCACACCACGGTACCAGGAAGTTAGGAACTAGTCCTTCAGGGCCAAGCGATCGTGCCGACCAGTTAGTCCTCAGTAGTCGGGACTGTATCTGGCGAGTCCCAGATACCCGAGCGACGCGGAGAGGCCGAGTGTGGAGGATAGAGTTTACACCCATACCGTGCCCTGCCATCTCTGCTCCAGGCGGATGGGGGTGATGCGGGATACGCCGCTCACCAGTCGGCAGACATAACGTCCGAGCAAACCCTTATAGAAGTGTCTTCAAGGTTGACGGCATCTGGTAACCTAGAGCCTGCCCTTGCGTACAACCAGAGCTTCAGATGAACTCGGCGAACTCTGCTCGCCTCGGACCATTCACCGTGACATAGCGTCGCGTTGAATCTGCTGTCGACCCATGGCAATGAATGCCTGCCGTGTGCTGGCAGCGTGAGGAGAAGCTGAGCTCACCGTACGCGCACTTGCGGTGGGCGAGCAGCAGCATCCTCCCGAGTCTGCAACGGTGTGGCCTGGGATATCCTGCTAGACTGCTGCTGACCGGGGTTTAGACTTTCTGAGCGTCGGGTATTGGGAGGACTGCATAATGTGCATTGATGACGAGCCGGCCCACCCATGTTGCTACCCAGGCCACACGACTCGCGGCAATTTACTGGACGCTCAGAGGTCAAGACATCCAATGCCTTCTTGCGGTCGTCGGTCGTCAGCACTCCTGCAGTCGCGGTGAGTCCCTATGAGGAGTCTACGACTGTCGCACCGTGCCTGGCTCCCTGCAGGAGGTTCCGTGTCCTATGCGTCGGACTCACGTCCGGCGAAGCGAGCAGAATGTGCTGGACGACACTGGACAGTCACCGCTGCATCAAAATATGCAGTCGTGTCTGCTGTTGTACCAGTGGCAGCCCTAGCTCGCTTCCCGCAAGCTCCACTTTCCGGCGGGCCGTCTCGCTGACAGTTGTCGATAGCGCCAGAGATGGTGCCTGCTTAGCTGCAGGGTGTTCTTTGTTCAGACCTTGGACGCTGCATGACATGATGGCTGAGTGTTCGAGCGTTTCCCCTCCCAGATTGCACCAAACATTAAGATGTTACCCTGTCGGCGGGTACGGGTAGGGGCAGAGGGTATATCGCAGATCCCATCGATCCTCCCCAGTATCGGACATCTTCGGTCGTCTGTGTGAGGCTCGACCGCACGCTCTCTATCCGATCACCACTGCCTTCACGGTGGCAAGGATTCGGTGGCGTTTCTTCGTTCTATCTGCAGGCATCCCACGCTCACGCCCACGCTGTGCTATGCGTCAGAGTGGGCGGCATACAGTATGCCACGCCGCCACGGTGCAGCACTGCTTGCGCAAGACTGGTTGGCAGTGCCAAACCACGTCGTACACGTTCATGACGTTGCGCAACAAATGCACGTAATGATCCTAGGTGACACGTTGATATCGGAACTTGCTCCGCGACATCTTCGAGTGGTGCTGGGTCTCTCGCTGGTCTGCTACTACTGTGTCGCAACGGCCCCCGACGTCGAGGAATCCATCATTTGTCATTGCTGTCACGGAACTTAGGGTTGGTTGACCCGTTGAGGTCCGTCGCGTCCGCGCTCTCTAGTCAAAGTCACTCGTGCAGGGCTCGAGCAGGTAAGCAGCTACCTCACCTCCTCACCTGTCGTCTCGGAGTGTCGGAGTGTACATGACAACATGTGCCCTATGCCGTCCCCTTGCTAGCTCGAGCGGGTGTGCTGTTGTGCGAGCCGCCCAAGACTGTGGGAAAGGTTGCGCGGGCTGGACTGCGTCGACGGCTTGGCTAAATGCTGGGCGCATCCTTCGTCTGCATCAGAGCCTCAGAGGAGAGCCAACCATCTACCATTTCGTAAATATCGATCAATACTTGATTCGTCTGATCCCCTAATCTACCTCTCCATGCACACTGCACCATCCATGCCAGCTTACACGCAATGTCGCTGTACCTCCATCTGCATTGGATTTCTTCCGCATGTGGAGCCACGGTTGTGAGTTCGCGAACATTCTTCAGCACTTTAGAGTGCGGCGAAATACGGCGCATTGAATCAATGTATCTTGATCGTAGCGTGCCTACCAGCTCGAATCTTGATCGATTAGTGTATGATTGACTCCACTCAGTCGACTGCAGGGATGATCGCGTCAGTCCCGGCCTCCCAGCCGTGGCCTGCTGAGCTACGCAGTTAGAGTTTGACGGAAACCCTCGCCCGTGTCCAGCACATCCACCTCGTTACGAGTAGCGGCCGGCCCGTGAGGACTCTGCAGATGCCTGCTGGCCCTCGCTTGTCCTCAAGGATGTTTTACACCTCTACAAAGCTAAGGAACGACAAGCATGGTTGACCGACTGGTTTCACCGGAGCATTCCAAGGCATTGCACGGCATGTCTTGCCTTGATGCGCGAACTTATCAAAGTAGTTAGATGACAGCCGCCACCAGTGGGTCGTGGGTTCTCTCATCCGTGGTACGTAAATTATCCAAGGCTGGCTGTCAGCAACTTCTGTGGTACACCAGTATTTGTAGCCCAACGGTGACACAAGGAGTACTCTTCACAGGATCGCGTCACGTTGCGGAAGTCGGATCTAAATTACCTTACGCAAGCAAGGCTGATTATGGGGGCCCGGCGGCGGCGTCTCAATAGACCGACGGGGAGTGCGATCTGCAAGACGCAGTTAGTCGACATCAACCATGGTGGCAATATTCTTCAACCAGATGCGATATACAACAGGGAGCAGAGTAGCGGTGTTCAGGACGAAAGGGCGGTGATGGTTTATACAACACACAAGATGTCTCGCATCTTAATGTGTCTCACATATACCCAAGGGTCGCTGCAGACTTGCAGTTGTATGCTGTCCTGCATACACAGAACACTCTGAAGCGGTCAGGGAAACTGCAGTCCAACACATCGGTCTGCAGGTCAGGCACGAGGATTCTGCAACATTCTGCGTCAATCGCAGGTCTGGATGCGTCTGAAGAAGTCTACGGTGAAGAGACAACGACAGACCGTCTTCTGTATCGCGGTTGAGGCAATTACGGAGGCTTTCTCGCCGTCGCCACCGTGTTGAGGAGCAGATATCACACTAACAACATCAACGAATACATGTACATGTCACTTGACCGTCGGTCTTCACCTTGTTCTCCCGCCGTCATGACCAACTACCATGGTCCGAACATTCAACCTGTCGTTATCACAATCCTTCGAGATGAGGAGGCCACCTCAGGGTCAAACACACGAGTCGCAATCTCACGCAGACTCGACATGGTTTGATTCGTGTGTCTTATCCTCTCGTTCACAGCAACGGCTGGTAGACCTCCACCCCTCCTCACCACAACCCTAGTTTCTGCCCAGGAGAACACGCCACCCCTCCGCCGTTGCACCACGGAACGACGCTCCGCTTACGACCGCTGCCAAGCTGTCTTCACGCCAGCACAGACTCAATCTATCTCAATTAACTCTTCGGCTCCAAGGCCAAACTCAACCCAGCCTTTCGTGCCGTAGCTCGCGATCCCGACGATGCCGATGACTCCACCACACCAACCATCGCTCTCCGGCCCGCCGGCCGCTAATCGACCGCCCGTCCAAACCAGCGGGTCTCGAAGAGATGACCTGCTTTAGCTCGCCATCATCGAGCCCATAGTTTGGGACGATGGCCAACGTCAAGTCTATCGTCAACCCGTCCACGAGCCTACCAGGCGGGGTCGCTATAGTGCATTCACACGCACTCCTACCTGTCTCGGCCTAAATCACGCGCTTGACAGCGCAGAGCGTGGTAACCACCTTACCACAAACGGCGCCGACAAACTTAGTCTCATCCTTCTACCATCGGCAACGCCAGATGGCACTTGACAGAGATCAGCAGTAGATCGATGGTCTTGCGCAACGATCTGTATACGCATCAGTCCAAATCCCCAATTCGGGCAGAGCAGCAGGCAAATCAGAGCGACTATAGCAAGGTGCCTCTTAGCTGAGGGCTCCGGCTTTCGACTCCGACGTGTCCGAGACAAGCTCCTTCACTTGAACAGGCCCTGAGCCTCTGGTACTGGCTGGCCTGTCAGCTGACTCTAACCTTAGCGGCTCTGCTTTTGCCTGGTGGTCAGCGCCCTGAGGACTTATGCCTGCGCTTCATAACATCCCGCGCCTCCGGTGCTATATCTCATGCTGCGCTTTCATATTACTACCCACAAGCGGAACTGGCAGCCTACTTTAGGCCTTGCATTGAGCCACCTGCTACTGCAGGGGAGTCGGACTATGACGGCGTACTTATTCCAGTAGGCCACGCTTGATCAGCACAGGCATCATGACCTGAAGGTTTGCCGCCTCGTCGGGTCCGAACCGTGGTCCAGAGTCCTGGGGAGCATGCAGAGGCGCTCTGCCGTTCGCTGGGACCCCGTGTAGGCGATAAGCGACGACCAGCTCGGCGACTGAGGCCAACTCAGACTCGAATGTCACTGTCACCTTCGGCGGCTCGGACAGACCGCCGTCAACAACGGTCGACTCTCAGCCTTGGACACCCAAGGGGACTGAGGGACCATGGTTGGGCAGGCGTCTCAGAATGATTCGTGCAGACGTCAAGACCAGCCCTATCAACCAATCTATCACAACCCTCATCACAACATCAGTGCGGAATTAATTGCGAATATCACATCGACAGAAATCTGACTCGAAATGATCTCCAGCAAGGTCTGTGTTTGAATCGCCATCATGTCGACAATCTCCCTCGCTCGCCACCTGAACAGAAGAAAATCAAATAAACCACCAGACCAGGGCCTCTGATACACACTTGCGTCCCACCAGGCCTATATCAGACGCACGCTCTCCTGCAGGAACACGAGCACTGCCGGCCTCCCACCCTGCCCTGTGCAGCTTCGTTCCTGCATTCAATCAGCAACGCACTCAGGTCCGCTGCATTGGAAATCAAGGCACCCACCACCACCATCCGCTGAAACATGCAACAGCACAGTCGTAGACCCGCCCTGCTCTCCAAGATTGGCCCAAGTGGGGAGTCCCCTTTCGCGTACAGATCTGCGATCATGTATAACAGCAGCTACTATTGCATCGGGGCGCAATCGCTCCGCGCAAGCCACCACCAGCGTCAAAGATAGACACTATATAGCTAGGCATTCACTCACATATGCCGGCGGCGTCACTCTCGCGGCTACTAACAATCGCCGTGCCTGCGCCTCCGCTCGCTCCCCTTTGCATCTGCATTATTGCCTGGGATGTCAGTGGCGGCGGCAGGCTTGCAAAGACCAGATCTGGAGTGCGCCTTCTAAAGAAGGAAGGGCGTCGTGCCGATGCAATATGCGATCTGACCTCTGAAACTTAAGATCATCACACGCCTGCCCCCATTATTGTCGCGCCATTGTTCTTCGCGCGAGCGAGTGCACGAGCAAGATCGCCTGCTCAGGGTAATGTGAGGCAAGCAAGCAAGCAGGCAAACGCACCACCCCCTCGGGCCCCGTCAGCACCCCTGTGAATCCTCACAATCTCCCTTTCTTTTCCAAATACAGAACCCTTGATGGGGCAAACGATTCCCGAACGATAACGTGACGCAAGCGTGCTTTCGCCACCGCTGAGGCCAACTTGGACTTGCTAGGGAAGCCAGATCGGCTATATCAAATTTCCTGAGATCTATAAGAGTAGTAGTGACAAAAAAGAGGACCGTGAGGAGGCAGGGCTCTGAGCAGTAATTCATTCTCCTCCCCTTTCGAGAACTGCAGCTGCCAAATCCGGTTTCTGCACATCCTAGATTACACGTAGCTGACTTTGACGCCCATGCCCACAGTGCGTCGGACTTTGTCCCAGCCATCGGCGAGGGTCCGACGCAATCTTACGCGGATGTCCCTGCGTGAGGCCAGGATCAGGAAGGCGAAGAGGAACATCAGCAGGCGGGCATTGAGCAGCGAGGGTCCGACGTTGTGTCGGAAATGGTGAGCCATGGAGGTGAGGCGTGTGAGGAGCGTTGCGGCGTTGGCTGGTTGTTGCGAGTTGGAGGACGTTTTGCGAGCAGGGCGTGAAGGCTGGCCACGAGCGTGGCCGTTAGAGGTATTGCTGTTGGTATTGCTGCCGTTGTTGCTGAGCGCGCTGGGTCTAGACTCGTTGTTGCTGTTGTTGTTGCTGGCAGTGTTGGCGGCCGTCTTTGCAGCTTGTTCTCTCTGCTGTTGCTCGTGTCTTTGCCTCTCACGCTCTGCCTCCTCGACACGCTTCTTCTCCTCCTGTTCTTTCCTCCTCAATGCCTCCTGAACCTCCCTCTCACGCTGCTCTTGCAACTCGACTTCTCTCCTCTTCAATCCCTCTCTCTCCTCCTTCAGTCCCTCCAAAGCCAGCAAAAACGCTTCCTTCCTCTCCTCATCCAAATTCCCACACCCCTCCACAAACTCTCTAGCATACTCCCACTCTCCCACCTCAGGCAGAACATGCAGGGCATAAAGCTCCAAGACCTTGATCCTCGCCTGCAACGCCTTGGGACTAGAGCTATGCGTGCTCATCGGCGTGCTCACCCCATCATACCCCAAAGCACCCCCAACATCCTCACTGCTGGCCAAGAAACCCTCCAAACGAGCCTGATTCATCTTCTGATCGGGCATATGTCCCAGCAGAAGCGTAGCCAAATTGACCACAACCTCCGCATCCACTTCCCCCTCTTGACCCGCATAACCCCGATTGACAATCTCCTCCCACGCCGTTCCCTCGCGCGCTTTCTTCGCAATCGCCCTCCAAGCGTCCGCGCTGCCAAACTCCCTCCCGCCGTCTTCAGGCCCCATCTCAGTGACCGCGTGAATCAAGCTAAGGTAGAAAACCCAGACTTTCGTGCGCGTGCCGCGGGAGCTCTGCGCTACAGGTGCAATGCCATGTTCTTGATCCTGCCCTGCAGCTTGTCCGTTGCCATCGAAATCGGGATTGACGATCGTCTCAAGAACATCCCAGCTCTCGCGAAAGCGGCGCGTGAGATAGAGCTGCGTGGCTTGCTTGTAGGTGCGCACGATCAGATTGTTGGAGCTGCGGGAGCGGGAGAGCGAGGAGAGAGACGAGGAGAGGTAGGCGGAGTCGGAGGATGGGTGGGCGGTGTCTAGGGCGTCGCCGTAGACGCGGGATGGCATTGTTGGTGTTGGTGGATGCTTTGGAGCATCCGGTGGTGATGGAGAGGACTGGAGGTTTGATTGATCCAGTGGAAAGATTGGACTGGAGTTGGTCGTCCTCGTGGTTGCGCGGCGTTTGATCGCTGTGCTCTGCTCTCGATTTGGAAAGCCGAAGGGCCGAGGTTCACGTTGAAGCCTCGTGATGTGATGGAATTGATATCGCTGTTTAACCCTAACTACCCTATGCTATAGAAACCAATGCCATGTCATAGTTCACCAAAACATCATCCATGTACATGCGATACACGGATCGATGTATACAGTCTCTCACTGGTCATTCAGCCATCATACGACATTCGATTTGTTGGATAGAAGGAGCTGATAGCATGATATTCAATCTCGTTGGTGTTCTGGCCCCATTACAAGTCGAACGTCAAGGACATGAGCACCAACTGTCATGTCACTTCCGAGCGACATGGACAATCTCCAACCATAACCCCAAATCTACACAGACAAACAATATAGTACGAGAGAACCAAGAAATCGAATGCCAAAGAGTGACATCTTCACTCACAACGATCCATCATCGCCACAGAGCTCATGTCGACACGCATAGCATCAGCCTTCGGTGCAACGACCCACTGAGAGACAAATACTCACATACATTGCCATTTTACAACGAAACGTAGATCATGCACAATCGTTGGAACCAAATGCACAGGTAATCAAGATTGCTTTCTTCCAGAAGAGAAAAGGACATACGAGAACGCTCAAAACCATAGCACATGCGTGAGCCAGCAGCCCATTCCAGCCCAGCTCAACCCATCCCTCTCACTGACCCGTAAAGAAACCCCAGAGGAGTTACCCAAGGAAATCATCATGCTTTCGCAAAAAAGGAATGCAGTCGCCACATTTTCACCTCCTACTTCCATCATCACTTCGCCTTCCTCTCCTTCTCCCTCTCCACCGCGCCCTTAAGCGCACCCAATCTCTCCTCCGTAATCCTGATCGCATCATCGACTTGTCTCCCCCTCATCCCTTCACTCTCCAGCCTCCGTCCCATCTCCTTCGCGGAGAGAACCTTCTGTCTCTCGTCAATTTTAGGAGCGTACATCCCCTCCATACCCACGCGGTCCTCAAGCCAGTCCCACAACTCACTTTCCTCCCTACGCCACAGCTCCTCATAAGCAGCCACGCGTTCGGGCGGGCCGGAGAAAGCCACGCCGCGAGCACTTGGAGCACGAGACGAGAAGAACCAGCTGTACATGAGGAGGGTGAATAGGACGGCGATGACGACTTGGGACGTGAAGAACGGGCTGAGCAGGGATGCGATGGGTTCCAGGGGTCCACGGAGGGGCTCGAAGAGGCCCCAGTTGGGCTCCTTGGCGGCGACGGCTGTGACGCGCTGTTCGCTGGCGGCACCGGAGTCGTCGGCTTCTTTCTTGCCTTTTCTCTTGCCTTTGCGGGCGGCTGCGCCGCCTTTGCCGGCTGCTTTTGTTGAGACAGCAGCTGTTAGGGCCGCGGTGATGTCTTTGACGTACTGTGTTTGGCCGCCTTGAGCACCGCTTTCGATGGGTCCTGTGAAGTGTTAGTATGAATTGTAGATGATTGGGAAGCTTTTAACCGGACACGTACCTTTCAGCCAGCTCTTGCCGGTCCACTCGATCGTACAGTTGGCGATCACGCGCGTGCTGTTGCCCGGTCCCCACATCAAACAGTATTTCGTCTTTGTGGTGAAGACACTACCACTCGGGACATCAGGCGTTTGTGTGCTGCAGTTGACTGTGACCGCCTTCTCCAGGTCGAATGCCTCGAGTGTGTTTGTTGTAATACACTTCGTCTGCTTTGGTCCGACAGGTGCATTCAAGGGCTTGATGTACGAGAATGTGAAGGACTTGTGGTCGTTGTCGAGACCAATCTTATCATCGTTGAAGTCTAACTCACGAGACTTCTGCTCATCGACCAGCCATTTCTTCATGAACGCTCCTGATCCTGGACCGAACATAAGAGAATAAACTTTACCCAAGGGTGCAGGAATAGTCGTGTCGGTGAGAGGACGGTCGTAATGCTCTGCGGTGTCGGTACATTCGGTGGGTGCGTGTGTCTGAGGTCCTGGGAAATCACCAGCAGGAGCGGTACCAGCAGCCGCGGCCTCGGCGGCATCCATCGTTCTCGAGAGATTGGCACTTGATAGTGCAGCGCCAGTGAGGGGCTGTGCAGAAGTCTTGCGACTCAATATAGGCTCACCAACATCACTGCCTGCGATGCTGCGACCAGCGTCTGGCTCCGTGTAGCTGCCAAAGTCGTCATCATCATCGTCCTCGTCGTAAACCTCGTCCTCGGAGCCTTCATCTGAATCATCCTCTGAAGCGATCGACCCTGCTTTCTCCGTCTTGTCGCTCTCTCCAACGTTGTCGTGTACCACACCATTAAGCGAGCTCTTCAGCTTGGGATGGTTAATCTTCCAAATGCCAATAAGAAGCTCGTAAGTCGAATCGCGAGCAACGAAACTGGCAAACGTGTTCCTCGCATGTGGTGTCTGAATCACAATCGCATTGGGGAACACGACAGCAGTGTTCTTCTTTTCAACAGCAACAACCTCATCAAAGCTGATGACCAAATTGGTCACCCAGCCGAAGATATTACTGCTGAAACAGATGTGGCCTTCTGATACGTACAGTCGTCCATGAAGGAGAATCTCTTTTTGCAAGGCCGCGCTGTAATCTTCAATGAGGTAGTCATCTTCAGGAACGCTGCGGAATAGTTGGTGGAAGTCCTTGTTCCTCTTGCTGCTTGCCACCGCGAACCCGGTCAATCGATGACCAGGACCAGTCGTGTTTGCGGCAGAGGAGAAACCACTAGCACTATCCTTCAAAGCCGCTGCAATACTGTTGACAGCGGTCGCATTGGTGTTCGTCGTCGCGTTACTATTCTCGCGATGCCGTCTCCGTCGTCCGCTGATTTTGCTTCGAACACTACTCGAACGTTTCACACCTTCGCCTTCTGCAGGAGTTTGGTCACCGTTCAGCGTAAGTCGGTCTTGAGAAGCAACAGACATCGGTCTAGCGCCCATTGCCTGCCCTACAGCTGTAGCTACTGGCTTCTCATATGCCACTGAGACAGCTCTTGCAGCCGCATCTTCCTCCATCTTGTTGCTGTATTGCGCTCCATTTGTGTCCTCTTGCTGCTTGAGCAAGTCTGTCGTAGAGCTCATTGACGCAGTATCGCGTTGTTTTGTGGTGTCAACTTGAGAATCGCGTTTCCCAAATGTCTCGAAAGCCGATTGTGTTGGGGTATCCTGGCCGTCTTCGTTGCTAACAACTCCAGAGGCAGCGCCTTCACTGTCCGTTTTCACAGCGACGGATGCAGTCTTGTTCTTCTGGCCAGTGTTGACCGTAGCACTCAGCTGATCGGCAGCTTTTTGAGCTACGTTAAAGACAGACGAAAAGAATCCGGTAGCTGTGGTCGGCTGTGTCAGGGTTCCGCCAGGTGTTTTGGTCTCCTCAATTGTTGGCGTCAGCGGAGCAGGAATAGAGTTCGAGAGCTTGCTTGGTAGGGTCTGTGATTGCGCGCGGCGATGTCTAATGCTATCGACAGATGACAAAGGTTTGGACGGCGATTGCTTTGTAGTAGGGCTAGTAAATCGTGCAAATGTCGAATTGGAAGGATCCGTAGGTGTCGGAGGTGTGACCAGTGTTGTTGGAGTTTCTGGGCGACCCGGAGGAGTCTCTGGAAGTGACGAGGCTGTGTTGATCCTGCCTCTCCGTGGAGTGTCTTTTGGTGTGCCTGACTGCTGTTCAACTTGCTGCGCTTCAGCTGAAGGAGGGACCTCAGGAGCTGCAACGGCCTCCGCTGACGGCTGAGCGGCTGAAACAGAATCTGCTGGATTCTCCTGATCCAAAGAGGGTTCCTGAGGCTTCTCTGTCACCGGTTCTGCCGAGGAAAGACTACTTCTTCTGCTTCGTGGCTTGAAAAGACCTCCGATTCCTCCACGACTCCCCGATTCTTCTTTGACTCCTGATGTTGTAGTATCGTTTGACTTCCGACGATTGCGCGCAAATCCAGCTCTTAGCTTGTCAGCAGGTGACGGGCTTGCGTCGCGGTTGCGGTTGCGTTTAGCAGCGCCCTTGGTTGAGGGAGAAGTGTTGTCGAGGGGTTCGATGATCTGAGGAAGTGACGATGTGGAATTGTTCGTAGCAAGGGTCGTAGCGGAGTCACTGGGAACTGCTTGAGGGCTGTCGGTAGCAGGCTGTCGTTGTGTAGACTGAGCCTGAAGTTGAGGAGAGGACAAGGTCAGGAAGGCTGCGTGAGACTGGTGAGGAGATATCGTTGGCCTGGTTGGCTTGCTGTGGGAAGGCTAAGAGTTAACGTGGGCAATGAACGTGAGTTTACATGAAATGGCAATGTAAAGCAGAAGAAAGCTTATTGACGAGAAGCCTACGTCGACAGGCAACGAGGTAATAATTATACCCAACACCCGGGATCAGGAACAGGTGGGAGCATTGGCAAGGTGGAGTGATCTGGGCAGGTCATAGCGTGAAACGAGGATGCGAGAGCGCTCTCGGAAGGTTCGCGTTCGGCTGGCTAGCGCAGGTGCTGATGAGCTGGAGCATGCCGATGCTGACACGTGCATGCCACTCGCTGCCTGCCCATAACACTGCACTCGCATGTATAGTGGTAGGGATGTGTTGCAGAGTGTATGGAGGTAGAAAAAAAGGTGTCCAGACATACCCATCATTCTCCGAGCCATCGTCTGTGAGCAAACTGCTGTTCGCATCGTCCTCGTCCAATAGCGAGCCCTCTGATCGACCGTCGGAAAAGGCAAGCTCTCCAGACTCGCCAGAGTGGTTTACACCCAAAGTGCTTGCTCCATTGTTGATGTTGTTGTTATTCTTCTCTTTGCGCTTCAGCTTCCTGGCACCGCGGCCGAGCAAGGCAGACAAACGAGCGCCAGAGGCCGACTCTTCGCTGCCGCGGCGTTCGTCGACAGACCTGCGCGCGCGCTCGCGGACTTTGTCGATGGCACCGTCCATGGTTGAGGTTACGTCTGAGGAATCATCGCCGAGGGAGGATGTGCGGCTGGTGAGGGAGGGTGTAGAGTCGTTGCTGGGTGTCGTTGCGTCATGTTTGCCTGGTCGCAGTCGCGACAGACTGCGGGAACTCGCAGAAGCGCCAAGAGGCTCGGTGGTCGCAGGCATTGACTAGGCGGACCAAGAGGCGAGGAGGCTGCGTAGCCGAAGAGCCGATTAGCATCAATGGTACTGACGGAATAGTGATTGTTTAGAGGATGTGCCAGATCTCGCTAAGTCCGCCAACAAACAGGCTGCCTCGATGCTCTGGTGACGATAGCTCCAAGGCTAGGGCAGCTATAGCGCTTCACAGGCGATGATGATGAGGAGGTGTAGTTGCTACTGATAGAGTAGCACAAAGAATGCCACAGGGAAAAATAACAGTATGAGTAGCACGTGTGTATATGAAGAGTATGTAGGAGTTTTAGTTTGTGTATGTGAATGCGAGCAGATGCTTCTATCTCAAACATGCCATTCCTTGCTTGCCCTCGCCTTGCAGCAGCGCGGGGCGAGAGTGTTTTGAGTTCAGCCTCTTCTAGACCTCGCTTTCTGGAGAACGCATCAGCCATCAGCCATCAGCCATCAGCCATCATCGCCTTGAATCGTTCATCATCACCAACTTAACTTAACCCCACCCCACGCCTCGAGCCGGGACCCGCACGTGCCTAAGGCTGCACAAGAGCACAGTAACCATCCAACAAGTCACACGACTACGATTGCAAGGTCACGCACTGCGACACCTCCAAACCTCACGTTGCAGATGCCCCTGAGGTCGTCCTGTTGTCGCGCTTCCTAGTAAATCCCACATCCACCGCCGTTTCATCCCAGAGAATGCGCCATAATGGCCGACATCGCCCCAGTAAATAGCGTGAGTTCCCCTTGATTAGCATAACAACCACGTCCCCATCTCTGACACTAGTCAGGCGCACGCCCATGCTCGCAAAGCAGCCCAGGAAACAGACAAAGTCCACTGGGACGAAGCAGCAGAAGAACATCGCAGTGCTGCAGCCGACTTCTCTCGCGCGGCCAAGACCGCAGGCGACAGTGAGGCTTTGAGGGTACTGCTCCTCCTCGAAGCTCAACATGAGAAACTCGCGCGTATCATCAAATCGCAGAACACTGCCCAGCTGAATGAGGCCATCGTCGAGTCTGCGCCACCATCAGCCGCAGAGACAAAGAAGAGTGCAGACGGTGCTACTACGACTAACACACCGACTCAAACTGAGTCGACTCCGAAGAAGACGACCACAACTTCCGCCATAGCTGCAGCCAGACTCAACGCCCGTACTCGCGATGAGTCGCCGTCACTTGCACGCGACATAGCATCCAGGCGAGGTATCCGCCCGCCTGGCCAGCAACTTTCACCATCCGCTCTTGCAAGATCCCGTCAGCTCTCGCCCGAGTCGCAGCGTAGGGCTAAGACCGTGGCACCACGAATCCCACCCTCGATCATGGAAACCTCGAGTACTTTGCCACCCAAGAAATCTCGCTCAAAGGCGGAGGACGAAGGCTTTGCCAATTTCTACAGCAACTTGACCACTGGCACCATGTCGAAACTTTCGTCAGTCCTCGCATATGCAGGCTTGCCACTCAACCCTGAGGATGCTCAGAAGGCCGAGATACCCACACCAGAGAAAGCTCGCAAAGACCGCAGTAGTCGTACTGTCAGTGCTGCCAACGAGCCAGACGTGAAGAAGTACTTTTCGAAAGCCGCTCTCACAGCGATAGAGGACGAACACCGCCAAAGAGGTGCACACGGGCAAGTATTCGGACCAGCCGAGAGCTTCTACGTTGTACAAAAAGGAGGCGGCACTTACTCTTATGCCGACATCGCACGCAATCAACAGTTGCAGAATGCAGGACTGGAGGATGAGGACTTCTTCGTCGACGCCCAGGAAGGATTACCTTCACCACGACACGGCCGCTCCAGCCGCGCCGCTTTTGGCAAATCGCGCACAGCAGAGGAACTCGAGCTCGAAAACACCACACTCAAAGCCACACTCGAACAACTCGCCGCTCGTCTTGCAAACTTCGAAGTCCACGCGCAAGATGCGTCCTTTGCAGCCCTATCACACTCCATGGCCAGCTTACCCAGCGCTTCACACACATACCACGCTGCACCACCGCCACCTGATTCAGGGCAAAGTCTGCAGGACGCTTTGGAACGTGTGCGAGCATTGGAGTCTCAGCTCTCGAGTCAGAGCGAACAGCATGAGAAGCTGGAGGCCCTGGCGCAGAAGCAGGAGAAGAAGATCCGCATGTACCACAGCAAGTGGGAGGATGTAAAGAAGAGCGCACGCGAGAAGGAGAAAGCGAAGCGCGAGAGAGCTGCGGAGGCGAGTGTTAAGGAGGGCACTGATGAGGCTGGCGCTTCGTAAGTGTTGTCCTGGATATGAGGTTAGGGCTATGAAGCCTGGGTAACAAGATGACCTTGACGGAGGACTGCGCTACTATTACTTCAAGCTTCCATAAGGAAACTTTACGAGTAGCTAATGTAGCTAATGTAAGGACAAGGATACATGTGGATATGACATAAGCGCTTATTGTAACGAGATGAGAGAGCGAGCATGGCGATGTTAGACAGGTTCGCTGTTGTATTCGTCTTCAATACGAATTTAAGCTACCTTAATCCTGCCGCCGCATTTAATTTGAAGTTCCACCTGGATGATGTAAGCGCCTCCACTCGTAACACAGCCCTGCAGACTTTTGAGTGACACGGGGCCTGAAACAGTCTGTCGTACAGAACACGGCGATGAAGCCTCTCATCAATGAAGAAAGCTGCAAGCAGTGAGTGCTTCAATTATCGTTACAGTCGCTAACTCTGCAGATCGCACGTTCCAAGGCTTCCAATCAAATCTCCGAAGACATTCCTCAAACGCGGGCTGCTCTTGAAACGCCTGCAGCGGCGTTGCGGATCGCCTGCGACTTGGCGTTACGACTTTCCCATCCAAGCTCAAGCCCCTCTTGCGCGTTACAGGACGACGAGGCGCAGTCGTACGCGCTGGCCCTGTGTCCATCGTCTTACATTATTGTCGTCTTCTTCAGCTGCGAGTGCAGATCCTCGACTTCACTTTATGCTGACTGCCTGGGAAATATCTCAAAGCACAGCCTTACTTCCATCATTCACTAGAGCTTACTTTGCGACAAGCCTCCTGCCGAGACACGCGGCAAGCTTATTCTCCGACTGTCAAACCTAAGACCCCCTCGAACCCTTCCAAAGGCATTATTGTTCACTGTTCACATGGGACGATCTGGACTTTTATCACCACCCCTGCACCACTTCGACAATATACTCGACACTACCCACGGCGCAGGCGCCACCGACAGCAGCCAAACATGGTCGTGCAATGCAACTCCACCCTGGCTGAACTGCGCGTCGAAGAGGATCCCCTCTGGCCAGCACACAGCGGCATCACCTTCCACGAACTTGGATTAGGCCTCAGCATAATATTCGGCCTCATCTCCATCATCGTCGCCTTCTACCTAATCTACCGCCATGCAACACATTACCTCGTGCCCAGCCAGCAGAAGCACATCATCCGCATCTTGCTTATGATCCCAATTTACTCGACGGTGTCCTTCCTCAGCGTCTTGTACTACCAGCATGCGGTCTATTATCAGGTGCTGAGAGACTGCTATGAGGCTTTCGCCATCTCGAGTTTCTTCGCGCTCATGTGCGAGTACGTGGCGCCTGGCTTGCACGAGCAGAAGAAGTTCTTCCGCACGCTGACGCCCGTGAACTGGTTCTGGGGCGTGTTCTTCATGCAGAAATGTACTGGCGGCGAGCACCGTGGACCTTTCAGGAAACCTCGATCTGGTCTTACGTGGTTTAATGTTGTCTGGGCGGGCGTCTTCCAGTACTGTCTGGTGCGCGTATTTTTCACCATCGTCTCGGTGATAGCGGAAGTTTTTGGGCGGTACTGCGAGCACTCTTTAAACCCGGCTTTTGCTCACGTCTGGGTCGTGTGTTTTGAAGGTGTCAGTGTTACTGTTGCTATGTTCTGTTTGGTGCAATTCTACATCCAGCTCAAGGATAAGTTGAGCGAGTACAGACCCGCGCTGAAGATCATTTGCATCAAGTTGGTGATTTTCTTCTCCTTCTGGCAGACGGTATGCATCATCAATTCCTGTATTTTGCGCTGGAAAAGTCGTTTGCTAATCAGCTCTTCAGATGGTCATTTCATTCCTTGCGTCATCTAACGGACCACTCAAGCCAACCAACAAGATCAGCTACCCCGATATTTACATCGGAATCCCTTCATGGCTGCTCTGTATCGAGATGGCGTTCTTTGCTATCCTGCACGTTTTTGCCTTCCCTTGGACGCCTTACTCTCTGATTCACGGCGCTGCCGCCTACACCAGTAGCGACAACAGCCTCGAAAATGGTGCCCCTACCACACTCCCCACATCTTCGAGAAGGTATAGGGGCTTCTGGTATGCGATAGCCGACTCTTTCAACCCGTGGGATGTCGTGAAAGCCTCCTCGAGAGGTCTCAGGTGGATGTTTGTCAGGTACAAGCACCGTCACACCGACTCTTCCTACGTACGACCTGATGCGGCCTACAAACTCGGAACGTCAACTGGCGAGATCGGAAGTGGAGGCGCTGCTGCTGGCATGACAGTGCCGGTCACCGCTGGTTTGCACCAAACACACTCCAACACGAGTACTGCGCCCGCAGCGACAGGACCTTACAATGCCATGACGACGGACGACGATAGATCCGGCCTCCTCAACAGCTCCATGCGACCCGGCAAGTCTCCTTCGCCTCCACCAAGATCTCCGTTCGGCGACGAGTTTGCGCATCACGGTGACGGCGCAGCTGTGGGACTGCGTCCTGAAAACACAGACAGGATGCCGCAATATGGCGCGCATGATCCTTCACGAGCCAGGTCTCCGTTCGGCGATGAGTACGAACACGGCGATGACGGTGCAGCCGTGGGTCTAGGTCTTACACATACAGCTAGAGTACCACAGTATGGCGCGAATGATCCTCCAGTGAATGTCTGGCAGAACGATACGTCCTATCGTGACACGCATCCAGGCATTCTGCGACCCGGACAGCGGAATGAGCAGTGAGCTGATCACGGGGAAGACGAAAATTAATGAATGGTAGCGAGGGACGAAGCCCTCAGGCTACCAAACAACAGAAGGCGTCCGCTGGATCTGATCGTCCCTGAGGAATTTGCGGAGTATAGGGCTGGCACGCACTCTGATCTACTCAGGCAGGCCAATGTTTGGTACCGCTGTACTGTATACCTCAACAGTTTCACGACCGCGGGTAAGCAAGCCACAACAGCGAGATCGAGGCTCGTCCGCGTCGTGATCCTTCAGCGGAGATCCAAGAGCTTGTTTGCGGGTTTGCCCTGTTTGTGGCACTTGGCTTGAAGGAATAGATGGGCCTGGACCTGGCTTTGCTTACGGCTGGGCTGTGAGGGCTGCTACAGTACTGTACATGCGAACAAGCATCATCATCCAGTCGGATCTCCTCGAGGCTCTCCGCACATCTTACGATTCGCCCATTGCTCGCCGGAGTTGTTCGAAGAGCCATTGTTGGCGCAATGCGGTTCACGTACGGACGGAGGGTACATGCGAGTAAGATACAGGAACATACGCAATCGTTGTGTGGACGATATGTGCGTGTGTGCAGTTTGGATGATGGCAAGACTTCATCGCCACCTGCAGTCGCGGAAATGGTGATGCTGCGCATGAACGGGTAGATGCGTGACTACGACCTACCGGCAAAGAGCTTGGGGAGAAGTCCAGGCCAAACGAGTGCACTGGATGCATGCATGGCGCGAGAACGCAAAGCGACGGCGCTCTTCCAGGAATCCAAGGACAGAAACCACACGCCACGCCTTCACAGCTACATCGTCTAGTGTCTCCAGTCCAGCCTGCAGCAAACGCCCAGCTGAAAGACACACGTTCGCATGAAAGCCTAATACCTTTCCGCACGTGCGGCAGTTGGGCAAAGTACCACGGTACGACACAGTACATGCAAGTATCGTACGAACATAGCACAGCACATTAGGACTCGCCACCCCGTCGCCACCCACGAAGGAGCTGCAAATGCAACGCTTGCGTGCTCGACGTGCATGTACAGTTGTATACGTTTGCGCAAAACGCCAATCCTTCGCCGAGTGATGAGCCAGCGGAACCAGCTTGGATTGGAGCTTCAGGTAGCTAGTAGCTAGCTACTCAGCTAGCTAGCTAGGTGCTGCAGAGCTTGGATGGAAGCTCTCGCCACTTCGCATACACAGCTTTGGGGAAATTTTGAGCTTTGTAGCTTTTTAGCTTTCCGCGAGGTTGATAGCGTTTTGTGGAGATGACGGGCAGCAGAATACCATCCAGGTTCACAACGAATGGTAATCGCTCGTGTAGGATTTGCGGTGAGGAGGTGTAGACTAGTGATTTGGGCGGAGGGGTAATTGTGTAAGCAGAGATGGGAGCGGTAATAATAATAATAATAATGCGAGACGGAATTTGTAGCTACAGTACATGTAGCTACGAGATTTTCATCTCAGACTTCTAGTGCATGAACCAAAGCAAAGCCACACGAAAGATCGATAGCGCAATTCTTATGGACAGGAATAGCATATGTGTAATTTAGCCAAAGTTT
>Ga0265797_10004019_pt1 | contig 22875 bp, 25 predicted proteins | sample P2T30metagenome_FD_192433 | JGI IMG/M metagenome (GOLD analysis project Ga0265797, IMG submission 192433) | Plant litter microbial communities from East Loma Ridge, Irvine, California - P2 T30 | ecosystem: Environmental > Terrestrial > Plant litter > Unclassified | place: USA: California... | reverse complement strand
CCAGTTCGCCTTCTCGGGCGAGTGCAAGAACAAGAAGTACGCCATGGACGTTGTCCGTGAGTGCGCCGAGGCTTGGGAGAAGCTCATCACTGGCAAGACCCCCAAGGGTGACATCAACCTGTAAGTCGCCACAGATGATCGCATGCAAATGGTGGGCATCGACTGACTTTCGAAACAGCACCAACACCTCCGTTCCCCACAGCAATGATCGTGCCGATGCTTCCACCCTTAACATCCCCAAGCACGAGGACAAGTCCCCTGCCCCGATCGACCCGTCTATTGACAAGTGGTTCTACATCTCCGGCGCCTCTGCTTGAATCTCCAAGCCATCGTCTTTGTTGTAATCTCACAGTTGAGATGCTAGCAGCAAGATGCATATATATCATACTACATGGATGGATCAAAAGTGAATGGTGGAACTGTCACTTATGACGCAAAGCATTATAGATAAAAACGCTTGCAATTGAAACGACATGAGAAGAACAAAAATTCGCTCGAGTCACATGAAGAATTGCAACCCTTTGAGGTGGTATTGTAGTTGTGTTGCATCTTGATGGAGATTGATCCAATGTCAAGTTGGGAATTGGTCACGGGATTTCGCGTCCGGCTTACTTAATCAACGCGTTCCCAGCTTAACGATAAGCTACTACAGCACTCAACCAGCGCACTCGTTAGTTACACATGCACATACTCTGTGTCTCCTCGCAACATGCCCACTCTCCGTCGCAATGCCGCGCCGCTGCTTCGGGTAGTTAACAACAAACCCCACGCAACGAGCAGAGATCACGAGGAGGACTCGCTGCCCACCCCGCCAGCTTCGAACAGCATGAGCTCCAAGCAGGACGGATCTGGAGCTACGGGCCAATCTATGCGCGCGAGCAAACAAGAGGAAGATGTGTTTGCAGACCCGGCGTCAAGCAGCGACGACGATGATGCTGCGGCTTTGCCAGCGGCCAGCAAAGGCGCGACATTCAAACCTAGTAGACCGTTCCAGAAACTTCACAATGGCTCTGCGACGAGTGCAGGCACAGGCACCCTCAAAATGCCTGCTAAACCGGGCAGTACCCTTAGCAAGCGCAGCAGCAGCAACGAAGACGACGACGCGGGAGCCAGCAGCAGCTCGGACGATAAGATGGTGTTCAGCTCGCAGCAATCACAATCACCAAATAAGCGTGCGCGTCTAGCGGCTGCTGGTAGAGCGAGGAGGACTGGCAACATTCACGCTCCAGTTGTGAAGAGCAAGGCTATATACGGGAAGAACAGGATTCTCACGGCTAAGGACCGGAAAACCAAGCAGTCGCAATCATCTGGGTTCAAGAACGCGAAAAGCGCCGGGTTGGTGCCACCCAGGCCTCAAGTGCCAGTTTTCAAGGCTGCGAGGGGTGCGGACATCTTCGCTTTCGGACAAGAGGCGGATGCTACACCGTCTTTGCAGGAGGCACGAGGAGGCGCGCCTGATTCGCCTGACCTGAGTGAACTGAGCGAACCTGACAGCGACGTTGAAGAGATCGACGTCTCAACACTTGGGCTACCAATGCCTCAGAAGTACGTTGCTACGAGAGATTGTGACATTTGCGGTGACAGTGTGTCTTTGCTTTTGAAGCAGGAGTTCGAGGATCGTTATACTCATGGCAAAGCGCTCGACTACAAGTGGCAGCAGCGATTCTGCCGCCACCACAAAGTCGAAACGGCGAGAAAAGTCTGGACGGATCGAGGCTACCCAGAGATCAAGTGGGAGACTCTTGGGAGGCGGCTACGAGGGCACCATGAGAACCTCGTCGCCGTGCTGCAAGGAGCAACGCATTCGGTTTACCGAGACCGACTACAGAAGGTCGTGGATTCTAGAGCGACGAGATCGGCGAGGACCGCTTACATCAAGTCTGCCGATGCCGGTGATGATGACGGTCTGGAGATCAAGCCTGGCTACTATGGACCGAAAGGGGAGAAGGTGATGACCGAGCACATCCTCAGCGATTTCTCCAGGGAACTGCGGGATATTGCTATCAAGGATTCCCTGGTCGCGGCGTCTGGTGTTGCGGGAGGTGTTTCCGGGTTTGTACAGGCGGTGCTGGTACCCGAAGCTGCGGTCTTGCTTGTCAAGGATGACATGAAAGTCGACGTGCAGCAAGCGAGGAAGATTCTCGCCGAGAGCTGGGAGTTGGGAGAGTTGTTGAATGAGGAAGCCGACGAAAAAGTGGAAAGTGTTGACAGCGAGGGTGACGAAGAAGAATAAGACGATTGACGACTTCGACTAAGGGGTTTGGACCATGAGATGAGGTGATTCATGAACGATCCGCATTTTTGTTATAGATAGTGATACCCTTGTTTTTGTACAATCTAGTATCTTACAAGCCATGCTGTCTGAAGCGTGTATGCTCAGATGGATGATTATACAGTACATGTAGCCCATTTCATCTCGCCGTGCAAGCTCTTGCTGGACCTCCTCTTTCACTTGTGCCTTCGTTCAATGTCTCTCTCCGGGCCTTTTTTTTCTGCTTGAAAATCTGTGCTTCGGCACAGATAGCAGGAAAACCCTCCATTCATCCACTCCACACGCACGTGCTGTTCTCCTGCGCATGTCCTCGAGCGCCGCGTTGTAGCCATAGTACGATCCCGAGGATCTTGCAGTGCTGCATTATTTCGCTTTCTGGATGCGATAACACGGGGCCAACCCTCCCTCCACAAGACTCCACTCCATAACGAAGTGCCAGTGAAAGTGTGAATCTAGCCGTTCAACTCCTCCTGTCTCAAAAGCTGCCTTGAATGGCGGTCGACCTCAGTCTGAATCTCGCGGATCTTCATCTTCTCCAAGTCCAATTTCATCTCCTTGCCGTCCTCTAGAAAAGCATAGTGGTCAGCGCTAGTACTTTCAGAACCCGTCTACAAATTGTCTTTTCCATTCCTGGGACTTTGCTGAGCGAACTCCCCCTTTCAAACATACTGAATTTCAGAGCCAGAGTCGCCGGCAGGACCTTCTGTGCTTGACTGAGCACTTTCACGTCGATCGTCATGGTTTTGTGCGCCGTGGGCGGTAGCAGCGCGAGGAAGTTGCGGGCTGTCTTGCCGGATTTGGGGTTGAAGGGCGAAAAGGCCGTAGTGACCGAGGTGAGGTATTTGGTGAGCATTTTGGGCGAGTAGTGGCGAGTCTGTATGAGCGAATTCTGTATGAAGTACTGCAGTTGCTCTTCTTGTCGCTGCTGCTGATGCTCGGGCGGAGGTGGTTTGCGGAGGCGTTTTGGGTCCCGATCGGGAAGGTTGCGATTGCGGTTCACTTTGACTTGCTTCACTTCTTGAGCCAAAGACCATAACAACTACTCTCGTGATTTCGGAATCATTGCTGCAACTTGTGATGCGCTATACATTCGACTCCAACATATCCGATCAAACAACTTCCACGACATGAAAAAGTCAATGTCGCAAAGGCGCGTGCCGCGCAAGATTGGCGCCGACGACGAAGAGGATGAACGCTTAAGCAGCGGCGCAGACACGGGCTCGGAGACGACAGGTCAGTAACCGACATTATCTTCACTTTCATCCTCCTCGCACATGTCTGACTCTACCCATCTATAGCCTCAGACCTCGGCTGACGTTGCAGCTCCCATAGGATCCGCAATCAAGAGACCACACAAACCACGCAAATCCACGAATCTGCGCACATCGATTCTGCGCGACGATGAAACCGACGGCGATCTCGACTCGTCCGCTCCCGTCGTAACGCCCAAGCGCTCGAACCTCTCCAAAATCGCAGTCCAGCGCAATGCCTCGAAACAACGATCTTCGTTCCTGCCCTCGGATCTGCCCAGCGAAGACGCAGACGACGATAATAGCCGACCGAGTTACAGCGCCGCAGACCTTCAAACCCTCCGAAATAGCACGCCTTCAACACCTCGGCAACTCCAATCATCGGACGTCGAAGACGTCTCCGCCACGACGCAAGCTCTGGACCTCAACTCCAAATTCGGCTCATCCCTCGCCCGCTACCAGCAACAACCTCAAATACCTTCAGCCATCCCTTCCGCAACCGAGATCGAAGAAAAGAAAGCCCGCCGAGCACGCCTAGCGCGAGAAGCGCAAGCCGACGAGTTCATCTCGCTAGATCCCGACGAGCCGGGCTTCGACGAAGACGAAGACGGCAATGTTGCAACTGACGAATCCGGCCGCCTGATTCTACGGCCCAAAGACAAATATGGTATGGCGGAGAGCAGGTTGGTGCGCGAGGACGAGGACGTGATGGAAGGTTTCGACGAGTTCACGGGCGAGACGGGTGCGCGCATCCACATGGACGAGAGCACGCGGGGCGGCGAGCGCGAGCGGCGCAAGAGGGAGATGGCGGCGCAAATTGCGGCTGCTGAGGCGGAGGAGGATAGCGAGGAGGGCGGTGACGAGAGCGAGAGGGAGCGAAACGAGGCTTTTGAGGCGGCGCAGACGAGGCACGGGAACTACTCTACTACTGCTGATGCTGTTGCGCAAGGAGGGGAGAACGCGCGGCCGCGCACGCCACCTAAAATCTCTCCATTGCCGAGTCTTGACGGCGTGATCGGAATGCTGCGCGCGCAGTTGGTGGATATGCAGATGACGCGCACGCAGAAGGTTGGAGAGATGGCGGCTTTGGAGCGCGAAAAAATCCGCATTGTCGAAGAGGAGGTGAGGATACAGAAAGCGCTGAAGGAGACTGGTGAGAAGTTTGAGGAGCTAAGGAGGGAGAAGGGGATTGCTAGTGTTGGTGCTGCTAGTGGTGTTGTGACCAAAGAAGGTACGCCAGCGTTGCTGGAGAATGGGAAGGGGCTTGGCTTTGCTTCTGGGAATACTTCTGGAAATGGAGTTTCTGACGAAGATGGCGAGGAGGATGTCGAAAGGCCGGCACTGGGCTTGGGTATGGCTGGTAGGGGATTGGAAAGCTTTGGAGCTTCGGCACCAGGAACACCGGTGCAAGGTTCGGATGATGTAACGAACGAATAATGGCATTTTATAGAGTTGATTTTGTGTCTGACACAGGACGAAAGCTGATACCCATTGCCAATCGTAAGCCGTGTGATCTTCATTTTGTGATTTCGTGATTTTACAAAAAGGGCTGGCTTTGGCTGGTCTGTAGTTGTAATCCCTCAAGCTTCTGGATCGTCTCTCTTGCTCTCTAATGCCTGTCATGTATACGCTCCTCGACACTCTTCTGGGTCTAGTTGATGAAGTTGACGCAGAAGAAGTGTAATATCATGCTGCCGAAGATGAAGTCCGCAAATGCCCTGCAATTGCTTCGTTAGCTGTGCTGTCCATCTGCTGGTCTCTTATCCTTCTTCCGGTGCTGGCAAGGTAAGCTGTTGACACGTACCTCTCGTGAGAAATGCTTTCGAACTCGACCTTGTTCTCTGGGTTGGTCTGCATGCGCAAGCTGACTGTGAGGACGAATTGGCCGACTGTTGCTGAGAAGCCTGAGAGGAAAGCGTTGAAGGGCTGGGTAGAAGCGAAGTCAGTCAATGGTTCCCTCTTGTTGTTCCAAGCCACAAGTAGATTGCCAAACGTTGGAGCTCACTCCCTGTTTCATCCTCAACTCCAACCAGAAAAGGACAATCAGTCCCGCATAAGGTATGTATACTCACAAAGTTGCCCGCAATAACACAGTAAACGAACTGCAGCAATCCCACGGCCATCAAGAAGAGGAGGAAAGCATCCAGCAGCTTCACCCGCTGCGGTGTCTGATCGACGTATTTGTTCCAGACTCCCAGGCCAATGTTCTGCAAGTCTTGCGCATTGCGCACTTGGCCATTGCTGCTGCTTTTCGTTGCCGAGGAGGGCTTGTTGGCATCGCGGGTTGGTTGGCCGGAGGCTGATGTGACACCTGCGGTTGGTTTGGCGGCGGTGGTGGGAACGGCGGAGGGTGATGGAGTGGTGGGGATATTCTTTTTGGGCGCCATAATTGATTTGTTTGGTTTGTTTCCTTTTCGGGGTGGATTGTGTTGTGTTTCCTCAGCTCGTGGTACGCAATGGCTTGTGGTTGAAGTTGAAGCCGATCACTCACTTACGTACGCAAGCTCCAGCTGGCTCCTTCCCAAGGTTCCAGTCGCTCTCCAGGCTCTTGAAGTCGATGGCTTGTGCGTGAGGGAGCCGAGGCAGCCTGAGCGATGACCACCATCGTAGAATTGGAATAGAGCTCTACCTACGATGACCTGCGTGCAAGAAACACCTTTCTTTTCCAATTGACACTTACCTTGTCACCTCAACATCTGACCACTCGATCAGAATACCACCAACATGGTAAGCCATTTCTTAATTCATCACTCCCAATAGCCGTCACCACTGAGAAGTCACAACAAAACACGGCATAACAGCCATAAGACCAATTGAGAGTCCAGTACACAAACCCAATACTAACCACCCGCCATCAACAGTCCCTTGTCCAAATTGGCTACATCCTCGCCGCCCTCACCGCCGGCGGCGGAATCACCGGCTACGCCCGCACAGGCAGCATCCCCTCCGTGACCGCGGGCTGCACCGTCGGCGCCCTGTACGCGCTGGGCGCCTACCGCATCTCCAACAAGCAGCCCTACGGTGTCGAGCTGGCTCTTCTGGCTAGCGTCGTGCTCGCCGGTAGCAGTATCCCTCGCGCCATCAAGTCGCAGAAGACGCTGCCGATCGGTCTCAGTGTGCTGGCGAGTTTCGGCCTTTGGACTTATGCCAGTGCTATGTCGAGGGGAAAGAACAAGTATCTTTAAATAAGCCACTTGTTCGAGAGAGTTTCTGCGTAGAAGTGGATTGGATGACTTTGGGGGGAGTGAGAGTAGTCGGAGCTGTAATTTAATGCTTACCTGTGCCTACCTATTACTGTATGCGGGCTTTGGAGAGACAGAGAGCTGCTCGGATCAATGTATTCTTCTTGGAACACACATCACTTCTTGGGTATCATCTCGTCTTCCAATGTCTCGTATCATCACATCCATGTCCATATCACAATTCAACTGCGGGCATCCTTCACAATCCTTAGCTTATGTTATCGAAAAAGTGGGGCCAAAATTAGATATATAAACATTAAACTCAAAGCATCAAACACTTCAACAGCCTCAGAAAGAGGCAGCAATCCATTCGATAGATGCGGTTCTGGGTGAATGGTGGAAGCCAGATTACGAGTTTCTCTTCGGCCTTTTCGTCCAACGTATGGTGGTTGAATCTGTTGCCATCAAGCGTGCTGCTTTCTTGTCGGCTTCGAGAGACGGTAATTGCGGGTGCCTACTATCGCTTCAATTGCGCTCATTATAAGGATCTATCGCTTTGTTCGTGTCTCAAACGATCACAAGCTGGACAGGCAAGGCGCGGATTTTAGAGTAATCGAAGACTATAGTAGAGTGTGGCGAGTAAATTTTGCGCAAGCGTTGAATACAGACCGCCTGTTTCGATCCGAAATTACCTTACTCCCTAACCCTCAATCGACAAGGCATACCCCCTCTGGGCTTCGCAGTCCCCTTCTGCACCTGCCATGCCTCATCCCCAAATTGCTTCAAGCTAGCCTCGGCCGCGCTCTCCGATCGGCCGTACCCATCGCCATTCAGTGCCGTAATCTCATCGTAAGCAGGGGAGAAATCGAATGACCGCATCGTCAGAGCGAGGATGATACGCGACTCGATCATGGCCAGTTCCTGACCGATGCAGTTCCGCGGACCTTTGCTGAAAGGCACGTAAGCCGGATTCGTGGCTTCGGGCTTGCCGTCACTGCTCTTCTGTAGGAAGCGCTCCGGATCAAAGGTGTGCGGATCGGTCCAGTGGGTTGGGTTGCGGTGTAGCCCCACGTCAACGGCCCAGAGCATCAAGTTTGCCGTTGGGATTTCGGCGCCAGTTTCAGGGTCGTGGACGTAGAAGCCTTCTTGCCCTACGCGGACTGTGCTGGCAGGTGGTTGTAAGCGGAGGGATTCTTTGATGACGGCTGTGGTGTACTCTAGCTTGTTGAGGAGGTGGGGGTTTTCTTTGAGCTGGGAGGATGTTTGCGAGGGATCTGGGCCGAAGACTTCGTCGTGCTCGGCGCGGATGCGGGCTAACATGGATGGATTTTTGGAGAGGTAATAGTAGGCGTAACACATGGTAGATGATGTCGTGTCGTGGCCTGCGAACAGGAATGTCTTGATGTTGGAGATTGCGGCTGTACGGAAGGCTGGATCCATGTGGGCGACTTTGTCGGCGTCTTGGGTGGTTCCTGCGGCTTCTTTGAGGTAGGATTCTAAGGCGAGGTCTATGACATGCTTTTTCCGTTTGCCGCCTGTGGCTTCGTTGCGGGTTGTGCGGGAAGAGAAGCGTTCGTCGAGGAGACGGCCAATGTAGCGGTTCATCTTGAAATTATTCCAGGCTAGCATGATGGGCATTCGAATGTCAATGAGCTCGATGGGGTTGAATTGGACCCCGATCGGTGTCCAGCTGGTCTGCGAAATGAAAGCATCAACGAGCTCGTTAGGCCGAAGCTGTGAGTTGAGATCATGGTCGAGTACGACCTTTCCGATGATATCGACGGTCAGGTTTGTAGTCGCGGACTCCATGCGGAAGAGCTCGTTGGTCTTTGCGCGTGCGAGCATGATGGTGGAGAAGACATCACAGTTGTCAACGATGGAAGGAACGAGAGTCATGAGGTATGCAGCACTGAACCCTGGGTTGAATGCCGAGCGCCATTTCTTCCATTGGGGGCCTTCGGATGAAACCATGTTTCCTTCGCCACCAAAGTTTTTCATGAAGTCGTCGACAACAGGATGCTTGGGCATGGATCGCTTGACAGTGAACTCATGGGCCATTTCCGGGGAAAAGGTGACGAGTGACACAGGGCCAAATGGCCATGGGTCGAAGACGAACCAATCCCCAAGGTTGTAGTACTCCTTGATGAACGATGGATAGGTCTGCGGCGCAGCACTTCCAGGCTGGCTGGCAACGACCTTGCCCACGCTGATAATACTTCCAAACAAGTACGAGTGAGGTGGGCCTGGCAAGCCTTTGACCAGGCTACGGTGGAAGTGGAGTTTTTGCCAGAATCGTAGGATTACAGTCAGTAAGACGATGCCAGCAGCCCACACCAGGCGTGTGAACGTGAGGAGGTCCAAGGTAGGAGACATGCTGGCGTCTTGGATAGAGAGAGACTCGAAATGTGGCCTCAAAGGGAAGTCTGGAGGAGCAAGTGAGGTGTGCTTGACGGGACAAAGATAGGGCTTACGGCTAGTTTATTTATCATGTTGTGTGGCGCATCGTAGCTCTTTGAAGGATGCGCAGCTCCCTCGCTTTACTTGTTGGAGCACATAGTGACGTGTTATAACTATACCATGTATCTAGGACAACGCGAATGTGCATATACGTATACTCAATCTAAATATATGTACTTGGAGAAAGTAAAACGAAGTGTAAAGGGTAAAAATCGGTGACGTCGGCGCCTAACGTCCTCGTTTGCTAAACGATTGCCCTTACCTTGGCTTCGTTGTCACGTTGTGTTGTCTTCCCACCACTTCCTGTCATGAAAAGGGAGTAAGAGAAAACAGAATATTGACCAAATTAACAAGTAACTACAGACGAAAGACGGAATACGGAATACGAGGCACTCAGATGTCATCAGATCAACAAAGGCACGTCGGACTCGCATGGCAGATGCCGAGCACTGGCACTGGCACTGGCGAGAATGGCTCGAGTGGGTCGCCGAGCTCTCCAGCCAGCACCAGCACCAGCCGCCGCCGCGGCTCCGAGCATGACGACGGCCTGCTGCAACACAACGTCTGGCAAACCCACCAAGACCATCAGCCACACCAACAACTACTACCCGCTACCGAGGACACTTCGCCTGCCACCTCTAACCCACCACAATCTTCACCTTCCCGTGCTACCATTGCCATAGACGTCAACCCTCCTACCGACGCGGCAGACTCCGACCCTGATTCCGACTTTGAGCTTGTCGACTCCAAAACCCCACTGCAGATTGACGCACTGCAGATTGACAGAGTTATCGATAGAAGGGTCTCGCCTTACAGATACCTGCCAACCGCATTGAGACAACAGCCAGTCACCCGCTCAACCAGAGCCCGCCTGCAACCGCAAGACCAGTGTGACGACGACGAGGACTGGCCAGCTACAGCAGGCGTCAAGAATACCATGGAGGGCGACAATGAGTATGACCAGCCCGAATGGAATCAGGCAGGGCCACACGCCGACGCACAAGATCTTGCTGGACCAGGCGAGCATGGATTGCTTCAGTGTACCGTGACGAAGCCTCAGAAAGAAGGCGAGGGCACACAGAACCTCTACGTCTCATACCTTGTAACCACAGACGTGCGTGTACTACCTTGCTAGTGGAAGCTCACAGCTGACCAACTATCACTCCAGACCGACTTCAAGTCTTTCCAGTCCTCGCATCAATCCGTGCGCCGCCGCTTCACCGACTTCATCTTCCTTTACAAGACCCTCGTCAAAGAGTATCCTCAATGCGCAGTACCGCCCGTACCAGAGAAGCAGAACATGTCCTACGTCCGCGGCGACCGCTTCAGCCCTGACTTCACCGCTCGTCGCGCGCACTCCCTCAGTCGATTCCTCAAGCGCCTCACGCTACACCCAGTTCTGCGTCGCTCCACCATCCTCACACTTTTCCTCGAGAGCAACGATTGGAATGCAACAATGCGCAGTAGACCTGCACGTGGCCTCAGCAGTAGCGATGGTAACTCTGGTGGTGTGCTTGAAACATGGACCGACTCCTTCCTCAACGCCTTCACCAAACCACACAAAGCAGACAGACGCTTCACCGAAGTCGAAGACCGCGCGAAGAAGCTCGACGAGGATCTTGCGACTGTCAGCAAGACAGTTGCCCGGGTCGCAAAGCGCGAGTCAGATCTCGAAACCGACTACGCCGACCTGGCTCAACAATTCCAGAAGCTCTCCGCGCTTGAGCCCGGTGTTACAGACGAGTTGACAAAGTTCGCTACCACCTTGCAAGACACGAGCGAAGGCTGGAAAGAGCTGCGCGATCACACAGACCAGAGTTACCTCGGCTCGCTGAAGGATATGGAAGCGTACGGCCTCAGCGTCAAGTCCCTCCTCAAGACCCGCGAGCAGAAGCAGCTGGACTTTGAGGCTCTCACAGACTACCTCACCAAAGCCGCCCAAGAACGCGACTCCCTCGCATCGCACGGCGGCAACATGGGTGCTTCAGGCTTCTTGCGCCAGAAGATCGAAGACGTCCGCGGCGTCGACCACGAGCAAGCGCGCCGCGAGAGACAACGTAGGCTGGAAGTGCAGATCCAACGGCTACAGACGGAGGTCGAGGCTGCGAAGAAGACCAGTGAAGCTTTCGACGAGGAGGTTGTCAAAGAAGTTGGCGATTTCGAGAGGATCAAGGCCGTGGAGTTCAGGGATGCTTTGGAGGGCCTTGCGGATGCGAATGTAAACTTCTTCCAGAACAATGTTGAGATTTGGGAGAAGTTTGTCAAGGACCTCGAAGCGCTGCAGCAGGAGAAGAAAGGAAGCCGTGCTGATGCTGCTGAGTGATGGTACTGCATAGTCTTAGCTGGGCAAGGCTGCATCGGGGGAGGGAATGAAGTCGTGCTGATGATTGCTGCATGACGGTGTTGCATGATGGTAGTGCTTGATGGTACTGCAAAGTACCTAGTCTAAGCAGAGCTGAGCTGCATTCTAAACGGATGCCGAGTTAGTAATTGTAATGAACAAAGACATGATCATAATGCCATCCATATCGACAGTCCCTGAACCCAGTCTAAGTTACCCAGAAGTATCGTCGAGACAAGAAACAAACCCCTGTGACAGAATCCATCTAAACGCCAATCACACCGTTAGTTCACTTTGCCTCCGCCTCCTTCTCCTTCCTCTCCCTCTCCCTCTCCTCCTCTTCAAACAACTCCTCCCAATACTCCTTCCTAAACCCATCCATCAACCCGGTGAACCTCTCCCCACCCTTAACCCACCCTTTCACCCCGCCCTCCAGCACTAGAACTTGCATGTCATTGTCGCCGGCGACTTCACGCACGTGCTCGAGGAACCAGGACGCACAGCGGGGACCGCGACCTTGGGAGGAGCCTGTTTGGGTGAGAGGTGTTAGTGGGTCAGTCATTCAATGGAATTGCGACGAGGAAGGGAGCTTTTATTGATTAGGTAGTTGAGCTTACCACAAGTGAAGACGACCCATTCAATGTTTGCTTTGTAGGCGAGTTCGTATCTGTCATTTGAGGGGGAAAGGACGAGCGTCAGCAAGGGTTATTTTTTCTCTCATAAGTTCGTGCTTCTTCACTAGATGCGTTTCTGTTGCTCCTGTTGTGGCACAAGAGGTGAAAGTATATCACTCCTAGTCGCTGCTCCGATTCGATTGAAGTCCTTCTTGCATCAAGCTAATTCTCGATACCCGCGGGAAGAAGTTGTGGGGAACAGATCTTGTATGACCAGCAGCACACTACAAGTCCCTATCTCTCGGGCGATCCATTCAGAAAGGGAGCAAGCAGAGAATGTCCCTCTGACCTCGAAGAAAAATCGAGATCAAACACACGGAACATACGAAACCAAAACAGCCGATGAAAATAGAAACATCCAAAAAGCGAAAATGAACTCACAACATCCCCCGATTCCACCAGAAGCCTTGAGCGGGTATGTTAAGCGAGCCTCTGATCGAGCCACCTTCGTAGTCCGTCCGACGGACGTCAATAATCAGCATCGAAGCGATCTTCATCGACAGGATCATTTGAGCGCGAGCAGCCGGCATGACACCTGCTTGTAGGCGGGGAGCTGGGAAAGAGGCGTGCCATGGCTGCTCTTGTTTGTGTTGATCTTGGGAGTTGGTGGTGGTGGTGGCGGTGGCGGGATCTTGGGTGGAAGACATCTTTTGGGACTTGGGTGGTAAGTCGGTTATTCCTCCTGTGCTGTTTTCCTGCTCCTAGGTTGCAAGTTTGGGGATCAAGGCGAGAAAGTCGATGTAGTTTTGACATGTGGCTTGGGCAACAATGGTACATGCATGTAGTTGAGAGTGACATGCTTTAAGTGGGGCGCGCTTATCCTGGTCCCGACTTCATTGCTCTGTATACGTTTCATCTGATGGTTTTTAGTTGCTTATGTTCGTTCAACTATTGCTTTTATCGGTCACCCAGACAGACGGTCTTCCTCATAGTAAAGCGAGTTGTACAACAGACACAGTACAGTAGGACGACAGCAAGTACAGCACAGTGTAGACTCGAACCGCGCGAGCAGTATGGATTAAGCAAGCCGCTACATCCTGGCTACATGTAATCTAGAAGGGGAATCTGACCATACCCCTTTACCCTGTTCTTCCCAAGAAACAAGAAACGCAAGAGGAAGAGAATAAAATTGTCCCAAGAGAGAAGAAAAAGCAACAACAACAGCCTGTCAGAACTCCCTATCGCCCCAGTGGTCCCCCAGATTCATCCTCGTGTCGGCCCACTGGCTCAATGCCTCTTGTCTGTGTGGTTGCTTGCTGCTGTACATGAGGCCCGATTCCTTTTCTTCCTGGGCCTCGCTCGTGATAGGAGTACACGATACAAAAGAAAATACACAATATGTTCGCGGGATCACCCGGTGGTATCATACTGGAGTGTCGGGAGTTCCATCATCGCGATTTACGATCAGGCCATGTTGTAAGAGGCCCGGCGCCAATCTGTTGATAGCTCTCACAATGGTCTCTGCATCCCTGATCTCAAGATGAGATAGGCGCAAAACAGAGACACAGAGAGAGCAATAGCACGACCCATGCTTGATGGGTGTGGACTAGTGGGATCAAAAGGCCGCTAGTACTCTGGTTGATGCGCGACAGAATAGCCAGCGAAATCGGTCGCACCCTCAGACGAAGGATCCATAGGGTTTCCAAGAACGGCGTTGTTAGAGCTGTCGTAGGCAGAGCTTGATTCACCTTCTGCTCCAGTCTGTCCGGGACGTTGATGTTCGCCGCGGGCGACCAGGTTCTTAGTTGTAGTGTCAGTGAGTACTTGATATATAGAGTCAAAAACGTTATGGTCTCACGCACCTCTCTGTACCTGGCAAGGTAGATCTTGAGTGCCTCGCCGTAATTTTCGAAACCGAGAGATGTCATCGCGAAAAGGATGTCTTCACCGTTGACGGTCTTGCGCTTCTCCTGTTGGCATTTCTCCGAAGCTAATCGAACAGCAAATGTTAGCGCGACTAATCTGCCATCCATAAAGCAGCGTGGATCGTTACATACCTTCACTCGTGATAAAAGAAATAAACTCGGACACACACTCTTGCATGCACTCTTTCGCTTCCTTGGCAATTTTGGCGTTCTCAGGCAGAGCTGATTTCATGATTCTGGCGACTGGAGCAAAGTTTTGTATGTTAGCGTCTGTATGCAGGTGCGCTTTGTCGCCGCTCTTGAAGGCACTGGACGATGAGCGCTGCGCAGGCGGGGATGAGGACGACTGCGGGGAGGATGAAGGCATTGCGAATCGTGCCTCGCATCACCCGGTCGCGCGAGTCGAAGGCTGCAGGTGGTTGGCTTTCAGAGGAGCTTCTGATTCGACGAAGACCGGGAAGACCAGATGCGAGTACTGCAGGCGTTATATGTCGGTGGCAAAAGCTCGAGCGCGACAAGGTCACAGGAGCGGGCCATTGCACGTGTCAAAGGGAAGGTTGGGTACACAAGACGTCCCAATCGACAGGGAAGTGCCGTACAGTAGCCAGTGGTTTTGCGCAGGGCACGCAAGGTACGATTGGGTCACATGCAAGAGTCGCGAGGCATAACACACGACTTGAGCAGGACGCCGATGTGTATCGTGTTTGGAAGAAAGGGAAAGGGGAAGTTACGCACCATTTGCTATTGGTAGCCATCGATCCTGCTCCTTAACTTCGAAGTCGTAGCCCAAGTCAATGTCGGGTCTGTTCATGTCGGCAGCATCGCCCTCTGTCTGCTGAGGAGCATCGTCGTCGGGTGACGGTGCCGAGTGTTGCACGTCGTCGGTGTCGCGGGGACTCTGTGACATATTGTATTCGGCGGGTTGCAGGCACTGGGCCTAGCGTGGGTCTGTTCGTTGGCGAGTGATTCGCTGGCAAGACACGTCACTTCCAGAAGTAGGCTGACCGTCTTTGCGGCCTGGCCCGAAGCGGATTCCCTGCTGCAGATGGGCGTTGGTGCTGGTGCGACGTGGTTGTGAGCAGCGATGCGCAGTGATGCAGGCCGGATAGGGCTCGAGGTGCCGGCAAATGCCACAGTTCCGCAGTGGCGGGCAGACTGTTACGCGGAGGGTCAAGGCGGTGTAACGCAGGGCCTTCGCAAGAATGCAGCCAACAGTAAAGTATGAGAGTCTAAGCTCTGCGCGCGAGCACGATCAACGCCGCAGGTTGGTGGTGTGCAGCAGCGGTGTGAGTGTGAGTTTCGAGCAGGGATGGCACTTGGCGGAGTCAAAAGGCGCAGCTAAGCAATGCAAAAGACGAGTCAGTCGATCGACGGGAGGACAGTAGTAGTAGATGGTGACGCGAACAGTTCGGAAGGGTGCATGTAATTGTTGTTGTCGATGGATGGGATGGATGAATGGATTGGATTGGACGGGTGCAGACGCGACGGGTCCTACGCCCGGGAGAAGTTGAAGAAGAGGCGGGTTGCTGCGCCAAGCCAAGCGAGCAGAGCAGCGAGGACGACCTAGATCTACTACTGTGTGTATGCCCGACGCCTGCTTTCTCAAGACGTCTATTACCGAGGAATTGGGATGGGAGGTAGGGATAGAGTAAGTGAAAGATTGATGCACGAACCTTTCGACAATGTTGGATAAAGACACGTGCTTCTCTAGCTGCTGCGACGACAATGCGACATGCAATGTTTGTTGGTGGTGGTGGCAGGGAATCGTCGGGTCGGGTTACGGACTTGGTACGTCGCGATCTCGGAGGATGCAGTATATTGCGCTGGATAGAACGTGCGTATGTCCTTTGAATAATGATGAGAAGAGAAAGGGTTTGCGACAGACAAAGTTGAAGGACATCTACGACTATCAATCAATACCGACAACCTCGAATTGATCGAGTGGACTTGCGCGCGCGCAAAATGAAAGCGGCCCGCCACCAACCTTGTTCAGGAGCCATTCAACCTTACCCAGCCTCCTTCTTCTCCCTCTGTCATTGGTGAATCACACTTCATCTCTCATTTATCCCATCACCTCCATCGCCACACCAAATCCGCAGCCTGGCGACTTCACATGTCACATCCACTGTCAGATCTCCGCAGCAAGTCATGTCATCTTGCGCCGGGACATGCCATGCCAAACTAGAGCTCCAAACCTCCAACGCGAGAGGATCCTTCCGTAAAGCGAACTGGCCCACACTGACAACATCAGGAAATACAGTACAAATACGTCGAGCAGAGAAAGGAGGTAATCACACCTCGGCCTATCTCCATTTGCTGGCATCAATCTAACGGGCACATCTTTTTCTCACACAACTGCTCGATCTCCCCATCACCCTACGCAAGAAAGACATGAAGTCCAAATCACCCACTCCCCACACAGCCGTACCTGGCATCAGGCCCTCGCTCTCGGGAACCCAATCACCACGTCACCCAGCATTGCGGCCTCGTGTATTGGGCAGCGCTGAGGCGCTTCCAACGCAGCTACTCCGAAGCTACTGTACCTACTTGCCGTACTTGCTTGCTTGCTGCGACTTGAAGACGCCAGCGCATACTTGCCTTAGTTTTGTTTCCATTCTCACACTACTACTACCTACTTTTGCCTACTAGTACATACAGCACTTGTGTGTGGGTTTGAACCGGTTCTTGTAGAGACCTGTGTCGCGTGGCATATGCACTATGACCTAGGGGCGTGCACGCTGGCTGGCTGGCTGGACCTGACCAAGGTGTGAGGTCCCATCATCTCGGCCTTTTGCTTCGGGTGTAGGATGCATGAGACATGTGTGCTGTATGTTTCATGAACTTGGTGTGGTTCGCTCCACTACAAGTGCAGGCGAGCATTGTCAGGTGATTTTGCCGGTGCACAAGGTCATCCTTCTAACGATTCACCCCTCTCATATGCACGCTGAGACGTTTTTGGAGTACTGACATATATCCTCTAAGCAGCCATGGACTCATGCGATTTATTGCAATGACATCAGTGAATTACACTACATAGTCCCATCTTGGTCGGGGACGTACTAAACATCGATAGAAGAAAAGGTACAAGCAACCCAAACCCTAACCCTATGCTATAGAGCAAAGACGACTACATTCACAACACCAGCGAACTCGCATCATTTTGAGATGCTACCAGCTGCTTCAAATACCGTGGACCCATATGGTGTCACTGAAGTACAACTAATGTGAGGCCAATATCTCCGCGATCGACCGCTCATCGCAATGTGATACCAAATGCTCCGAAGATGAAACATACACAGCTTACCCTCGAGATGCAGGCATCCGAACAACGTTGTCTCTATGACTGACCTTACGAGACGATGTGCTACCAGACGCTCTAAGCACGAGATGTCTACATCGTAACACTGAGACGTACGTTCAGAGACATCCACATCTCCATAACCGACCTCTCGATATGAGGAGATACTAACCACTTTCAAGCCGAGATTGACAGAGTCCCCATTGCGATACACACATGAACATACCTATATCTCCAAAATCAATTTCTCAATGTGAGATGTTACTAACCACCCTAAGAGCAATCATTTCATACCTAACCCTTGAGATACACTCGAGAACATACCGATATCGCTAGTATCGACCTCTTTATATGAGGTAATACTAACCGCTTCGAAGACCAAACATTTCCCTGTCACTAGTGAGATACACATACAGACATATGAGTGTCTCCAGCATCGGCCAGTGAGACACGCGTAAAGAGACACTATCATCTCCGGAAATGATAAGGTGTTACCAACGGCCCTCGGGACTAATATTCTCCATCTTACCAGTAGGATGTACAGTAACCATTGTTCATCTCACTGAACTATCTATAGTGGTATCTGTAAACTCAGCACCTTCATAATCTTTGTTTCCATTAAAAAACACTCGACCAGTCTTGTCGATCTCTCTAATCGACGTGAAGTGATATCAGCGGCTTCCAACATTAACTCGCTAGGTTATGCCAGTGAGATGTACGAACGCAAGTAGTTGTATCTCCCGGAGACTTGAGGTAGTATCGGAAAGCTTAGTAGCCATAAGAATGTAGATCGCCACTGAGATGCTTCCGATGACAAGGCGGTATCTCTCTGCCATCTGCGGTGCTATCGGCGACAACCTTGTATTCCATTGAGAGCGTCTCTAAGCGATCTCGTTCTCTCTCCGTCCAACGAGGTAATGCCCACAGCTATCGTGTGCTCAAGTCCTGTAGTGTCCATTGAGATACTTTCCAAATTGCAAGACACCGCTCCTAGTGTCTCACTAGTCTAGGGTTTTCGCATGTGGTAATACCAGCAGCCTTAGCTAATGAAAGTATTCCCCTTACCATTGAGATTCCAACAAAGTACAGAGCATAAATCTCTACATCTCACTGGACGAGGCCTTCGCATATGGTAGTATCAGCGACTTCCATACATGAAAAACTATATCTTGTCAGTGAGATACTCGCAACAGCACATATTGTACTCAACAAAAACCAAGACACATCAAACGGAGACCACAATGAGAGTATACATTTGTCATTCGCAATACGCATTTCATACACATCATCATCTCCCGCGGCTTTGTCTATTCATGACTGCGGGAGATGAGAAGCAGCTACCTGTAATGCTCGCTTGTGGAAAAAAAAAGAACATAACCGTTAAGAGCCCATGCACCCCTGGCCATCCGAAACCAAAGTGCTTTTGCGCAGACTGGTGCTCATTGACAGTCTAGTAAAACGCGATTGAAAAGCAACAACTCCCGTAGGAATCGTTTAGCGGGTGGACATGGCCTTGGTGACGGCACGCTTGAGAGCGAGCTCCTTCTTCTTGAGGTCGTCGCTAGTGGAGTCCTCAACCTCGAGCTGGGCCATGGCGTCGCTGAGGGCGCTCTCGATCTTCTCCTTCTGGCCGCGCTTGAGCTTCATGCTCATGCCGGGGTCGCTGACGATCTCCTCAACGCGGGAGATGTAGCTCTCGAGCTGCTGCTTGGACTCGAACTTCTTGCTGAAGGCCTCGTCGCTGGACTTGAACTTCTCGGCGTCCTCAACCATCTTCTCGATATCGTAAGAAGAAAGCTTGCCGACGGAGTTGGAGATGGTGATGTTGGCGCTGCGGCCGGAGGTCTTCTCGGTGGCGGTGACCTTGAGGATACCGTTGACGTCCACCTCGAAGACGGTCTCGAGGACGGCCTCACCAGCCCTCATGGGAGGGATGGGAGCAAGGGTGAACTCTCCAAGAGAGGTGTTGTCGTCGCAAGAAACACGCTCACCCTGGAAGACAGGGAACTGAACAGTCTGCTGGTTGCTGGAAAGATGTTAGTGGTGCTCTAACAGGGCAGGGTACAGCAAGTTGAGACTTACTCGGCAACAGTGGTGAAAGTGCGCTTCTTGATGGTGGGAACGGTGGTACCGCGGGGGACAACGTTGGCGAAGATGTTACCCTCCATGGCGACACCAAGGGAAAGGGGAACAACGTCGAGGAGGAGCATGTCGGCGGTGTCGGCGGAGGTGGCCTTGCCGGAAAGGATACCGGCCTGGACGGCGGCACCGTAGGCGACAGCCTCGTCGGGGTTGATGCTCTTCTCGAGCTTCTTGCCGCCGAAGAAGTCGGACAGAAGCTTCTGGATCTTGGGGATACGGGTAGAGCCACCAACAAGAACGATCTCGTCAACCTTGCTCTTCTCGATGGCAGCATCCTTGATGACCTGCTCAACGGGCTGAATAGTGCCGTTGAAAGCCTTGGAATTTATGTCCTCGAACCGGGCTGAAGCAACGTGTCAGTGGAGATCAGAAGGCTTGGGAGGGAGAGATCACTTACCCCTGGTGATCTGCGAGTTGAAGTCCTCGCCGTCAAAGAGAGAGTCGATCTCGACAGTTGTCTGTGTTCCGTTGGAGAGGGTACGCTTGGCACGCTCGCAAGCAGTACGCAGGCGGCGGAGAGCGCGGGGGTCGTTGGAGATGTCCTTCTTTGTCTTCTTGAGGAACTCCTTCTTGAAGTGCTCAAGGAGGTTGGTATCAAAGTCTTGGCCGCCGAGATGAGTGTCACCAGCAGTAGCCTTCACAGTGAAGACACCGCCCTGGATGTGGAGGAGAGACACATCAAAGGTGCCACCGCCAAGATCATAAATAAGGACGTTGCGCTCCTTGTCCGACTTTCCAGCGCCAAGACCGTAGGCGATAGCGGCGGCGGTAGGCTCGTTGATGATACGGAGGACGTTGAGGCCAGCGATGGCACCGGCGTCCTTGGTGGCCTGTCTCTGGTTGTCGTTGAAGTAGGCAGGGACGGTGACGACGGCCTTCTCAACCTTCTTGGCGAGCTTGGTCTCGGCGATCTCCTTCATCTGTGGCCAATTGTCAGATCTTATCCAATCACATCTGAATGCAATTCCCTGCGTACCTTGACGAGGACCATGGCGGAGATTTCCTGGGGAGAGAAAGTCTTCTGCTCGCCGAGGTACTCGACCTGGACCTTGGGGCTGCCGTCGTCGTCGACGACCTTGAAGGGCCAGGACTCGATGTCCTTCTTGACGGTGGGGTCATCGAATCTGCGGCCAATGAGACGCCTGGAAAGGCTGTCAGAGGTTGTCCTTGTTTGCGCTTCCTGAATTCCAAACTCACTTGACATCGAAGACGGTGTTGACGGGGTTCATGGCAGCCTGGTTCTTGGCGGCCTCACCGATCAGACGCTCCTCAGCGGTGAAGGAGACGAAAGACGGGGTGGTGAAGGAACCCTGGTCGTTGGCGACTGGAAGATGGCATTGTCAGCGCTGGCTCGCGCGAGTCGGAAACACGGTGGTACATACTGATCTCAACGCCATTGCCCTCGTAGTTGGCAACGCAAGAGTAGGTGGTGCCTAAGCGGTGTAAGCAAGATATCGCACAAATCGGGCTTGCGCACGGGCGCGCAGCATCAGCAGCATACCAAGGTCAATGCCGATGGCACCGTCGTAAACTTCGTCGCTCATGTTGGGTGGTTGGTATGGGGTGGTAGAGAGGTGAGGATGGGAGGGTGTCGAACTTTTCGGGCGGCCAGCGATTTTGATCAGTCGAAAAGTTGCTCGGTAGACTCGAAAAGTGGGTCGTGGACGCTTGAGCCTTGGCGGGATTGAGATTTCTGAAAGACTCCAGCATTCTCCAACCCTCACTCTCGCCACCCATCCCGGCTCAGGGTTTACTTCGTTGCAGATTTTGACGTATCTCGTAAGGTACCGGAGTAGCCATGATCCACCACGAATCCTCACGTTCCGAAAATGAGTCCAGCACGGCGATGCGATAACATCAACCGTAATATTCGACCCCGACCCCGACCTCGCTTGGCTCCATTGAGGATACTAGCGCTGTTGTTGTAAAGTACGAGCTCGATCACCTCCACTTATGAATAGACGATGCGATATACAACGCATCCTCACTTGTTCGACGATGAGCCTTCACATGCTATCTCGAAAGCAGACTCTCCGTGCGCCGACTCCCGTCGGTTCAATGACGGCCGCGTGCTCGATATGGTCAGATGGATGAAGCAAAATGCTGTTTGAATGCAAAACCATTGATGTGTATAACTGATGGCTGTCATCACCTGTGAGCATGTTGTCTGCGCCGTCTGAGGAACACAAAGGACATTTATGCCGTTCCTTGCTCAGGCGCCTGTTCCGTGACGTTGCTGTGTTCATAGAAGACCACATTAGACCTCGTTCCATCATTCATACTATCGCACGTGATGATTCAGCAACTGGCAATCGTCACTTGCTCGTTGTATTCATGTGATGTTCTTAAGGCCCCTTGTACGTGATGATCAGAGACACACGCTATCACGTTGGCGGTCTACACACACATGCAGTTGGTTGTCACCATCTGCCATTCACAGCCTTGCCATCCTCTTTCGCTGGCTTGACCCTCAGAATGAAACCCCCCCCCCTAAGCTTGTACGACTCACGCCTTTGCATTGCAAGACTCTTACTTAAACTTTGCCTGACATGTGTATAGTTTAAGGAGATATATCAGGAGGGGATCCGTCAATCGTTGGATAGTTTCTTGCCGGTGTTTGACGATGCCAACCTCAAGTTTGAACAACTGTTATTCCACTCGCTACCTTAGCCTCTCTATTATGTTGTATTGCATCGGGGGTCGCTTGAATTAAGGTGTTAGAAGTACATCAACACTTGACACTGGTCGTTGAAACAATGGAGATAAAAAATGCACTTAGCAGAGTGGCAGGCTGCGATCGAAATGACGAGGGGTCGACGTCGAAGTCCTTGTAGCAACCTCTTAAAGGAAGGACATGATGCAGCGAGGTCCAGCTACCACAGTAGGTAGGAGCCTAACGAGAGTGATGTTACTTCTTAACAAGCGATCCTGGCGTGTCTCTAATCCACCATGGATCGACAAGCTTAGTTGTCCACAAGCACAGAAAGGGCTGACTAGAGTTGATGCGCTGACAACAAAATGTGCGTCTCCTTCTTCGACGCAGAGGACAAAAAGAAACACCTCCTCCGCCTGGGATCGAACCAGAAACCTTCCGGTTGCTTCGACTTCGCAGTCATAACAGCCGAACGCGCTACCAATTGCGCCACAGAGGATAGAGGAGAAGCATGGGAAGAAGCTCGATCTCATCCGAGATGGAACTCCTCAGCCTGGGATCGAACCAGAAACCTTCCGGTTGCTTGAATCGGAGAGATCATAACAGCCGAACGCGCTACCAATTGCGCCACCGAGGATGGTGATTGATGGAGACTCGAATCGGACCAGCGGTACAAGTAGACCTGGGTGTCCCTGCACGATTTGTTCTGGCTAAGATGGTAGGAGATCTGGGAGATCCCAT
>Ga0265797_10004016_pt1 | contig 22887 bp, 25 predicted proteins | sample P2T30metagenome_FD_192433 | JGI IMG/M metagenome (GOLD analysis project Ga0265797, IMG submission 192433) | Plant litter microbial communities from East Loma Ridge, Irvine, California - P2 T30 | ecosystem: Environmental > Terrestrial > Plant litter > Unclassified | place: USA: California... | reverse complement strand
TCTCGTGCTCGTGGACCCCAGCACTTCTTCCTCAGAGACTCTGATCAACAATTTCCACGGCAGACCTTTCAACAGTCTAAACGACGTCGTCGTCCACCACGCCAACGACGAACTATGGTTCACCGGTAAAACCTCACCTCACCTCCAAATAAATGCCTCCTCAAACCCCTCTCAATCACTAACAAACCACCCCAGACCCAACCTACGGCTACGAACAAGCCTTCCGCCTCTCCCCCCAACTCCCCAGCCAAATCTACCGCTTCAAGCCCTCAACCGGCCAAATCTGGTGCGTCGCCGACGGCTTCTCGCAGTGCAACGGCCTCTGCTTCAGCCCGGACTACAAGAAACTGTACGTGACCGACACGGGCGCCGTCCAAGCGCACGGCACGCCCGGCAACGGCAGCAACTTCTCTCTCAACCCTCGCCTGCCGAGCTCGATTTACGAGTACGATGTTATCAACGGTGGCACGCAACTCTCGGAGCGGAAGTTGTTCGCGTACTGTAGCAGTGGCGTGCCGGATGGGATTAAGTGTGATGAGGCGGGGAATGTGTATTCTGGCTGTGGCGATGGGATTCATATTTGGGATGCTGAGGGGCTTTTGATTGGCAAGATTCATGTTGGTAGCACGGTTGCGAACTTTAACTTTGCACGCAGTGGTGTGTGGGTGTTGGCTGAGGAGCGGCTGTTCTTTGCTACTATCAAAGCTCGTGGTGCCTTGGCCTCTGTTGAAGGCCATTGAACGACTTCCCGGTAAAGCCATATGAGCTTGGACTGTGAGGAGCCGACGAAGCCTTGACACAATCAAGGCCGGTCTCAAGGAGAGCAGGTCGGAATGAGTTGATCAGCCACAATGAGACGTGATGGGAACCTGACAGAGTCAAAATTGAAGCACATTTATCTAAGCTAAACTGAATGCAAGTTCTGATGCTGCTTGGTGATCTCCATTTGATCGAGGGTCAGTCCTAACAATCATGCCACATTTGGAAGCCCGAAAGTGAAAGCCGGCTCTCAAAAGCCGACCTCAAGAACAGAAAGGATGGCTGCTTCAATGACACTGCTCAAGTCTAGAGCTGCAGCGCCATCTGATACCAGTAAGATGACACCGCATCCACGATGTCTGCGCAACGATCGATGGGAATCAACAGCAGTTCCGATACGACAAGTCTATGACGATGGTCAGCAGAGCCATCGTCGGCGTATTGCTCGCGGAACTCACCATGGCAGTTATCGATGGGCCAATGCTGTATGGCGTGGAAGCAAGATTTGCCCGGGCAATCAATTTTGGCGCATTCGGCGTTGGTGCGGCAGAGCTTTCCCATGCAGGGCTTTGGCATCTTCTGACGTTTGACTACTCCAGCAACGGAGATATCGCTGCTTTGTGTTTGGTCAACGTGGCGCACTTCAGAAGTCACCGTAATGGCAGTAGCGAGCTGACATGTCATGGGCGATGAGACAGACGTCGCAGCCCATGCCCACACACTCCATGCCAGTCGAGCATCGCTGTAGCTTGCAGTGTACATACCTTTCGCCGAGGGCGGCCTCCGAGACGTCGTCCTCGGTGTCCTGCCCGTGAGTCTGAGCCGGGTCGATGGCCGGGCGCAGGTGGGTTGACGGGTGGAAGATCTGATGATGATCTTTGACAGCGAAGCCGTCGACTTTGGCGAAGATGTTGGCAAGATGCTCTTTCTCGTGGGAAGCGAGGGGAAGGTCGTTGACTATGTCGTAGAGCTGCGCGTTGGAGAGCGGAACGTAGTCGACGACAGTGCCGTTTGCTGAGAGTAAGGTCAGCTGACGTTGCATGGCAGATCAAGTACGAGGATGCATGGATCCACTCACGAGCGTAAGAGCGAGCGATGCCATCCTCAGCAACGTGGATGAACCCCTCAGGGTCGACGACCATGTCATTGACGTGCTTGACCGGGACATCCTCAGTCTGTGGCTGTTAGTGAGATTCAGGTGCTGGTTTGGGTAGCAAAAGACGCACCGGAGCAGTAGTGGCAGTGATGGCACAGAGGCCGACGACGACGACGGCAGTGATCTGGGTGAGCATTTTGGCATGCATGCTTGCGTTGTTTTAGATGGTTTGAGTGTGTGTATGTAGGCAGCGTGTGTCTGGATTCTGATCCGGTGGAGGGCGGATGAGAGAATTGTGAAGAGTGAGATGTCGAAGTCGAGGGACAGTGTGGAAGCTGGTGGCAAGATGAGTGTGAGGTCTGGGCGTCTGCGAGGTCACGAGGGCGCTAGCGGGAGGCAGTCAGTCCAGGAAAGTGCTCTGCTTGTCAGACGACGAAGTGAGGAAGGCACGTTCGACCGGGGATCAGCTTGCATCATCTTTCAATTTTCACATTATGCACTACGTACGAATTATGACAAGTAATGAAACCTCCGAGAGAGCACTTCAAAATCATCACTCCGAGACTCCATGTTTCATGCGATTTCTCATCTACCGATGCCGACATCTATCAACCGGCTTTGAGGAGCGTGCGCAAGCACCAGGCGTGCGGATCGCATGAAAACGGAAGGCGCTGTAAATGAACTTTTAGGAATATTTATCGATCAGTACGCCCGTCCGCTTGACGTGCGACCGATGGTGGTGAAGGTTTGGATCTGTCCAGAGATCGCAAGCGTGTCGTTGGGGTCGACGCCCATTGTCTGTGCATAGTCAGTATTGCTGCAACAAGGTTTTGAGATACAAATAAACACTTACATCGAGGTTGTTGAATCCACTGAAGTAGAATCCGACAACAAAGACCAGGTACGTCAGGATCAAAGAGCTGCCCTTAAAGTAATTGCTCTTGCCCTCGCCGACAACGTAGCCCATGAGGAACACACCCAGGATCACGGTCACCATGTCCCATTGAGGGAAGATCAGCGTGAACGCATGGTCAGCATACTCGGCCGGGTCTTCAAAGAATTGACCATAGATGGCAGTGAAGAGAACGACAGCCGGGATCTGCAACAGCATGACTTGCAGTGCGTAAGAATTGCCGATTTCCATGGAAAGCGCGATATTGCCGTTCATGGCGAACGAGATGGCGTTCAAGAACTCAGTGGCGTTGGGAACAAGTGCGAAGACAGTAATGCCGAGGAACTTCTCATCAATGTCGACATTGCTTAGCACAGAGTCGACGGTATCCACGAGAATCTCGGCGATGATGGCGTAGGCAACGGTAGCGGTCAGGAGGATGACAGCGGATTTAGTACGCGACCAGTTGGGCGCATCGTGTCCGCCAGAGGCCTGTTCATGGGCACCAGTCGCGACAGCGGTTGCGTTGGCCAGCGCCGGGTCGCCAACCACGCCTGCGACCTCGCCCAGACTGGAGGTCTCTGCATTGTGTGCACGGTGGGAGTGACCGCCATGCCTCTCTCTGCTCTCGCCATCTTTCCCGCTCGAGTGTCGGTAGCTGCTGCTAGCACGAGTCGTAGCCATATGCGCTGCCCTGTGCGGTGCCTTTGTCGCATCGCGCGTGGCAACGGCAGCGGCAGTGGCTGCCATCTCGGCTACCTGTTGGACGAGCACACGATTGTCTTCTGCGCTAAGGCCTTGGATACGAGCACCCTTAATGCTACCGCCCTCGCCATCTGCAGACTTCGGCGGTACGAGATGAGGAGTCTGGCCGTCTTGCTTCACTGGTACATCCTCTTCGTCGATCTTTTTGCCAACCTTTGAAGTGATGCCAGCCTGCTTCAAACTCTGGTTCAGAATTCGCTGGTACATCTGGCTGTCTCTGATGTTGCCCGGAGTGATAGTACCTGCAGTCGGGTTTCTGGACAGGTGATCGCGTGGGTGGTCGAGTCCGCTGGTTGATGCGGACAAGCTTCCGTGTCGTTCTTCAACGCGGTGCGATGCTTGCTCGATCTTCGCCTCTTTCTTCTCGTCCGGCTCATTGTTCCAGATTACTGCGGCATGGGTGCGTAGCGTGAAGAGCAAGCCGATGATGTAGCTGAGGAAAAGCAGCACAGCCGCAAACCATGTGTACGGTCGAACAGCCTCAATATAGAACTTGGTCTGCACGGCCGGCGTCTGGGAAAAGTAGCAGCGCCTGCAGTCACTATCTGGGCCGTGACCTCTGGAACGAGTGCATTGGTGGCAGTTCAACTCATGCGAGCCGTAAATCTGGTAGAACAGCGTGGGTCCGAAAGCGCCGATAACAGCAAAGAGCAGCATAGTGTTCGTGGCGCTAGCACTGCGAACGTTGAAGCGCTGAGTTTTGCGTTTTAGCGCACCGAAGCACATACTGAGTCCAGGCAGGAAGAGGATACCAGCAAAGATCGATCCAACAATACTGCCCTCGACAAGCTGGCCTTTACCCTGATGCAAAGCAACGCAGTAAAGGAAGACCTCGACGACCGTGCTGAAGAAGGCGTTGATAGTGGCGCCGACTCCCATAGAAGACTGTGCCGAGATGGAGGCGACAGCTTGGCCGATGAAGTAGGCGAGTGGAATGATTGACAGCAGTCCGAGGATGAAGTTGAAGCCTGGTGAGGTGAACCAAGTCTCAATATGGAGTGTCTCGAACAGGACGAAGTAGTTGACGATGGTGAATGCGACAAGGCCGAGCATGTTGATGAGGAAAATGTTGGTACCATCGATCGTGTACTTCCAGTACTTCGAGCCTACAGCGCGGTATGTGCACATCAAGATGCTGTGTGAATTGGTGCCGGGCGACGATACGCGAGAGTAGTGTGAGTCGGTGTGGAAGCTCAAGGCTAGAGGGTGTCGTCGCAGGTGGTAGAACAGCAACAGAGTGACTTTGCCCATAGGGATTGTGAACACCAGGAACCAACATATCGCGCTCACAAGGAACAAGCACGGAGTGATCAGGAAGTAGAACGACAAGAAGAAGATCACACGGCCAGTATCCCACTTACCGCGGCCGAACAAGCGTTTCTTGGTCTTATTGTCGCTTCGCTGACTAGAAGAATTGCGGTCGTGGCGGCCAAGCAGGCTATCTGTCTCATTCGGCAGATCTTCGACTTCATCGCGTCGTCGACCGATGAGAGAACGATTGACATCGTGTGGGCCAAAGAATAAGCGACCTTCCTCGAGGTCACCCGTCTGCCATCGTTCATACTCTCCTATACTTCGGCCTTCGCCTTCGTCCTCGTCCAGATATGCTTCGTCGTGTTCCAACTTGACATACTTGCCGAATGGGTAGAACAGGTAGCTTGACAAGTTGATCAAGACGCGGCCGTATTCATGGCAACCCTCAGCTCCGAGCAGGCCAAAGAAGTAACACAAGATGCCACCGAACACAGTGACAAGTGCCAGCCACCACCCAAAGACAACAACCCATAGAAAGTTGAATATCGACAACCAGCGACTTACTCGTCCCCCAGGCGCTGAGTGGATGTCGCTTTCCGCATTTCGTTGCACCGATCGATTCTTTTTGTACAATGCTGGCTTCCAGATACGAATACCGAAAGGATGTGTTTCGTTGATGGCCTCTTGTCGATCTCTAAGAGTGAAACTCTCTGCATCGCTCAAGTCTGCATCGTCGTCCTCGTCGTCATCGTCCGATCCTGGCGTGACATCGTCGTCGTCGTCCACGAGTTGCTCCTCTTCCTCTTCTTCGCCTCGTAAAATGTCCTCTGAGCTTGGTTCGGGGTTATCTTGAGGGATCGGTTTTGGAGGAAGGCTGGCCGTGGATTTGTCGATACCGCTAGCCAGACCCTCTGCAGCTTCCTCGTCACCTTCTTCGCTGTCAACTTTGGCTAGAGTCGGCGCCTGCGCCGTGGGCCTTCGTCGTAGTGTACCCTTGCTCTCCTTTCTCCTTAATGATGCCCTCTCTTTTTGTAAGGTGTCCCTTGTCTTTTGTCGTACGAGTTTCAAGTCGTTGTCGACCTCCTCAGGTTCGTCGTCGACCGAGAACTCGGCGCCGCGGTGAGGCTTGCTGGAAGACGGTGCACGCTTGACGGGGCCCGGTCGACGAGGTGTTTGTGGAGTTACGCTTTGCGGACGCGTACTTGACGTGCTGGGAATTGAACCTGTGATTAGGGGTTAGAGGACAATTCGTGTATACATAAGTGAAGCGCAAATAGAGACCCACCATAGTCGACGGGTCGAGGCCTGGGTTTCCTCGCACCCTCGTTGGACTGGTCTCTCGTCGCTTGCGGCTGATCGGCCATGTTGCCAGCGGAGCTCGTCGAGGTCCGCCTGGTGCCGGGGGTGGACGCGACGGTGCGGTCGTTGGCAGCGGTGGGGGTGGTGTTATTGTCGGCCATGGCTGGCGGCTTTTGAGGAGTCTGTGTAGTGGTGCCCTGCCTGTCGCCCAGGCCAAGCTCCACCGTGCGTGGAGCTACTCAACTATACCGACTGGTGAGAGGCGACTGATTGAGTTTAGACGTGCGGGAGCCGTTGCGATGGCTGCACGTGCGCCGCCAGCGTCATCTGGTCTCAGAGCCTCGTGCGTGCGTGCGTGCGGACGACAAGTTGCCTTAGCCTGCGCGAGATTCTTGTCAGACGACAGCCAGCAGGAGTAGCGCGAGATGCAGACGAGGGAAGGAGCGTGAAGTGCACTGTGCTGCGCTACGACAAGTTTTTATATGCCGCAAACTGAATATGTATACGTTGTTCGCTGGCAGGGCAAGCTACGTATGTGTCTGCGGAAACGACTGGAAATCAGCCAGTAAATATGCTGCCGTAGGTAGGTCTGCACAAATACAGATAGACAGGGTTGATCCATAGATACCGAGATACCCAGTGACCTAGATACCAAGACTGATCGCCTCTCGCGCCGCGTCTTCCCTGTCCCCACCCATGTCTTGATTGTTCCCTGATCGGTGATGGGACAGCCTTGACAGCGTAGCTCGAGCTACTCAAATCAATTTCGACAATAGGGTTACACACGAGGAATCGAGAAATCTCAACTAAGCTTCTGCGAAATTATTGCGATTCATTCATTGCACATCGTTCACGCCTGTATACAACCCGAAGAAGCCTCCATGATGCGTGTACACACTCGTTGAGCTGACCCTGTCGGATAAGAGTCAAGAACATAGGACACGTGCATCTTTGCTGACAGTCCTTTTACGACGGCCATCGACGGATGTGCTACGTGATCTGCACCAACTAAGAACATACCCTACCGTATATCACACCCGTACAGCGCCTATGGGTCACACTCACCCTCGTGACTTGCAAAACGTCTTGACTTGCTGCAAACACGATTCAAACGAGACTTGGCAAGTATGCAGTGTCGCAGCTGGTGCCACGGTGCGACTCACTGCTCCGAATCGCATACAGGAAAGCGTGTACTGCACGATGCATGTTGATATCATGTATTCGAACTCGCTCTACTCACCAACTTCGCTGCCAGTCCTGCTTTCTATTATATAGTACAGCATCGTGCTCGAACCCTGCGTCGTCGGCAGAGCACCAAGAAAGCACTTTTTCTCCACTACTTCCACAGCTTCGTCAAACTCATCTCCTTGTCGTCGTGCCTGTTGAGCACCTTGGCCGTCGCGAGCTCGAAGTCCTCCTGCGTGACGTGGACTCTGCGCTCTCTGAGCGCGTACATGCCAGCTTCAGTGCACACACCCTTTAATTCTGCGCCAGAGCAGCCGTTCATCTTCTCCGCAATCTTGTGCAAGTTGATGCCACGAGTGAGGTTCATGCTCCTGCTGTGAATGCGCAGAATGTCCGCACGGGACTCGGCGGTGGGTGGTGGGAACTCGATCTTGCGGTCGATACGGCCAGGACGGAGCAGGGCGGGGTCCAGGATGTCCAGACGGTTGGTGGCCATGATGACCTTGATGCCCTTGGTAGGCTCGAAACCATCAAGCTGGTTCAGCAGTTCCAGCATAGTGCGCTGCACCTCGGAGTCGCCGCCAGAGCTGCCCTCGACACGTGAGGAACCGATAGAGTCGATTTCGTCCATGAAAATGATTGAAGGCGCGTGGTCACGAGCCATGATGAACAGCTCGCGCACCATTCTGCTGCCTTCTCCGATGTACTTCTGCACCAATTCAGAGCCGCTGACACGGATGAATCTGCAGTCGGTGTGATGTGCCACTGCTCTTGCCAGAAGTGTCTTGCCTGTGCCGGGAGGACCGTAGAGTAGTACACCCTTGGGTTGTGCGATACCGAGTGATTCGAAGAGCTCTGGGTGTTTGAGGCCAAGTTCGATGACTTCCTTGATCTGCTTGACCTGCTCGTCCAAGCCACCGATCATGTCGTATGTGCTGTCGGGTACCTTCTCAACCATCATGAGGGAGACAAGAGGGTCGACAGATGATGGGAGGAGGGAGGAAAGCTTGTAGGAGTCGCTGAGGAGGGTGACACGCTTGCCGGCTGTGAGTTTCGAGATGTCGATGTTGTCGGCAATGTCGACGACTGGTCACAGTTAGTATTCACGTATTACGTGCGCTCCGTGGATCATCTTACCGTATTTGCCTTCCGGGTGGACCTTCACAAGCACCTTCTTGGTTCCCATGACCTTCACAACCTCTCCAACGTAGCTCCCTGGCTGCTGGAGCAAGCCGAGCTCCTCGCGCAGTAACCGCACTCGGCTGTTGTATTCGTTGCGCTGTGCTTCCAGGCGTCGAAGGACCGCTTGACCCTGGATGATCTCGAGCTTCATGCTCTCGATCTTGTTGTTGAAGAAGGTATCGAGCGCCATGACGGCGGTGGTGGGTGGTTTGTAATGGCGCTTCTCTTTAGCTGGCGTGCGCGCAGTCGGGCCCGAAGTACTTGGTGAAGCTGTCTGTAGTCTGCTGAGATATTCGGAGAGGTTCAGCAGGTGTGTAGGCGATGGGAGTGATGTTCGGTCGCGCGTGGTGATTGCGGTCGGTGATGGCAAGCGAGCAAGCGAGCCTCAGAGCGATGATGTGTTTGGCTTCCAAAGCGAGCTCGGGCCAGCCGACGACGCATCGCCTCAGGATTCACTTTTGACCGTTCTGTTGCACGCCACACTGGACAATACGCTTGACTCGATGGCTTTAATTATTGGTCTCTCAGACTATATCGTGCCTGTTCTCTCGCTCATACATCGAGACCGCTTTTATAGCGTGCACTAGACACGTTGCAGACACTGCTCTTCTATACAGCATGATGCATATGTAATTCAAGTGATCGTGCGTGCGAATCAAGTTGTTTTGTTTCTATTTACATGCATGGTTTACAGCTTGATGCTGAAGACTATTCGGTGTACCTCCGTCACGTAAGGTAGGTCGAGGGAAGAACTAATCTTCCACTATAGCCTCCATGGCAAAACTATTGCAGCTTCACATCAAGCGACAACTTAGGGACACCCTCGAAGTCCTCGGGCATAACATAAGTAAAGTTCCAGACCTCAAAGTCCCTAATAGTCTGAGAAGTGCCTCCCATCGCTCCACCAAACGACAGACTGTACGAGGAGTTTGCATTTGTCGAGACGTCAACATCCAAACCGACAACGCCACTCCAATCGGCGATGGTCCGGTTCTGCTTGAAGGTGCCGACGATCAGAGTGAAGATCGAGCTGGAGTTGCCCAGAGGGTAGCTAAGATCGAGCTTGTTCGGGGAAACCTCGACTTGGAGAGCAGTTTCAGTGGGATAGAGCTGAAAGCTGGTTAGCTACGGCCGAGCAACGACAAACATTCTGCATCTAAAATCCTTACCGAAATGAAGCTGATTTCACTTCCAGTGTCCCACTGAATGACAGCAGGGTTGAAAGCCTCCTGTGACTGCGCAGGGCCGCCGAGTCCATTCTCATCAAACGACTCAGCGCCAATGGTGAGCTTCTCGGAGAGCCAGGATGTGATGTTGCGTGGAACATTGTCAATGGGCGGGTAGTACGTGGTCGCTGTGAAAGTGTGCTCGCCAGAGAACTCGGTCAGGCCATCGAAAATGTCGTCCGGAATAAGTGTGCGATGGAAAGCTGCCAGCACAGCGAAACACGGTGCAAATGCGAAGTCAGCACTGTGCGACATGACTTGCGGCTGCATCTTGTGTTAGCACACACATATTTCATCACGGCAAAGTTTCGTTGCCATACCTTAGCAATCAATGACGAGTTCTCCTTGCCAATCAAGACCCAAAACCAGAGCGCCATCAATGAAAGATATCTTTGCATGTCGTAGCCATATGCTCTGTCCCAAGGACCAGCCATGTTCTTCATACTTGGGTGCCAAAGTTCGGAGACAGCTTTCCTGCATGAAACGAAAAGACCATTTCAGCAACGTGCCTCAAACATCGATTCAAGAAATTTATGACTGACCATGTATACTCTACCATAGTAGGACCGTGCTGAGCCATGATCGAGTCCTCTGGCAAGTATTTACACCAAAGAGTCAAACCATAGAGGGAGACGCCAGTGTATGTACCAGAGTTGAATTCCGACAAAGTGTTGTTGCGGTCGAAAAGATCGATGATCTCTTGAGCGTACCTATGGAGTATGAGCATTCGCGCTCGTTGTCATTAGGATATTACGCTTACTTTTCGCCGGATACCGTCATATTAGCTTCGTTCAGACGGCGTCCAGTCCAGCCAGACATAAAAGCACGCATGATAGCCTGCAATGGTATTAGCTAAGTTCTCAACTATTCGCCAAAAAAAAAAATACTAACAGGGTTGCTGTAGGAGGGATAAAGGTTGTCATCGTCGACTCCGCCAACTCTATACTCGTCACCCTTGGTGGCGTTGTGCAAAGACTCTAGCATCAAATTTTTCGTGGGGTCAGAGAGCAGGTGTCCATACTCCTCAAAGGCAATGATCAAGGTTGTACCAATGAAGCCACGCCAGTTCGGGTCCCAAGAGTCGTAGATGTCTGCAGGATACACCGAGGTACCAACATATGGCTCCTCGGGATACTTCTGGTAGTCACCATACCTGTGCATCGTCAGACCGGAAAAAAGCATACAGAATAAGATAATCCTACCATTGCTCCGACGGCTCCTTAAATTGAGCGCCAATGACATTCCCAATGATGCTCTCTGCCTGGTCGACGTCTTCCTTCTCGTTGCGAGCGAGAAGTCCGAGAGCATACCAGACTGAGCTGCGTGTCTCGTGTCTCAGCGCAGCAGTCGCGCTGAGCTCGTACAAGTACGATTCTGAACTGTCGTAGAAATTATCCATCCATCTCATGGACTCGTCCAGAAGGTGTTGGGCTTTCTTCGGCAAGTGATTGCCATGTTGTGCTGGCACGGCAGCTACTAAGACGCTGGATGCCAGCAAGGCTAGCTTGATCATATTATTTGTAGAAGCCATACTTCAAGGCAACAGTAGTATCAGAAGTATACAGCAGAGGTGTGGCCTGCTACAGACTTATACGGCGGTCACGAACATGTTGACACCTCGCCTGCAGATCAGGGCAGAGCGCAATGGCGCTATCATAGTGTTAACTTGGCACTTACGTAGTATCGTAGCGGTCACTTTACGTAGGAAACCGCTTGCTAGCTGGCTACTAGTGTATCCGACAAGAGATAGCAGGGTGGTATTGTTATCGAGTCGTAAGTGGAGAGGCAGATGAGGAGGCGGCGGGGAGAGTCTCGGCATTTGATGGACCGAATTTGTCCGCAACATTTTGCCTGCAGCGTTCGGAGTTGAGGTGGCTTGTCTGCAGGAAGTAACACTGACAAATTGACATCTTTATGTTCCACCGCGTCTTGAGCGTAATTCGACAGCAGCTCGTTGCAAAAATCTCCGGTGATCACCTCGCAGGGTTTGGAATGGCGGATCTAGATACTCGCTGATAGAAGCAGCCACAGACCCGCATTCTTCAGCTCTCTCGACATGGGTCTAGATATCTGTTCGACATGGGTGTAAAAGAAAGCGACTGGCGATATCAATATGGGCGCCCGTGTCTTTAGCACCATCGTTCTGGTCGTAGACAAGTTCGAAAGCGTGGCACAGTCGCGCCTACTCGCCTCTCAGCGACAGAGCGCGCAGTACGGACTTTGATGAAGCCGGTCCGTGGGGCCCCCTCACATTCATTCATGTTCCGGGATGAGCTTGCAAAGACTCGTAGACCATCCAAACAGCCGGTGCAACGCTGATCTGGTCGATCTCGGTACCACTATTTCGAAAGGTCATACTTAGCTTTTGTAGGCAAACACACTCGAGATGGACGATCCATCAAAGGCAGACGATGAGAATCTTGCCGTTGCTTATTCGCATAAGACGCCCAAATCTCCGCCCATGCATTCGGCTCACCTCGGTCAAGCGTGGTCTCTGGTGCTATGCTTTGCATCCTGTTCACCTCTTACCAATAGCAACTCCTACTTCCCCACACTCTGGTACACTTGGCATGCTCGTAGATGTATTTTGGAGGCGTTCTGTATGCGGATCAGCGTCACAGGAGCTTCTTCCCCTCAATCAATTCGTTATTTCCGTTATGACTGCTCAGGTTTGTATGCAATATGGCTGTCACTCACGTGGCTGTCATGCAGCTGCGTTGTTCCGTTTAGGACCGGAGCTCCCGTTTATGTAGTCGAAAGCTTTCTTCCTCACATTTTGTATCTTGCGATCCAGTCGACTCATCATAGCCTTTTCAGAAATGTCAGATTCAATCAGTGGCGATAAAGACACTAACGCGGCACACTTGGAGGAACTCAAGAAGACCATCACGGTCGATACCTTGCACAAAGATGAAGCTCTGAAAGTGCTCGCCAATTACCAAGGAGAAGAGACTTGGACTGAGGAAGAGGAGAAGAAGCTGACCAGAAAGATTGATCGACGTTTGCTGAGCATTCTCTGTATCACCTACGGTCTACAATACTACGACAAAGCCATGTTGTCACAGGCGGTACGATCTACTGTCATGTATTGACATTTACAGTGCTGATATATGCAGGCATTGTTCGGATTGAGAACCGATCTCGAGCTTAATGTCGGTCTACGATATTCGATGTCTGCTGCCATCTTCTATCCTGGATTCATCTGTGGCGCATACCCTGCGATTGTTCTCGCTCAACGTTATCCGATTGAGCGTGTCATCTTTGGCATTGTGCTGCTATGGGGTATGTAATTCTGATTCCACTGCGCCATTATTCCTGGGCTTCCGGCTGGTTTAGGCACTGACCATCATAGGTATCTGCCTTATGACCACTGCTGGCTGCACCAGCTACCAGGTACGAGGAGTCTCTCATGGCCTTGCAATCTAGCTCCGAAGTTCGCACTGGTCGACCTGCCGCTGAGAGGCCAGTACAGAGTTTAAGCTAGACCGCGGGATAGCATCTCGAAGGCCATCTGTGCTGACTGTACCAGGGCCTCTATGTGCAACGATTCTTCCTTGGTGCCCTCGAGAGTGGAGTGTCCCCTGGTTGGATGTTGGTCGTTGGCGGTCAGTTGCCTATCCGTTATGCAAAACACTCATACGAATGACTTTCCTGACACACATCTACAGGATGGTACAAGAAACAAGAACAAGCATTCCGGATGGGAGTGTGGTACAGCATGACCGTGAGATCCTCTTCTGGCACCATTGCAGCATCATCTGACCAAGATCAACAGGGATATGTCAGCATCGTCTCCCCTCTCATCAACTATGGGTTAGGACACATCACTGGCTCATTGTCGCCTTGGCGCTACATGTACCTGGTAGCAGGCTCCATCACGGTGCTCTGGGCTTTCGTAATTTTCTTCTTCATGCCGCCTGATCCTATCAGAGCTAAAGGGTTCAGCGACCGGGAGAGATACATTGCCGTGGCACGAATGAGGGTCAATAACTCAGGCGTGCGCAACACACATTTCAAGGTTGAGCAGCTATGGGAGCTTCTCAGGGACGTCAAATTCTGGCTGACATTCTGGATGGCATTGACGATGTTGGTTGCGAACGGACCTGGTGGGTGCAATGAACACCGATGTCTTATATGCGTACTGATTCATGTTGCAGTTTCGACCTTCACCCCAATCATCATTTCAGACCTCGGCTTCAGCGGGCTCAACTCTCTCCTCCTGGTGATGCCCGCCGGTGCGGTAATCGGCACCATCGAATTGACAGCGCCGTTCATTGCGATGAAATTTAAGGGATGGCGATCGTATCTCGTCGCCATAACCGTTTCCGGAACGCTGCTTGCTTCGCTCCTGCTTTGGCTTTTGCCTCAGAGCGCCACTGGAGGCAAGCTCTTCGCCGTCTACATATTGGCAAGCTACGGCGGCGGATATGCTGTCCTCATGAGTCTGGTGATTGCAAACTCGGCCGGCTACACAAAGAGAAGTCTGGGAAGTAGCGGCATGTTCGTTGGTTACTGCATTGGTGAGATGACAAAACCAAGATTTTGTCAAGTGAACATGATTTGACATTGCTCAGGAAACTTTATTGGCCCGCTGGTTTTCCTGGAAAAAGAGAAACCGCTGTATACGACCGGCTGGATTGTCACTGTTAGTATCGTCGACGCCGATTCGCGAGCTGAAATGCTAAACAAGCTTCAGGTTGTAACTTCCGCCATCTGCATTATCCTCTCAATTATCTACCGTATCATTTGCGTACGAGAAAACAAGAAGAGAGATAGCACTGGCATTGTAGAAGCATTTGAGAATGCTTATGATGATGACATGACCGATGTGAAGAATAAACAGTTCAGGTACGACTGACAATCGACATCGCTGTGAAACTCTCTAAATGTACTAACATCGTTCAGATACACTCTCTAATTGTCAAAGGTCTGCCATATAATCGAAAAAATGCATACTGTGTTCCGCAAAAGGTGTTACGACATTCCTTCCACAGAAATTCTACTTGCCACCCTTGATACCCTTGAGGAAGCCATCGTAGGCAGGCTTCTTCTGGAACTTCTCATCCCAAAGGAGAGCAGCTCCCTCGCTGGGAAATACGCCAGGAATCCATGAAAATGCGTCAGAGATACCCCAGACAGTCATGCCGATACACCTCTTGACCGCAAGGCAGCTCTTGGCGACAGTTTCGTATGCCTTGGCCTGGGCCTTCAGCTTCTCGGGAGTAGCCGGAGTGTTCATGCGGATGTCGATCTCAGTGTAGACGACATCGACGTTCAAAGAGGTGAAGCCACGGAGAACAGCCTCAAGTGTTGCCTGGCTGGGCAGGGGACCAGCGGTCGCGGTAGTCTCTTGGGCAAGGTGAGCCTGGAGGCCGACACCGTCGATGTGCACACCGTAGCTCTTGATGAGCTTGACAATGCGCTGGGCTCCGAGGGTCTTGTTGCCGTTGTACTCGAGGTTGTAGTCGTTGTAGAACAACTCGGACTTAGGGCTGGCCTGCTTGGCGAACTTGAAAGCGAGGGGCAGGAAGGCCTCACCAATGGTGTCGTAGAAGGGAGACGGGCGGTAGGTACCGTCCTCGTTGAGGGCTTCGTTGACGACGTCCCAGCGTGTGCAGACGTCCTTGTAACGGCCAGCAAGGGTGAAGATGTGGTTCTTCATAATCGAGATCAAAGTCTTGTTATCGAAGTTGCCGGCAGCAACCCATGCGGGAAGCTGGCTGTGCCAGACAAGGTTGTGGCAGTGAATCTCCTTCTTGTTCTTCTTGGCCCAGTCACGGTAGCGGTCGGCATCGGAAAAGGTGAAGTTGTTGCGGCTAGGTTCAATGACCTCCCACTTCATGGCGTTCTCAGGTGTGAAACTGGACCGACAGTCAGTATCTCCAACGATCATCGATTGGTGTTAGGGTTACTAACGAGTTGAAGTCGGCACCGTTGCGAGCTATTGCCTCCTCAGTCTTGTTGCCACGGAGAGTCAATGCGGTACCAATGAACTCCCTTCCACGGGCCTTCATGGCAGTTGCCAGGCCCTGAGCCTTGCGCTCCTCCGCCTGCGGGAGGGCGAAGGCAGAGCCAGCCAAAGTGAGAGCTGTGAACACCTGCGTGAAGTGCATCTTGAAGTTGTAATGGCGGATGTGATTGAGTAATTGGGTATTCGGTCCATTGCAGCGAGGTCATGGCCTTTTTATATCGATTTCTTAGGCGGCTATACTCTGGAAAAATGCTCAGTAGAATAGATGAAGTCCATCTTTTCCCGCTCCATGGGTCAATGAACCATCCTAGCCCCAGGTTCCCCGTGTGAAACCCCGGTCGTGTCAATCAACCGGCTTAGGTTCCTGGGCACCACGCGGGGCCCAGGTACAGCCGCAGAACCGCTTTTGGGACATCAACTTTGCCCTTGTACAGCGGCTAAATGTGATTCGAAGATCTTTCGCCGTTTGGAAGGCAACGGACGGTCGACTTCTACCACAGTCGAGCCCTCATGGCAGCCGCTGACAACATCATCACAATATCCAGTAGGGTTTGGATGGCCAGGCCTAGCACTTTGTGGCGACTCTAAGTTGTATGAATGGACGAGGCTAAATGCAGCAGTCATGTTGCAGTAGGTACCTGCAGCAAACGACCCCTTGGTCCGATTTGACATCCAGGGTCGGAAGTATTGCAGCAATGAAGATCGCGAAACAACAGTGGCCACACTCTCTAGCAGGCTCAAAATACTTGCTCTTGTCGCCCAAAACACTCTGTCGTGACATAACGCCCACAATGAAACCATCAAAGTTCACAATTATGAATGGGAGCTCTTCGGCATAACTTGTCTCCGGCGAGCGCATTTAATGTCCTTTAGATTTCCACTTCCGCCAGTGCTTCCAGCCCCAGCCGAGGTTGTGAACACCACCCTTCCATCGGCAAAACTCCTTGGTGCTATTCATCAACCGTGTATGTTGTACGAGCGGTCATCTGCGGTCGCACGGCATGGAAGCGGGTACGATGTGCACACACGGCACGCCGTTTGTCGTCTCGAGCCGCAACGGCGGGCAAATGCTTGGTTCTAGAACTCCACGTGTATTCATGCTTTTCCAGCACTCTACCCGGTACGTAAGGCCTCAGCTTTGCTTGTATACGAAAGTGTATACAAATTAAGGGCACTACCTTGATGTCTATTGGCAAGCCTTGTTCTATATTTCTTCGCAAGACATTTGCTGCAGCACTCCTAACTCTGAAAGGCGTCAATGGACAGGTCTTCGGTTCCAGTACACCAGGATGCGCTGCCCTGCAGTAGATCCTGCCGCTACCGTATCGGCGCTAGGTGATGAAGCGATGTTTCTACAGATCAAATCCAAGCACTGTGGCAAATATAATGATGAGAGCCCTTTCACCCGGGTGGCTGTTATCACAGGCATTTATCTTTCAGCCACTGGGGTGGCAGGGTGGACCTACGTCCTCCGTATAGGTGAAGGTGGCTCGCGGTCTAGCTTCAAAGTCCGTCTTGTGTGCCGCACCGCTGAGATGTTAGTACGGAGTTTGAACCTAGACCGTGAGGTTGGTGGGACAGTCACTGCGGCTAAGAACCATCGAATGCTATTCCGCAGTTGCCGCGTACGTCGACGACCGGAGGAGGTCCTTTCCTGATGCAGGCTGCTTTACAGTTGCTGGTTGGCATCACTTTGGAGTAGTTCTCACAGGTTGGTCTGAACAAGGAAAGAAAAGGTAAAGTTTAGAAGAATCGAATGTATTATGCACCAAGCCGTTGATCATCGTCAAAGATATTAAAGATAGTGAGAAGCAGAGCAGTCAGACTGATGCGCAGAAGAGAAGCCACCAATCCAGTCACCCAAGAATCATCCCAAAACATTCACCAAATTGATCGATAATCCCCAAACACCGAAAACCATTACCCCGCTCTGCAAATGCTGAAAGGTCGCTGGTAGTCGCACTGTGTTCTTATCCCGCTTAAAGAGGGATGGAAAGGCAGTTGGCCTCAACGTTGATGAGGTTGCCCTGGAAGTTGTTAGCAAGGCGCCAATGATGAAGTGGCTAGATAAAATGCTTACGGAGGCATCGCCAGTGGAGCAGCAAGCAGCGACGTTGGAACCGCAAGCCTGCTGGATGGGGACAGCGACTGTATTAGGTGTTAGCTTGTGTCCAGAATGCTCTCAATCGAAGTGTAGACGAACGGATGGGGATGCTGAGGCAGTTGGCGCCGATGAGGTCCTCGCCGCTGTTGCAGCAGGCGAGCTTCTGGCCGTTACCGCAGGCAGCGGAGCTGTCCTTGGAGTCGATCTCGACCTTCTTGTTGTTGTCGGAGGCACCGCCCTGGGGAGCGGCGAAGGCAACAGCAGCCACGGAGGCGATGAGGAGAGACTTGAAGAAGGCCATTGTAAAGGTGTTGGGTTGGTCTGAAAGACTGGATTAAAAAGTGTTGATGAGCGAAAGTGGTTGTTGAGAAGAGAAGTGTTGGTTGGATGATGAGAAGAAGTTGATTGTGGTGGTCGAGGAGGCCTTACTTATAGCATATTGATCACTTCAAGGCTCTGTTGTCGGTGAGCCACCGCTGTTCCGCCGGCTCTACCTTGGCATGTGATGTTGGGAGTATGCTGATCTCAATCCACAGCCAGCACTCCTGTCTCTGGTGGCTTGAATTTGGTATGTCTCAGGTCCTGGAGATGAGGTCTCAGGGCGTACGAGCGTCCTTAGTGTGGGGCGGTGAGTGCTAACAGCAGTCCCTTGTAGCTCTCCCTATTGCTTAAACGCATTCAGACCCGACTCACGTGCATATTCAAGGGCCGCGATGTGCTAAAAAGTACGCCAGGCCATATGTGAGCCACCTACCCGGTACATCAGGGTAGTCTAGGCTACGTTTAGGTCAGTGTTCATGCCACGGCGTGATCTCTTCCTACTTCCGCTGCGCCCACGATAGAAGCCCTGGTATACGCTATCACCACGATCTGGGCTGGTCAATAGTTGCTCTCGAGCCACTCGGCCGCGGAGCATCTTGTTACCATCATGACACGACGATCTGGCGGTGTAACGGCCGTCCTCTAGGTCCTCTAGTGCTAGCCTAAGAACAAGGTGGCTTCCAGGCCTGTTTCCGACAGAGGATCTTAACGTCTGTCAATTAAGACTCTTCCCACAGGGAGAACGCGTCTGGGGTTAGGCGATGTCCCGAGCCAGTGTGGAGACAGCCGGGCAGACCAGGCGTTTGCTCCGAGCCTCTGAGACTTTTACAACGGAGGGGCGTGAACGGCAATCTTCAATTGTTGTTGTTGTTGTTTGTTTGCTTTGCTCTGAAGTTGAAGTTGACATTAGTCCAGATCGAGTGGTATTGTTTCACTGATCACAGTGTCTCTCTATGCATGTGCGCTGTACATGCGTCGATATCACCTCCTAATTTGACTTGTTCGTTTGTGTCCGAGATCTCTTACTTAGTGATCCACTGCAATGCTTTTCCTCCTTAAGGGATCGGCCCCGTCTTGGCGTCTCTAACGGTGCGGGCCTTGCGGATCATACAGAAAGTGCCGAACCACGCGTCTGTGTGTTGACTCCAATTCTATTTCTGGAAGGGAAACAACATCTCTCACGTATACGGCATCTCACGGAACACATCTTTGGCGGTACTCCTTCTCAACCAACGCGTTGTTGGATGCTCTCATCTATCGCTACCATGTTAAGAGAATAAGTGTCAGCTCTCTCCCGCTATCCTTGCTCGTGCACAGGCTCCACAGGCCAAGTGGCGGCTCAGCCCTTCCGAGCCGGCGCATATAACGCTGGGATGATTAACACAGCAAAGAGATGATCGCGGGACACTGGACTGCATGCAAAGCGCGAAGGCTTCGACTTGGCGCGTCTCGAAGGCTGCAGCGTGTCTCACTTGACTCCTACAAGTTCGTCCACCGCTCAATGTGAGTCGAACGCGGTGGTCTTACAGGCCAGTGAGACTCTGCCCCGCCGTGGTGATTACTTGAACCACTAAGTTCTTCAATGCCCTGTTTGGGCCTAATCATATCGGCTTCAAGAATGTGCATCTCAACAACTTCATGTTGTTGTCTTATGGCCTTCGGCATTACGGCAAACGCGAAGCGCAGGCATTCAGGCAACAGACCGCTCTCATCAAATCCCTCAAGCTCCATCTGCCGCAGATAGTGTTTGGCATGTGTACTGTAGCTTGCCGCCGAAGATCGGTGTTACAATCGACCGCTCGAACTGGTTGTTACACCTGACGTATCACACCGTGCAGAACTGCCAACTAGTTTTTCAGCCGCTACACTCACTTCACATGATTACAGCTGTTCCTGTGATACTTGACGTTGTTTGAACTGCTCTGCAGGCTGCCTCGTCTCATGAATGTGTTAATAACTTGAACATGTGACTTTCTGTTGCCAAAAGACTCAGGCGTGTCTCGCCCCAACCCTAACCCTCTGATACTAACATGCCTTCTTGCCTCTACACATCAGAGTACGTATAGGATAAGTTTTGATGTCAATAAAACGCTCTATGCCATCGAGGGTCATGGATGATCATGCCATCCTTGCCGTGGCTGCTCTGCACGTGTTGTGAGGTAAGTGAGCTGCAAGTTCCCCGCTCGATGCTTCACACACATGAAGCTCTGTAGCTTGCCATGCACATGAGAGACTCTGCAACACATCGACACCAACAAAGATATCGAAACCATCAAGTGGAATTCTTCTTAGCTCGTAGCCTCGATCAAGAAAGCTCCAGTAGAAGTACATTGTTGTGGTAGATCTGGAATCGATTGAACTATGGCAAACCGTCTATCCAACCGCACAGCTCTCGTAACCGGCTCATCAGGCTCGCTCGGGCAAGCAATCGCTCTCGCCCTAGCCTCAGAGGGCGCCAACATCTGCTGCGTCGACCTCTTCGCCTCGTCTCGCAATCAAGTAAACCCCGATACAGGCAAAGCCGACGATTACCACAACCGCTCGAACGATGCCAAAACCACTCTGTCGCTCCTCCAAGAGCAGTACGGAGCCGAGCGAGCAATCTTCGTCAAAGCAGATGTCACATCGTCCGCAGATTGGCAGGATGTGATCGACGCTTGTGTCAAGAAATTTGGCAGACTAGACATTCTGTGCAATAATGCTGGTATCTCGGTGGAGTCGACGCGTGAGCGTCCGTTGCCTGTTCACGAGACGAGCGAGGACGACTGGGATCGCACGCTGGCGATCAACTCGAAATCAGTGTTCCTTGGCTGCAAGTATGGCATAGCGCAAATGCTTACACAGGACCCGTTGCCAAGCGCGAGAGATCGAGGGTGTATCGTCAACACTTCGTCCGTGCAGGCGCTGGTAGCATACTTCAACACTCCCGCATATTGTGCTTCGAAAGGGGCCGTGAGCATGCTGAGCAAGCAGATAGCATTGGATTATGCGAAGGATAAGATAAGGTGGTAAGTTTGCAAAGTGCACGTATTGACTGCTGGAGGTCTATATTAATGAATGATCAGCAACGCGATTTGTCCAGGGTTCCTTCAGACTACTATGACACAGAACTTGCAAGGAGATCCAGCGGCGAGACAAGAGATCGACCGAGCGCACCCTCTAGGCGGAATGGGAGTGGTAGACGATGTGGCAAGAAGTGTGGTTTTCCTTGCGTCCGAGGACGCAGGTTGGATCACCGGTGTGAACTTGCCAGTGGACGGCGGGTATACTGCAATGTGAGCTCCCGAAAAAGAAATCGATACACTTTCAGATGGACAAATGGAAGGTGAACTGAATGTGCAGAATTCTGGATATTACATTATGCAGCTGGAAAGAGAGCCTAGAGTACCGCCGCAAGCCAGCCCTCGCTTCAATCCTTTGCATGCATAGAAAAGAAAGTCATTTTCGCTCAATCGCTTCGTTATCATGCAGTCGGGTATCCCATTATTGAAACATCAGTGAACGCCTCTTTCAACCAATTTTCCCATCGTTAGCCGCAGCTATACGTGAGACATAGATGCCATGCAATGCTAGCCTCGAGGCCGAGGATGCAGGCGAATCGTAAAGTAGCGCACTTCATCTTAGATGAAGAGCATACCAGCCACGGCAGCGGCAAGCCCACCCATGGCAACGGGGAGCTGGTTGGTGCCGGCAGCGTTGTTGGTCTGCTCAGCAGGGGGTGCCTCAGTAGTGGTGGCGGAGGTGGGAGATCCGGCGTCAACCTCGCTGCTGGAAGAACCAGACTCGCCACTGGCCGATGAGCTCGGAGCATCAGTGGTAGAGGCACCCGCAGACTCAGAGTCGGTCGCGGACGGGGACTCGGTGGCGGAGTCAGTGGGGCTGACGGTCTCGCCTCCGGTCGTGGTCTCGCCACCGGTCGGGTTGGCGCTAGCCTCGCTGCTCAAGGATGACTGAACAGAGCTGATGTAGCTGGAGATGGCAGAAGAGTCGGTGATCGAGGACGGGACCGGGACGGGGACAGCGGCGGTGCCAGAAGTCTGAGCAGGGTTGGCGGTGCTCTCACCAGAGCTCGGGGCCTCACTGGCCGGGGTAGTGGCGGCCGGGACGGTGGTCTCCTCAGTGGTAGTGGAAACGCCGCCGTAGGAGGACGGGGTGGCGGACGGGGAGCCCGGGGAGACGGGAGCAGGGGAGGTGGCTGCAGCAGAAGTCTGTGAGTTTTCCACGTCCGTAGGACTTGATGAAACGACGGAAGAATCTGAAGGCGCGGCCGTGGGTGACGAGGGTTCATTTGTGGATCCAACATCCGTCAACCCATAGCTCGAGAAGAGCTCGGGGACGAAAGTGAGTGAAGGGAGTGAGGAATCGGTGGCTTGTGCAGAGGTGTACGCGGCAATAACGCTGGCATAGGCAGAGGATAGGACAGAAAGGGCATTGGTGGTCTCTGGCCCATTGCTGGGTTCTTGGCGGGCAGCAATAGGAGGACACATACCAGCACCACAGTAAGTCTCAGTGACAGTGACGGTCACTGTGAGTTTGTTAGTGTCAAATTTTTTTGAGTTTCCAAAATGAGTTGGTCTTACCAGTCTGACCAGCAACGCTCGCGACGAGCGCGGCGACGCCGAAGACGACGAAGGAGCGCATGTTGACGATGCTGTTGAGAGAGATGGAGTTGTGATGCGGGGTGGATGCGTTGGTGAGAATGGGTGGATGGATGTTTGGAAGTGAGTGGATGATAAGTGGATGCGGTGGTAAGGAAGAAAGTGGGTATGTTTTGGAGTCGCGTGCGAAAGAGTCGTCGTGGGCTGGGAAACCAAAAAGTTTAAATGTTTCGAA
>Ga0265797_10004014_pt1 | contig 22899 bp, 11 predicted proteins | sample P2T30metagenome_FD_192433 | JGI IMG/M metagenome (GOLD analysis project Ga0265797, IMG submission 192433) | Plant litter microbial communities from East Loma Ridge, Irvine, California - P2 T30 | ecosystem: Environmental > Terrestrial > Plant litter > Unclassified | place: USA: California... | reverse complement strand
CATAGGCGTCGGCACCGACATGTCGCAGACTGGCGGCGAGCCAGCTGTCAGGCGAAGCGTCTCGCCAGGCTCACTGAAGCGCAAGCGTGGACTCACTGACTACACCAAATCACAGCGCGCAAGACTCACGGAAGGCACATCCTCTTCTAACAGTCAGCGCCTCTCTGCTGCGCCAAACCTCCACAAGCAGTATCCCTCGCCAGACTCAGATGAGCCTCGCCGCTCAGAGACTGGTGATATATCGCACGTTGCCAACTCGACCAGTTCACTGAACAGCGCAGCCTCCTCGGTGTTCAGTCAGGGCTCGCAATCCGCAGGCCAGAATCGGGCGGCATCGCTCGCAAACGGTCTGACGCCTCTCACCAACCACTCAGATTCATCACCTGCCAAAACGTCCAGCCCTCGTGCTGCGCACAAATCGGCCGAGATGTCCGCCACCAATGGCACACACGCCTCCGAAATGCGCTCCTCTCATAATGAAGAATCGACTTCAAAATCACGCGCGACTGGCGATCGCCCCTCCATGCAATTACCACCCGGCAAAGTGAAAGGGTACAGAGCGGTATGGGATCCAGAATTGGATAGCAGGCTCAAAAGGGAGGAACGAAAACGCGCGCAAGTCAGAACAAAAGATTTCGGACTCGAGGTACGCAACACTTTTTATATTCTGATGAGCCTGCGCAACATGATACAGATCCCATGAATTTCAAGAGAATGGCGAAAAAACCGCTCTGTACCCTTTGCTGACACTGGGTGAATAATTAGGCATACCAGCAAGACCCGCCACCAGACCCTCGGCTTGCGATTCCTGGCTACATGTCAGGAAATTGCAGGTCAAAGGAGAGGCCGAGCAAAGCGATCTACCGAATCGCGCCCTACAATTTGCCACCGTTCAAGGTCGACAAGAATTCTGTCGGACCCGGTGAAGCGCAGCAGGTTGTGGTATACGGATTCGATCCTTTCCTCCCGGAATCCACCTTGAGGCTCAACTTTGAGCAATTTGGCAGCATTGCGTCGGTGCAAAGCAAGACCGATCCAGCAACTGGCAGTTTTCTCGGCATTGCCTCGATTAAGTATCGCGACACTGTTGGAGATGGCATACAGTTCCAGGCAGCTACCTCAGCGAAGCAGGCGGAGGCGGAGTTCAATGGCCACCGGATCGGACAAAACACTGTGCACGTGGAGGTGGATCGCGAAGGCCGAAGATGCAAGCGCTATGTGGAGAACGCCTTGCGCAAAACAAGAGAGGCTCGAGAGAAGAATCGCAGCGCCAACATTGCGCCTCCGCCACCTCCTCCAGCAGACTCGGGAACACCATCTAGTGACTCTCCAGCTCCTCCACCGAATGCGCCAAAGGGTCCTTCAGGCAGAAACTCAATCAAACCACCTGAGGGTCCCAGATCTGCTGTTCCAGTGGCTCCTCGAGCCGCGCCCGGTTCGGTCATTGAGGAAGAAACGGTACTCAGCAAGATCAAGCGCAAGCCCTACATCCACATCCCGCACTCCTCAGTGCCAGTATTGCCGACTACGATTCCGCATCTGAAGAAGCGCCTGAAGTCTTACGACTGGAGGGAAGTCCGCGTGGATAAGACAGGCTACTACGTCATTTTCGACAATTCAAAGAGAGGTGAGGATGAGACCGAGCGATGCTTCGTGGAGTGCAATGATGCTTTGCTTTTCACCTACAAGATGGGCATGGAATGCCAAAAGTACGGCAATCCCAATTACGAGCGCAGCCCAAGCCCGGAGCGAGTTCAAGCTGCGAAAATGAAGAAGGAGGAGGTAGAACGCCTGCAGCGCGAGGAGGCCGAGGATATCGAGATCGAAAAGAGGAACCGGGCGGAGAACATCGATCCCGTCCTGGGCGCACTTGAGCAGCTGAAGACGGAGCTGCGCAACAAGATCTTTGACGACATCAAAACGCGCATTGCAATTCCTATCTTCCACGAGAGCCTGGATCCGGTGCGACACGCAGCCAAGCGCCGGAAACTTGGGCTACCCGATCCATCGGACCTCGAGAACAAGGCGCCGAGCTTGTTGTTCAGTAAGGCTGGTGACACACCTCCACAGACGCCTAGAGGGCGCCATGGCCATTCGAAGCCACTTCGACCTCACGACCCGAACCAGCAGCGCGGCAGGAAAGGATACAAAGAGAAGGAATCCACCAACGCGTTCTTGGACGAGAGACGGCGCAGGCCCGCTCCTCCTAAGCCTTCGCACGCGAGAGGCCTACACTTCAAGCTTCAACAAATGTACAATGAAGAAGAAGACGATGATGACTCTGATGACGAGCGGAGGACCTCAATCACTCGAGATACCGAAGACCAGGAGAGTCGACCACTCAGTCGCGCTAGTAGGAACTCCACGCCATTCGAATCAGAGTCTGTCGCCGAAACGCCGAACAAGAAGAGGAAGACCACTGAATGGGAGGAAGATGAGGAAAACAAGAAGGACGTTTACACCGATCTCCAGAAACAGCTGGTTGGACACCTCTTATCTAAGGAGCCAGAGGATCTCGCAACACGGGAGCTCGAGCTTATCATGGGCACACTGCCGCGTGAATACAAGTTCGCTACTCGCGCTAGGGCGGAATACTTTGTACGCGTCCGATCGAAAGAGGAGGACGATCTCTTCTCCGTCCAGCCTGTCGTACAAGAACAAGAGGACGAGCCTATGGTGGACAATGCCACACCTCAAGATGTCTCTGCGAAGAAATCGCCGGAGGACGTGTACGCGCTGCTCGGGATGGACGATGCTCAAATCACAGCCCTCGCTAAGAAGAAAAAGAAGAGCAAGGAGAAGATCATTGAACAGCAACTTGCTCTGAGGGCCAGGGCACTTGGTATCAAGCCTGTACGCAAGCCCGCTGAGCCTAAGCCAAGCCAGGCCAAACCAGTCGTCGCGAAACCTATAGAACCAAAGCCGGTTGTCAGCAGGATTGAGGAGAAAGATCGGGAGATCCCGACCGTCGAGGACACAGATGATCAGGATGCCGTCAATGATGCGGATGTCACGTACGACAAACCCAGACGAACCGTCGAGGATGACCGTGACCATATACTGGACATCGACGGGTGGCAAGAACTTCTCAAAGATGACGAGGATCTCAAGTTCGCGAGACAAGCCTTTGCGCATGAGGAGCCTGCAAGCGTGGGCGATGCGAGGCTTTGGGCTTTCAAGCAGAAACAGATCAAGGCCCTCAACAGTGGCCCCCAGGGCGATATTGGCACTGGTACTGGGATCGATGGCTATTACGTACGCAACGCAACCGGATCTGCGCGTACAGAAGGTGTCAAGAAGATTCTCAACGAGGAGAAGTCCAAGTATCTTCCTCATCGCATCAAGGTACAGAAGGCACGCGAAGAACGCCAGGCGCAAGCCAAGGCAACTCCGGTCGTCTCTGCTGAGGCGGCGAAGATTGCGGCAGCTGAGAAGATTGCCAGCACTGCTTCATCACGCAGCAATCGTGCCAACAACCGCCGATTGGTCAACGACATCAATCTCCAGAAGCAGAGCTTGGCCACTACGAACAGCGATGCGGACGCCGCGATCCGCTTCAATGCTCTCAAGAAACGTAAAAAGCACGTCAAGTTCGAGCGTTCCGCCATCCACGGCTGGGGCTTGTATGCCGATGAGAATATCGGCATCAACGAGCTCATCATCGAGTACGTCGGCGAGAAAGTGCGCCAGAAGGTCGCGGACATGCGTGAGATCCGCTACGACAAACAGGGCGTTGGTTCAAGTTATCTGTTCCGCATGGCGGACGATGAGATCGTCGACGCGACCAAGAAGGGCGGCATTGCGCGCTTCATCAACCATTCCTGCGATCCTAACTGCACGGCGAAGATCATCAAGGTCGATGGCACGCCAAGAATTGTTATCTATGCCCTCAAGGACATCGTGAGGAGTAAGTCCACAACACCCCATCTGACAGTGAAGAGATACCTGCTGACTTATTTTCTCTAGACGACGAGCTTACGTATGACTACAAGTTCGAGCGCGAGATCGGCTCGACTGATCGCATTCCTTGCCTCTGCGGTTCGCCAATTTGCAAGGGCTTCTTGAACTAAAGGTAAGACTTTTTGCATGCATGCTTTTTCTCCCCTTGCACTATCTGGTGTGTGTGAGCGAATGGACTGGGGCACTTTTGGAGCATTTTCAATGGTGCGAACAAGGCCGGCGAGCCTTTGACATTGTTGGGGTACGGACGGGACAATTGAGCGCTGGCGTGATGAGGCGCCGTGCACTAAGGATAGCTTCTTCTTGTACTACCACGTATTTGTGTAACTCTTTTCCGAGCCACGAGAACGATCGAAAGTTCCGTGTACGCTCGTGACAAAACTTTATACCATGATCTCTGATATATCCACTGTGTCGTGTCATAACCTTATGGTCCGAATATCGCATGTCTATCCCAAGTTTTAGTCATTCCCTTTTCCGACTGCTGCTGATGATCCATATTCAACAACACCTTGCCTTGCCTCCCTTCTTATTGATGGCCTACTCAATGAACTTCCCATCATTCCACCCCCTCCTCTTAACACCAAGCTCCACCGCCGCAGCCCCCCAGTCCTCACCATGGTTATGTCCCTTCCCATCAATCCCCGCCCGCTCCAACCCCTGCTCCTCCGTCAACAGCGTCAACAACCCAAACACCACCGCGCACCCAGTCTCCATCTGCACCTTCATAAGCGCGTGCGACACCGAATCCGAAATATACTCGAAATGCATCGTAGAACCCTTAATCAGCGCTCCGATAGCAATAATCGCATCAAAGGGCTCCTTGCTTCCCTCCTCCTTCTTCTCCTCATTCTTTCCTCCGGCTAGAGCAGGCAAATCCGTCACACTACCGCCCAGCAAATCCGTCGCCGCGCTCGTGAGCGTGCCGCCGGATGTCGCGGCGTGCTGGGTTTGCGACGCGAGGTACATGCGCTGCACGGCGTAGGGGAGCTCGTAAGAGCCGGGCACGGTTTGGATTACGATGTTCTCGTCGCGGACGCCGGCGGCGCGCAGGCTGGAGAGGGTGCCTTCGAGGAGAGCGTCGATGATTTGTGTGTTCCAGCGGGCGTGCACGATGCCGATGCGCAGGGGGGTGCCGTCGTAGGTGCGAGCTTCGCCGGGGCCTTTGATTGTGTTTGTTGGTGGGGACATTGTGGTTGTTTGGTTTGGGAGTGGTGGTGATTGTTGTTTGTTGGAGGGATTGAGTGTTAACAAGTTGTCTGGTAGAGGGAGGGGTTCAAGGTTGTGTCATTTTGGAAGCTGGGGCCAGGAAGTGGGGTGATCACGAAACAGTAGTGGGCAAGACCATTGGTTGTGGTCCTGCGAACATACATGTAAATGTTTTGTCACAGGTATGGATAGTTCTCTCTCGTATGAATGGTATATGTACAATGCAGCGATCCATCTGGACCAGGTATACATACAGCTAACTATCAGTTTTCGTCTTCGCTTGCGTCCCCTGCATCTGAGATGTTGTCATCGGGATCCACCTTGGTGTTTCCGTGTGAGCCATCCATGGCAAAGGCACCCAGACAGGTGATTCTGTTTCCCGTCTCGAGACCTCCAACCAGACTGCCGACCTGAGTGGGCGTAGCACTGCCTTCGGTGGCAGCAACCTCGCCAGCTCCGAGCTTCCACAACCGCACGGCACCGTCGCTGCTTGCGGTCACGACGATGAGATCGCTGCTGTTTGAGAGTTGAACGATCTCAAAGTCCTTGGTACGGCCAGTCACGCCAGCTGCTGGTCCACCAAGTTGTGCTATGCACTCGCACACAGGCAGACCCTTTGCGCTCTCTGGTGCGGGCTCCGAGGCTGCCTTTGCGACGTCGAAGAAAAGCACCCTGCCATCCTCTGTCGACACAGCGAGGATGTTCTTTCCTTCTGAAGACGGCACAAAGTGCATCTGATGCAGCTTGGTCGCCGGAGTACTCTTGATGACCGCTTTGGGTCGTGAGTTGTCGATGCCAAACATCACTGCGCCCCTCTCAAAGCCCACCACAAAGTTCTCGCCGGCCTCGTCGAAGAGGATTCGTCTGCCCTCACCACTGCTGAATTTACCCTCGCCCACTTGACCCAGAACCTCTCGCTCAAAAGTCAACACTCCGGCCTTCTTGCCGGTCATCAGGTTCCATAGTCTCATGGACTTTTCTCCACGGCCGACGCTCAGCATTAGCTTCTGCGATGGGTGGATGGCAAAGTCGTTGACGCCCATTGGGATCTCGCCTGGGGCTGCTGTGTCGCCTGAAGGTCGGCCCTGAACCTTGGGCAGTGGTGCTTTGATTGATGATAGCGCAGTCCAGTCGCGTGTGCGGGAGATGGCGATGGTGTTGTCCTCTGCGGAAGAGAAGAGCTTTCCCTTGGCGGGGAAATGCAGGCGAGTGATGGCACGGTCGTGGTGGAGAAGTGAGCCCAGAGATTTGTTGGAAGGGTTCTCGGAGATGGAGGTCTGCGCCAGGGAGGGAAGCTTCTTGGATGCATTGCTGACTGGCGGTGCTGTGGAGATGGTGTAGACATTCACACGCTCGTCGGAGCCACCGGTGGCGAGATAACGCTTGTCTGATTCGGTGGGAGGAGAGATGGCCAGACAACGCACAGATGCGGCGTGTGCGGCAAAGAGGAAAGTGTCGGAGAAAGTGGTGTTGGGCTTGTCGCTGTCGACATCGTCTTTGCTGCTCGTCAGGGCGTTGCGCGGTATGCTTGCGGTGAAGCCGTGGAGCACGCGTTCGTATGAGCCGGTCACGATCTGAATGGCCAGAGAGTCGTCGTTGGTTCCGTTCTCGATTTTGGCAGCATTTGCCTTAGCCGATGCCTTGGTCCTGGTTGCTGGTTTTCCTTTGGGAGGCAGTGATGTAGTTTTTTGCTGCTGCTTGCCGGCGGCGGCAGACTTGGTGGCAGGCTTTTTCAGAGCACTGGGACGCACAGCAGCGTCTTCACGCTTCCTCTTTCCAGTAGTGTCGGGCATTTTGGGCGTATGTAGGTAGGTGGATATATGATTTTATTATTATTATTTGCCGATTCTTCCAAATGCGCGCAGCAAACGGGGAGCATATGAACTTTTCTCCGTCATTCATTATCGGCGGGACGCACAGACCAGTTCAAGCGCGCCTTTCCAAGGGGAGGAGGCGATCCCAGTCTGCCTGCGCGCTCGACTCTCTCTCGCTGCTGCACCGGCCCTGCCCTCCACGCAAAGCGCAAACCACCACTGCGACGCCGGGCGCAAGATCGAGCGACGCACGCCAGCAACACCAGAACGAAGCACCACGTCCACGCCCACGCCCGAGATCAATTATTTCTTTTTTATTCAACACTCACCAGCCTCTCTCCCTCTCTTCGCACTGTCCGCACGCTGCATCTGTTGTTCGCTGAATGACAGATGTGCCCTTCCAGCGCGCATCTCGAATGTCCACGGTTGCGACAGACGTGCAGGGCTACCAACAACATGAGCGTCCCGTGACGTGCGTATTGCCCCAATACTCTTCACTTTTATTCATACCACTCTAGCATGCTATCCGAGATACTCTCTGCAATTATTTTGATTATTATCGATGCGTGGCGTGCATGACTGACCCGGTTCGCAGGTCGCGCTCGCACGCGTCGAGGGCGTCTAAGCTGTTGGCTCTACGATCCATCACCGACATCATATCCCAGAACCAACCACTTTCTGGCCTAATAAATCGTCAATTCGATGCAAACGACCTGTCTTCCCTTCCACAAGATGAATTATCATGGCTAAAATTGAACGGCCTTCAGAGGTGTGTATCCATCACTTTCTCGTCGCATTCGTCACGCGACTCCGCTAACCAAGCGCAGCGGGAACCGTCACTTCTACGAGGCCTCACTTTCATTCCCACAACTTCAACCCAACGAGGCCTCCATATACGCTTCAAAACTCAATAGACATACTAATCAATCCGTCGACGAGGCAAAATCAGCCACAGCCCCAGATGCGCCCGTTGCACAGGCTTCTGCGACCGACAAGGTTCCCTCGGCCGCCACAATGGCCACTGCTACTGTACAAAAGCCTGCTGCGACCGTAGCCGAGCCTACTACTGGATCTCTGCTACCATCTCAGCAAATTGACAATGCTACTGGACCCTTGAAAAAGGTTGCGCCGCCACAACCCGAAGACGAAGCCAACTTCACTGTCGCCACCGAGGAACTTCTTAACTTGGAAGGAAGCCCGCCCAAGCAAGCAAAGACCGTTCACTTGCCGCCTAAGGATGTCCAGGAGGAACGTCTCCGCGAGCAGGAAGCCGAGAAGCGTCACAAATCTCATGCAGACAGCGGCCGACGACTGTCGCATCTGCAAACTCAGGCCGATCTCGCATCTTCGCCCTCGTCGACTGTTGGAGCATATTCTGCTGCTACGCCAATGCTGCCGCAAGACTCACCGGACACTTCTCCAGGCTCTGAATCTGCGCAAGTCGAAGTACCAATGGATCTACGGCCCAGCCCAGAGGAACAACGTGCTAAAGAGGAACACGACCGACAGCTTGAAGCTCAAAAGGAAATTGCCAGACGCCAAGCGCTCGGGGATGTCAACACGCCTGATGATCAATTGCGTTGGGAGGAACGGGAGGCTGCTGCAAGGAATGCGGAAGAACGCGCCGCTACTTCAGCCAATGGACCCGAGCCGGACGCAAAGGTTGTCGAGCCTACGGAAGCAGAGACCTTCGTGAAGCAGAAGCAGGCAGATCGAATTTCGTCGCAGAATGCCGCGATGGACCGTCTCGTCTCGTCTGATGTGGCAATGGGCAACACGAAGCAATCACAGGCTAAGCCACAAGACGCAGATGGTGATAGCATCACTGTGACACCCCGGACGATCAACTCAAAGGCTGCTGGATTCAAGGAGTCATCGCGCCCTGCCGTCTCCTTGAAGTTGGAAAGACAAGATTCGCCAGCTGCGGAACCTGTATTGACATTGAAAGTGCCAGAGACAGCATTAAGATCGGCGCGCGATGCCAACTCCAATGATCGCAGGAAGTCTTCTACCGAGCCGATCTCTCCCAAAGCCATCCGTCACGGTTCACATTCCCACATTGCAGGTCTTACAACTTCGCCACAGACGCCAAGGCACATATCAAAGCAGTCACATTCACAACACTCGCCTTCTACAAGCTTTGCCGCACTTGCCAATCTGACGACACTCAAGGGTGCCGCTGAAGATCCCGACAGAGACTACCTTGAGCCTCTTTTCCGCATCCAGGCACACGACTCGCCCAGTATCAAGACAAACTCCCTACCGGAGCTTCTCAGATCTTCAACCAAGACTCTGTCGACCGAAGACCATTTCACCTCTATACATGAACGCATGGATTACAGGATGCTACGGCGCATCTATCAGCTGCAGAACGCGAACAAGTGGTCCTTCCGACAGATGGAAAAGTGTCGGGAACCTCCGCAGCCGGTGACGCATCATGACCATGTGATGGCTGAGATGAAGTGGATGTGCAAGGACTTCAGAGCTGAACGCAAGATGAAGAAGAGCGTTTGCGCATGGTTGGCTCAACGATGTGCCGACTGGGTAGCAGCCTCTGTGGAAGAGCGCAAACACATGCAGGTGAAGGTGAAGCCCAACTCGGTTACGCCAAAGACTGAGCATGTTGAGACCATTCCGGATCTCGAGTCGGCAGGCGAGTCCGCCAATGAAGACGATGGCATGCCAAGTACGCCGAAAAGTATTGGTTACGCGCCGTCAAGGTTGGTGGTGGACCCTGAGCTTCTTGGCCACGTCGAGGAGCTTCAGAAAGCTGGCTCTCTAAAGAAGGCACTTCACGAAGTTCCCGAGTGGAAGCCTGTTGAGGTTGAGGCTGTAGCTCCTATCACCAAGGTGTCCAAATTTACACAGGGTAAGGTTCTACCGAAGCAGCAACATCCGTCACGCAAACGCAGTCGATACGACTACGAAGACGAGGGCGAACTGCAAGATCATCCGAGCAGCAAACGCTCGCGCGATGAGAGAGCGATACCGCCTGAGGATCAAGAAATTGCTCTCTTCCACCCCGAGAACAAAGCAATCCGCGATCGCCTACATGCCAACAATGCTTTCAGACCACCTTCAGAGTTCCAGATGCCAACTACACCTTTCTATGAATTCAGAAACGGTTCGCAATGGGTTTGGGAGGATGATCAGAAGTTGCGCAAACTGGCCAAGGACTACTCTTTCAACTGGTCCCTGATCGCCGACGAGATGAATTTGCCCTCCTCTTTCAAGAGTGGCATGGAGCGTCGGACGCCCTGGGAATGTTTCGAACGCTGGGTAGACCTCGAGCAACTGCCTGCTGAGATGCGCAAAACGGTTTACTTCAAGACTTGGTATCAACGACTTGAACACAGCCAGCAAGCAGTGGAACGTCGCTACCAAGCCCAGGTCGCGGCCATGCAGCAAGCACAGCAAAACAGCACAAGTGGACAAACGCAACCGCACATGCCTGTCAGAAGGCGTACCCAGCCGACAAGAGTGGAAAAACGTAAGACGACTCGCTATCTCTGGGTCGTCGATGCTATGCGGAAACTGGCACGTAAGCGCGAGGCGGCAGCTTTCAAGCAAGCCGAGTCCCAGCGTGCTGCAGCACAACGTAAATCGACTCAGCAGAACGAGGCTCCTCAACAGCGTGGCCCGATGCCTACACCTCAGGAGTTTAGCAAGACGCGATACGAGCGAGATCTGCAAATGGCAGAAGTGAACCGTCAGCGTCGTCAAAAGATGATCGAAGCTCAGCAGCAACGAAACGCCCAAATGCTTCGTGCGCAACAAGGTATTCCGAACGCTGCACCATCTCAGCAAAGGCCACAGACAGCACAACAGCCATCCGGCGGTCAGACTCCTGGTCAGCAGCCTCCCGTGGCCAATGGCCAGATGAACAATCAGCAGCGACAGCCGGTGCCGATGCGCAACGGACATCTAGCCGTACCACACATGAACTCACAAGGTGTTCCGCAAGCACACATGCGCCAGGGTCAAGCTCCTGCTCAGACCCCAGACATGCAGCGTATGGCACATGCCAACAATCAAAATCGACCAGTGCAATACCCAAGCCAACAATACCCGATGCCTAATGGCAACATGGCAAGTCCTGGCGTCAATGGCATCACTAACGCACAACAGCTTGCAAGTAACCAAGCACTGCTTGCTGCCTTCCAGGCACAGAACCAGCAGCCATCTGCACAGGGCCAGCAAACGCCACAACAAAACCCTCAGCAGCACGGTCACCACCAGACTCCGAACGGGACGCCTCAAAACCAAGGCGCCCAGGCAAACAACCAACAGCAGATGTCGGGATCTCCCAGCATGCCGCCTCCTCCTACGCCAGCAGGGAACCCGCAGCAACTATCCTCGGGTCACATCCCTGCGGTTATACAAATCAAGAATCAGTTGAGGGCACGCTATCCTCAGATGTCCGAGATCGAGCTTACCAACTTCGCCACTGAACAGCTGAAGCATCAGTCTCAGTCTTCTGGTCAGATGCGTCAGAATGCAATGAATGCCGCTGCTGGAATCAGCAATCCCCAGCAACAGCAGCAGCAGCAGCAGCAGCAGCAGACTACAAACAATAACGCGCCTACATATAATCACAACCAGGCCGCGTACCAGACCAACGGAACTGTCCCTAACGGCACTAACGGCTATGCTGGCAGCCCCGAGCAAGGCGCTCAAAATCAAGCACATCAGCCTCAGCAGCAACAGCAACACGTTCCTCAGCAACAGCAGCAGCAGCAGCAGGCTCCAATGCAGCAGAATGCCAACATGAACACTGGAGGCACTGCAGCCAACAATCAGCAAAACTACGCTCAGTTGATGCGCCAAAGGCAACTGCAGCAGATGCGCTTGCAACAACAGACTCCACAGCAACAGCAGAGTCCGCAAGCACAAGTGCAACATCAGTCGCCCAGCACGCCTCACGCACAGCTTAGTAACGCTGGTAGCCCTCATGTTGCTCACACGAGCCCGCACGCAAGCGCTGCAAGCCCACACGTCACAAGCGCCAACGCAAGTCCGTCAATGCACATGGCACAGCCGAGCCAGGTTAATGGACAGGCGAGGCCGCCGAGCCGCAGTCACACGCCGCAGCAACCGCCCATGCAAAGACTTGGTAGTTCCAGCGGCGTGCCAGGCGTAGGCATGCAGAGTGGTGGGGTACAGAGTCCGGGAGGTGTTGTGCATGGAAGTCCCAGGCCACAGCAGCCGCAGCAGGCAGGTGCTAGGTAGACTCTGCTTTCGTGCGAGGATGTGGAGATTCAAGCTGTGTACACGATTGTCGTGCGTGGCTGGCTACTGGTACGTTTTAGTTGTAGGTGTCCATTGTAGTAGGCATATACGAAGCAACAGGAAATGATTATTGGCCATTCTTTGAAGATTAGTCTTCTTTCTGATACAACACCGTGCCACTCCTTCATCAAGATAATATCAGAGAAACTGACTCTGTGTTTACGGTGTTTCTCCCAAATCGTCTATGCAATGTGATCGCTCAATTCAATCTAATCGCCAAAGGGTATCCCAGGTTCTATCTACTGCAAGTTTGCCTTGCCAGCCGAACACAAATCCGGGTCACTGCTATAACATCTAACAAGGCCATGTTCGCTTTCCAAAGTTTCTAAAACAAAAAGCAAGTGCAACCTGCTCGCTAAACACGCATCCCTAAGAAACAAAACGAGCCAACAATGCTTCTACTCAGCTTCCCACCCTTCCTCAATACCATCCCGGTAGAATAATGAAGACAAAAAAATCTCGCCCTCCACCCATCACCACGAAACCCAGTGCTCATGCATCGAAATCATCGTCGTCGTCGTCGCTCTCGTTCACGCTCTCAACCCTGTAAACAGGCTTCGCCTTCTTGGCCTTGATCTTCGTCGCCACTCCTTTCTTCTTGCGAACTGGAGAATCGTTCTTCTTTGCTGACTTCGTGTTTTCGCCACTCGTTTTGGCCTTCTTGCGAGCGAGTGCGGCGTCGTCGTCCTCCTCCTAGTCGTCGTCGTCGCTCTCGCTCTCGCTTACGCTCTCAGTCCTGTTAACAGGCTTCGCCTTCTTGGCCTTGGGTTTCGTCGCCACGCCCTTCTTGCGAACTGGCGAATCGTTCTTCTTTGCGGAAGCAGACTTCGTGTTCTCGCCACTAGTCGTCTTTGCTTTCTTGCGAGCGGGTGCGGCGGAGTCGTTCGCATCGTCGTCGTAGTCGTTGTTGTTGTTGTCTGCCTCGCGAGTGGTGGCTCTGGCACGCTTCGGCTTGGGAGGTTGGGCTACGCCTTTTCTGCGAGGGGTGTCCTCTTTCTTCTCCTCTGCGAGCTTCTTGGATGGTGATGAGGACGGAGTCGGAGCGTTTTTCGCCTTCTTGCTCACGTGTGCGGTGGAGTCATTTGCATCGTTGTCGTCTTCGTTGTTGTTGTCTGCCTCGGTGGCTCTGGCGCGCTTCGGCTTGGGGGGTTGGGCAACGCCTTTTCTGCGAGCGGGTCCGTTGTTCTCCTCCTTTGCAGGCTTTCTGGCTGGTGATGAGGATGGAGTAGGAGCTGGCTTTGGGTTTTGTTTTAGGTTGGAGGATGGGGTTGTTGGCTTCTTCTGAGCGCTTGGAGTTTTTTTCGCCGAGAGGAGTTGGGAGTCTTCGTCGTCGGCGAGCTCAGCTGGGTCTTGAAGGGTTTGTTTGGGTTTAGGGGGGACGTAGAGGTTGGCTTGAGGGAGGCTAAAGGTGGAGAAGGGCGTGGGAAGTAGGTGGGTGGGCAGTTGCTGCTGCTTCTTCGGAGATGCTGGTTTGGAAGTTTGCTGGGTGGTGGTTTTGGGGTTGTTGGTGGTGGTAGTCTCGACTTCTTCTTCTTCTTCTTCTTCCGGGCTTTCGGAGGGCTCGAAACGGACTTGTCTCTTCTTCTGAGATGCTGGTTTGGGATTCTGCTGGGTGGTAGTTTTGGGGTTGTTGGTGGTCGTGGTGGTCGTGGTCTCTGCTGCTGCTGCTGCTGCTGCTTCCGGGCTCAGGGAAGGTTCGAAACGGACTTGTCTCTTCTTCTGAGGTGTTGGCTGGTCTCGAGTTGGGTTTCTGCGCGGGTTGTTGGGGGTTCTGGAGGTGCTCGAGTTTTTTGTGGTACGAATGAGAGTGGTTTTGGTGATGGGAGTAGCGTTTCGAGACGAGAAGAGGGAGTCGTTGAGGTCGTCCTGGTCGTCATCATCGTCGCTGTCGCCCCACACAATCGGAGACGGTGACTTCTTTGCTGCTCGCGATTTGGTGGCTGGCTTGCGGATGGTCTTGGAGGAGACACTCTGGGTGGAGACACTCTCTGTAGGTACTCTCTTCGGCTTTACAGGAGCAGCTCTCGGAATGATGGGCTTTGGAGTGGGCAGCTTTAGTGTTGGCGTGACAGTCGCGGAGAGCTCGCCATTCTCAAGACCGATAGTGATGGGAGTGGTGGAGTAGGACGGGGTAGCAGCCTTCAGAGCAGCTTTCTTCGCATTCTCGACCGCACGCTGGCCCCAGGCTCCTTGGGTTGGTTTGACATAACGAGGAACCGCGACAACTTTGACGGCCTTCCTAGGAGGCGCCTTCGCGACGGTACCAGCGTCGCCTTGTGTTTGATCTTTCGTCTTGCTATGCTCGGCCTTCGCCTTGCCCCGGCCCACGTGCATGTTTGCAACTCCAACTGCTGGGCTCGCGGAACCCTCCTCGCCGGCATCCTTGGTAGCAGTCGTCGAAGCAGCCTCATTCTTCTTGCTCTTAGCACCCTTTTTCGCCTTCTTCTTGTCCTTAGCGTCCACCGGTGCTCCACGAAGCCAGGCCTCCGTACGCTGTTCCGCCGCCTGGCGATTCAGAATCCCGGCAGCAGAGTTGGGAAGGAAGTGTTGCGCGACACCTTGTCTCTTGAACCGGCTGGTGCCAATGTTTTGCAACTTCTTAGGAGCGCGACCTGTGCCAGAAGGAGCCCAGTACTCGAGCGGCACGCTCTCATCGCCGTTCGGAGAGGCCATGGTCGAGTTTTGGGGAGGGAAGCGGATAGTGATGCAGGGAAGAATGATCCGGTGGTTTGTGATGGGTTTTTGATGATAAAGAGAAAATTAGTCGCTTACGGTCGTGGTTTTGAGCCGATTGCGCTGCTGTAGCTCGCAGGTTTGCGAGGGGAGTGGCTGTCGCGATGCGGAAAAAGCAGGCAGGTGCGGTGGTGGGTGGAGGGAAGGAGGAAAGGGGAGGGGACACGGTTTATGTAGTCGCGAGGCCATGGCGGCGGTCTTTGGTGAAGGCAGGGTGAAGGTACAGGAGGACGTGTTGTTGTGGGAGGAAATAGGCAAGGAAGTGTTGTGCGTCGTCTGTTTAACTGTCGCGGTCGGATAAAACCGGCTGTGACGAGACCGGCTGGGAGCGGAGATGCAGTCACTGGAGAATCGATGAGCATTCACTGTTGTCTTACCGAAAGCGGGAGTGTAAGTGAGGTGTGAATATGAGGTGTATCACGGGTGCTGTCGATATGGAGTCGCTGGCAAATCCATGTCGAACGGAGTCAGTTTCTGAAATATTCGGAGGCTTTCGGAGCGTGATTTTGATTGCATTTCGTGAGAAATCGATCTCTCTTGATTTTCTGCATGCTGTGAACTTCATCGCATCGTGTCGCGTGATGGCGTCAATAGAAGGAAAATCCCGGCCCAAGCGCCATACCTTTGTCTATGCCAAGAACTTGCAAGCACCCTTCTTCAAAAGTCACTGTGCCTCGTTATGCAAAGTTAATTTTTTAGTTCTCAAGGCCCGGCTCGAGGTGCTTCTCGCCTGCTGGCAGCACCTCATCCTCCTTCTTGCCCTTGAGGGTCGGGAGCTCCGATACTGCCTCGTGGATGATCTTGAGAGCGGTCTTGATCTCCTCCTCTGAAATGACAAGAGGAGGTGCCAAACGGATGATGTTCTGGTGAGTGGGCTTGGCCTGTGAAGAAAGAAGAGAAGTGTTAGCGTTGGGTCTATCAAAGGTGTTTGACGTCGTCATCGCCACCTCAGCGCCCACGCCAACATGACCCGTCGCTCCGGATCCAGTGGATGGATGTACGGGCTGGTTGGACGCTGTCGGCGTGGCAGCTGTATCGGTGGCGGCAGATTTGACGTGGGCAATTTTAAGGGCGCGGCCTACCAGTAGTCCCTTCTCCTTCATCAACATGCACAGGTCCCATGCACTGTGGCCGCCGGTCTTCGACTCATCAATGATGATCGCGTTGAGCAGACCCTTTCCGCGAATGGTGGTGATCATGGGGTCCTTCTTCTGGATGTCACGCAGACCCTGGCGGAAAACTTCACCAAGTCGCTCTGCACGCTCGGTGAGCTGCTCCTCCTCGACGATCTCAAGTGCCTTGATGGCGACAGCAGAGCCAAGAGGGTTGCCTCCGTAGGTAGAACCGTGAGTGCCAGGCTCGATCGTGAGCATGACGTCTTTCCTGCCGAGAACGCAAGAGACCGGGTACATGCCACCACTGATGGCCTTGCCGAGAAGGACGATGTCGGGCTTGATCCCTGACCACTCGTGGCAGAGCAGCTTGCCAGTTCTTGCGATACCGGTCTGGATTTCGTCGACCATCATGAGGACATTGTGCTTGTCGCAAAGCTCGCGCACGCGGCGCAGGTAGTCGTCATCGGGCACAACGATACCAGCCTCGCCCTGGATCGGCTCAACGAGGAAGCCAGCAACCTCCTTGCCGTGCGCCTCGAAAGCCTCCTCAAGCGCAGAGATGTCGTTGTAGGGAATGGGCTTGCCAGTGGAAGGGCAGTACGCGCCAACGCCTGGAAGGTAAGGACCGTAGTTCTCTCTGCTCTCAGGGTCTGTGGACATGGTGATCGCGGCGAACGTCCTGCCGTGGAAGTTCTCCTGCACGCTGAACACCAGCGCCTTGTCCTTTGGGATGCCCTTGGTCTTGTATCCCCACTTGCGCGCAATCTTGACGGCCGTCTCCACCGCTTCTGCGCCGGTGTTCATGGGCAGCACCATGTCGAAGCCGGTCATGCTCGTGATCTTCTCGGCGAACTTGGGGAAGACATCGTTGTAGAATGCTCTGCTGCTGAGGGTCAAGCGGCTGGCCTGGTCGACGAGAGCCTGGATGAGCTTAGGGTGGCAGTGGCCTTGGTTCACGGCGGAGTATGCAGAGAGGAAGTCAAGGTAGTGCTTTCCCTCGGGGTCCCACACACTGCAGCCCTGCGCTTTCGCGAAGACGATGGGCAACGGGTGGTAGTTGTGCGCGGCGAACGATGCCTCGGTGGACATGGCCTCCTTCGAGGACGAGGCATGGTATGCGGATTCCTCCTTGGGTGGCGTGAAGGTGGCGGCTTTGGCATTGAGGTTGCTGTTGTCGGCGCCGTTGCCATTGGTCTCGACGGCCATGGGAGCCATCTTGGAGGGGATACTTGGGGTAGTGGGGTAGTGTACGGGGATGTTGTTTACGTTGCCGTAGGGATATGGATACGGTTGGAATAGACAATAGGACCTCTCGCGGTATGGGTATAAAAAAACAGGTAGTGAGAAATGGCGAAAAGGCAAAGTCACTGGCGGAATGTTTGCTGATCTTATACCACAGTCACATGGTGGGCAGGAGGGGAACTCAAACACATGCCAGGACGGCAAATGGGGCACTACCCACCGTCTGCGACCAATAGAAGGGAGTTCTGCTTGTACCTGCACTTAGGGAATGTCTTCTGGCTATTCCTGCGCTTAGGAGACAACAAGATGGTTCTGCCTGCACTTAGGGGAATTTGTATGACTTATATCAACTAAACACTTCAGCGCCCGGATACGCTCGCGATTGTCATGTGCCGCCCTTCGCTTACTCGCGGCCTTCGCGTAATCGCTGATTGGGTAATGGATGGAATTCACCGAGAGCAATCTTGGGACAGAAGGTCGAGTCGGTGTTATCTCGTCTGAGCGTGACCAACACGTGGGAGCTAGATATCTGGCAGCAAACAAGGTATACTTCAGTCATCAAGGTAGATCGACTGTCATGAGTGACTTCATCCGTGAGAATGCAGGTACCCAGCAAATCAAGATACACAGCGAGGCAGCTCTCCATGCGAATAGGCTCAAGCCACGTTACCGACAGATAAGCCTTGTAACATTGTTACGTCCATGGTCATGGTCATGCCGAGGTTCCCTGGAAATCGCTGAGATCGCTACGAACATGATGGATGTCTAGAACCCATCCAAGAATCCATCGATCTACTGCCCACCAAGGCACAATAGCGACAGTGACAGATATACATCGTTCAAGAAAAGAACATTTGAAGGCATGTGAGGCAAAAACGCAGGTGACCATCCTCGCCATGGAATCCGTTGTTAAGACGGAGACTCGGCTAGGAGGCCTAATAGACGCCGCTGGGATTCGTTCTGGCTCGCCAATATGACCATCCAGTTCATTAATTAAGGATCTAGTGGTTGATTATGCGGTCCGTTTCGTTATGAATGTGTGTGTGTAAGAAAAAGGAAGAACAGCCCGCGCGCGTTGAGCTGAGATTTGGTTTTGTGCTTTGCTGGCTCCTCCCCCGAGCGCCAAGCACGGTGGCCGCAAAGGCGGAGTGTGTCCGTGCCTTTTGGCTGGCTTTGATACTTCTTACTTTTCTTACGGAGACAAGACTTCTTCTGCCTTCTCACAATTATCAGATGCAGCAGTGATCAACCGTCACGCTCCTCAGCACAAAACGTCGCCAAGGAGAGATACGATTGATCATGTCTGCAAAAGGTAAGTCATCTGAGGATCGAGACCGCTCGCTATGCATACTCATAGCAAGCGACCCAACAAACAGACTTCTCTCAAAAGAAAAAGTCACCACGATTTGTGCTTGCGATCTGGCTCCCAAACATAGCCAGGCAGCGTTGCAGCTTTTATTAATATACAATCTGTGGAAGATAAAGGCCCTTCAGTGTGGACGGTCTAGACAACCGCGTTCTCTCCACCCTTCCTCTCTGACTTTTAGAGCGGAAGGACTAATACAGGACGAACATCCCTTCTTGTGACATTGTGATTTTTCATTCCAGATGCAACTACATGTATCATTGTGTTCATGTGTCTCGCTACGCTGTATGCCTGCACTGCAAGACGTATAGTCTGCGTGCAAAGTATTGCAAAGCGTGTACATGTATGTAGTGTCCTTGTGCATGGTTTGACGACCAGTAAACACGACCCTGCGGCACACGCGTGCATATGATATATCCTCGTAGGACCTCGGAGTGTGAAGGTTACTCAGGCATCCTTGTATTCATGAGTGGACGCGGTCTCTTCAACAGAGCAGAACACGAACGCTGCAGTCGTGCACATTTTCCAATTTCGTGTTGATATTTATGAAGAAGAAGAAGAAGAAGACCACACAAAAACCAATGCGTAATCACTTTTGATAACTTTTCCTCCTTCTCTTTCATGCCAAAAATCGACTCTCCTAAATGAATACAATGTCGCCCCCTGCTATGCTCGCGGTGATCCAAGAAATGCAGAAGAGCTGGATGGAGAACTCCAAAAATTGCAATGAAGATGTGAACAAGAAGAAGTGAGAAGAGCCATGCAGTATGGGACGAATAGAATGAAAAACCAAAGGATGCTCTCAAGCAGAAGAAACAAGAAGAAGAAGACAACAAAAATAAGAGCGCCCCAGACATCGTATCGTACAATATCCTTCCCTCCCCCCTCATTAATCACATGCCAACATATCTTTTCCTTTTCTTCGAGTCCCGTACATCATCTCACGTAGCGCGCACTCAGCCCTGCGAAAGCGTCAGGGCTGTGCCTCCCGCTGTTGGCAAAGCCCTGGAAGTCTCTGCTCTCGTGGCTCACGTGTCGGGGAGTGTTGCCGTTGACAGCGGGTGCCTGCTGCTGGGTGAAAGGGTTCATGTTCCCACTGACAGGCATTGTGGCGCTGCGCTGTGGAGCTTGCATTTGTGGCTGCTGAAGCGCTGCAGGTTGGATGCCTGTTGGTACGCTGTCTTCGGGGAGGGATTGCAGGGGTCGTTGGGGAGCGAGTTGGGGGTAGTTGTAGAGGGCGAGGATGGAGGATTTGTCCGATCGGGGAGGATTGGGCTGGTACTGTTGTTGAGGTTGCTGTTGTGGAGCGTATTGCTGCTGCAGTTGCTGTGGAGGCATGCCAGTCTGCTGCGGTGCGATCTGCTGTTGTTGCTGTGGTTGCTGCATTTGTTGCTGGGGCATACCAGTCTGTTGTGGAGCCATTTGTGTTTGCCAGAACGGATTCTGAGTCGCAGCCGGAGAGAACGTCTGCGTGTTCTGCTGCTGCGGTATGTTGGCTTGAGGCATGTAGCTCTGCTGTGGCTGCTGCGCCGGCGCTTGCTGCGGTGCAAAGAAGTCATCCTGCTGCCCATAGATCGCTGCAGGGGATTGAACCACTGGTTGTTGCTGCATGAAAGATGGTTGAGCCGGTGCTTGCGGCTGTTGTGACCATGACATGCCAAACGGATTGCTGGCTTTCTGGACTGGAGGCGATTGTGACTGTGGTGCAATTGGCTGAGCCCAAGGGTTGCTCGGAGTGAAGACTTGTGATCGCGAGGTACGAAGGAATGGGTTTCCGGTCTGCTGTGGCGACAGAAGCTGCTGCTGCTGCTGCTGTTGCTGTTGCTGCTGGGGATATTGTTGTCCGTAAGTAGAGTCGATTTGAGGCTGCTGAGCCATCTGCTGTGCGCCCCAGGGGTTCGAAGGCTGTTGCCACGGATTGTTTTGATATTGCATTTGCGGCTGAGCAATTTGCTGTTGTACCGGAGCTTGTTGAGAAACCTGCAGATTCTGGAAACTCTGCTCGAGTGGTTGCTGTTGCTGTGCTGGTGCTTGTGATAAGAACGGATTCCAGTTCCCAGTTGGTAGCGCAGCGCTCGCTGATCGTGGTGGGAACTCTGTCTGTGGAAGAGGCACGGTGGCTGATCTCTGCGGTGGCTCGTCTAACGCTTCCCATGGGTCCAAAGTCTTTTTCTCTGGTTGCCGTCTCTTCTCGACTGAAATACCATTGAACGCAGAGCTGCTCATAGACACAGGTGTCAAAGCCCGTCCTAACGATGTCTCCGCACTCGACTGAATCATGCCCTCTTCCGCCATTTGCGCCAAAACATCCACAGCCTTGTCCAAAACGCCGTTCGTGCTCTTGAGCACTTCCGCATTCATTTTCGTGTCCGTAAATCCCATATCCCGCAAAGTACCCAACTTTTGATCAAAATTGTTGTTCACGCTCGTAATCCTCATTCCAAATATCTGACTCGGTTTGCTTGATTTGAGATTTGGAGGCTCGCCTGCGCGCTCGTGTGCGTTGTACGTTGGCGACAATGGAGGTGTGAAAACGTCCGGCTTGCGACGGCCGCCAGCAAAGGAAGAGCTGGCAGATCGCAGACTGAATCCAAACTTCTTCCCAGGCTTCGGAGGCAATGGAGGAGGCTCGTCTCCCAAGGATCCTGTGCTCGTACTGCCAGTGTATTGCTTGGTCGCTGGTGGTCTACTTGAGCCTCCTGCATTGCCGCCCGAGAAAGCGCGCAGCTCGTACTTCTGGCGGATATACCTCTCCAACACTCCATCCACCTCGTCGACATCGATCGGAATCTCTGCTCTGACATTCTTCGGGTTGTAGGTTTGGTTCGACACAGCATTTCCCGTGCTCTTCATGCTGTCCACGTGCTCCGAACTCCAGGTGTCCATACTCAAGCTCTTGACCTTGCTGACGTGTGTGCCCAACTTCCTGTGCAACGCAGCGCAGCGCATACACAGGAAGATCCCGAGGTTCCAGCTCGCCCATCCTGGGTTCTTTGCGCTGCAGTCTGCGCAGCGATCGTTGCCGGGAACATTATGAATGAGGTCCTGGAGAGTCTTTTCGTGGCGGGCCTGCTGCCGTTTCGATATGGCCGAAGTCATTGTTGCCGCGGACCAGTGAGGCTGAGAGTAGCCTCGTTGCGCAAGCGTCTAGACACGTGCGAGGATGCGCAGTGCCGGCGGGAAGAAGTGGACTGTGCGATGGTGACGCTGTTGGTGGTAGTGGTGGGACCAGACGGGAGAAAAATAAGAGAAAAGGAGCGGCAGGGTGGTCGTCGTCGTCGTACTATGGACCTCGCGAGTGTATTACTACGGATTACGACATGGCATGGGTGCTGACATGGAGGGTACTGAGTGTACGTGAAGAAGGGCTCAGGAGAAGATGCGCTATGCCCTTCCGTGCGCTAGCGATGATCGCTCTGCTTCAAAGCTTCCAGACCATGTCCGACTGTTCTGTCTTGCTCTCTCTGACGAAGAAACGTCCCGGCACTTCCGCCCAACACAGCAACTGTTACATCGCGATGACATCTGATCTATTCGTAGAGCGTTGTTTGATGCTCACTTCGCACGGATCTTACATGAGATGCTCGATCTGAAACGTAACGGCCTTCGTTATTATTAGCCGGCAAGCCACCCTTGCGAGCATCCATATTGTGGCTTCCTGACTACATGTATATGGCCACATATCGGAAGTAAGACAGCATGTACATGTATGTATGAGAAGTTGACAGCAAGGAAGCCGGCCAGCTATATGTAAATGTACGTGTATGAGTTTCAGTCTCTAAAGATAAGGCACTTCCGGAATTCAATTCATGTTTCTTTTGCAAAATCGCCGGCACAATATCTAGGGTTCGGGTTGGTGTTAGGCTCTGAATGGACAAATGTGGTTTTATCCTCTATCGATCGTTGAATCGCATTGGTCGTTGTTTTGAACGACTCTTGCAGTTTCTAATGTTAAACTCTCGTTGTACTGGCACGTTGTGTGTGGGCCGTAGTCGTGAGACAGTCGGTTTACTCATGGATCTGTTTTTCTAATGGGAATGTCTTCGATGTTGAGAACTAAGAAAGACAGTGCTGTGCGAGGAAGTGTGATAGACCAAGCTACACACACGTGTATGGTACCACGGAAACGACCAACGAGTATAAATGGAAGAGAACATCGTATCACTGGCCG
>Ga0265797_10004013_pt1 | contig 22899 bp, 23 predicted proteins | sample P2T30metagenome_FD_192433 | JGI IMG/M metagenome (GOLD analysis project Ga0265797, IMG submission 192433) | Plant litter microbial communities from East Loma Ridge, Irvine, California - P2 T30 | ecosystem: Environmental > Terrestrial > Plant litter > Unclassified | place: USA: California... | reverse complement strand
AGACGCATGAGTTTCCTGAGATTCTAGAAAATAATGAAAATTGGAGGGGAGTGTAGTAATTATGTTTGGTTTTGCCAAGCCTTCTTGACACGAAAGTTACCACAAAAGTTGGCTTAAAAGCCAGTTCCGGGCCCCAGCGGCAGGGATTATTGATCCACCGCAGACGGCCTCATGACAACCTTGTGGTGTACATCAAGACGTGTAATGCAGGCGTACCCTGGCCAGATCATCAGGCGTGTCGACACCACCCTGCGGCGCATGCTCCGTGACATGCACGGCAATCGGGTAGCCATGCCACAGCACGCGCAGCTGCTCGAGCGCTTCGATCGATTCGAGCGGCGAGGCATCCAGCTTCGGATAGGCTTGCAGGAAGGCGTTGCTGTAGGCGTAGAGGCCCACATGGCGCAGCGGCACATAGCCGAGCGGGAGCGAGTCCTGGGTCTGGGCGAAGGCGTCGCGGTGCCACGGGATGGTGGCGCGCGAGAAGTACAGCGCGCGGTCCAGCTTGTCGAGCACCACCTTGACCACATTCGGGTTGAACAGGTCGGCGGCATCGACGATCGGATGAGCGCAGGTGGACATCGGTGTGTTGGCGTCGATGCGCGCGGCGCAGGCATCGAGCAGCGCCGGGTCGATCAGCGGCTCGTCGCCCTGCAGGTTGACCACCACTTCATCCTCGGCCAGGCCGAGCACGTGCGCCACTTCGGCAATGCGGTCGGTGCCGGACGGATGGTCGGCGCGGGTCAGTACGGCGGAGACGCCATGCGCCGCGCAGGCCTCGGCGATGTCTTCATGGTCGGTGGCGACGATGATGCGCGTGGCGCCGGATGCGCGGGCGCGTTCGGCCACGCGCACGACCATGGGTTTGCCGCCCAGGTCGGCCAGCGGCTTGTTCGGCAGGCGGGTCGACGCCAGGCGCGCCGGGATGATGACGGTAAAGCCCATACCGCGTCAGGCTGGCTCGATCTTGCGCGCCTGGTCGGCCCACATGATCGGGATGCCGTCGCGGATCGGATAGGCCAGGCGGTCGGCCTTGCAGGTCAGTTCCTGGGCCTTTTTGTCGAGTTCAAGCGGTCCCTTGCACAGGGGGCAGACCAGGATATCAAGCAAGCGAGCGTCCACGACATTTCTCCACGATTTGTTCAGCGAGGCGCAGGTCGAGCTGCGCCGTCACCGGCACGACCCACAAGCGCGGATCGTCCTTCAGATGATCAATTTGCCGACATTTTACTGCATCCTTCTCGGTGATCAGGATGATCTCGGTGTCGAGGCCGGCAAAAGGCGCGTCGAGGAAGTCGTGGTGGTCGGGCAGCGGCAGTTCCGTGATCGTCAATCCGCTGGCGCGCAGCATGTTGAAGAAGCGGCCCGGATTGCCGATGCCGGCCGCGGCGACGATGCGTTTGTCGCGCATGTGGGCCAAGGGCACGCGCGCCCCGCCCTGCAGCGGTTCGGCATAGTCGCCGGCCAGCGCCATGCGCCATGGCTGTCCGCCGACCGCGTCGGTCAGGGCCGGCGTGATCTCGGGCGCATTCACCACCGTGAAATCGCGCCGGCGCGACGGCGGCTCGCGCAGCGGACCGGCCGGCAGCAGCCAGCCGTTGCCGACGCCGCGGCCGTCGAACAGCACGATCTCGACGTCGCGCGCCAGCGCGTAGTGCTGCAGGCCGTCGTCGGTGATCAGGACATTGACCTCGGGATGCAGTGCGAGCAGGGTGCGACCCGCTTCGGCCCGTTGGCGGCCCACGACCACCGGGCAGGCAGCGCGGGTTGCGATCAGGAGCGGCTCGTCGCCCACGTCGCGCGGGTCGGATTGCAGGGTGACGGCGCGCGGCGCGCTGTCCTTGCCGCCATGGCCGCGCGAGATCACGCCGGGCCGCAGGCCGGCCGCGCGCAGGCTCTCGGCCAGCCAGATCGTCAGCGGCGTCTTGCCGGTCCCGCCAATGAAAATATTCCCGACCACGATGACCGGGACCGGCAGCCGTTCTGCCTTCTTGAGGCCAAGGCGAAACAGCAGCCGGCGCAGCGCGGCGAGCATCCGGAACAGCAGCGCCAGCGGCAGCAGCGCCCATGCCAGCGGCCCGCGCCTGAGCCAGGCGCGGGTAATGGTCGATTCGAGGGAGTGAGACATCGGGAGGAGAGATGCGGCGCGTGGGAGACGCGCCGCGGGTGTTATTTGGCGCCGCCGGTCTGGGCCGCGAAGGTCAGCTTGTCGTAGCCGGCCACGCGCGCCGCTTCCAGCACATTGATCACCATCTGGTGCATCGCGAACTGGTCGGCGTTGACGATCACGACCGGGCTGGCCACGATCTGGCCGTCGGCCGTGCGCGCGGCGTTCTTCATGTCCTGCGCCAGGCCGGCCACGTTGTGGAAGCTCACCGCCGTGTTATTGACCGTGTAGTTGCCCTTGGCGTCCACCGTCACATTGATCTCGAACGGCTTGTCGAGCTGCTTCTCGGCCTCGGCCGTCGGCAGCGTGATCTGCAGCTCGGTGAACTTGCTGTAGGTGGTCGAGACCATCACGAAAATCAGGACCACCAGCAGCACGTCGATGAACGGGATCAGGTTGATCTCCGGATCCTCGCGCTTGCGGCCGCGGCGAAAGTCCATCATGTGCGGGCACCGTGCACGACGTCGACGAATTTCACCGCCTGCAGTTCCATGTCGACCACATAGGTGTCGACCAGGTTGCGGAAGTGGCGGTAGGCGACCAGGGCCGGCATGGCGATCGCCAGGCCAAAACCGGTGTTGTACAGCGCGACCGAGATGCCGTGCGCCAGCTGGGCCGGATTATTGCCGCCGGTCGGGCTGGACGCGCCGAAGATCTCGATCATGCCAACCACGGTGCCGAACAGGCCCATCAGCGGGGCCAGCGAGGCGATGGTGCCGAGCGTGGTCAGGAAGCGTTCCAGGTTCTGGGCGACGCCGCGGCCGGACTCTTCGATCGATTCCTTCATGACGTCGCGCGGGGCGTCGACATTGCGCAGCGCGGCGGCCAGCACGGTGCCGAGCGGGGAATTCTGTTCCAGCTTGTTCACCACGTCCGGGGTGACCTTGCCGCTGCGGTGGACCCGGATCACTTCATCGAGCAGGTTGCGGGGCAGGATCTTCTCGCGGCGCAGGGTAATCAGACGTTCGACGATCAGGGCGACAGCAATGATCGACGCGACCAGCAGGAACCAGATGGGCCAACCTGCGGCTTGGAAAATGGCGAGCAAGAGATACTCCTGATAGGAAAGAAATCAATTCGGCAATGTAGCAAGTTGGCAGCGTGGCGGCAAGTAGAGTTCTTCACAACTTCTGTGGATAAAATTGTGCGCAATGAGCTCGGGGTGGTCGGAGCACCTTGATTTGTAAAGGGTTTCTGCGTTTGCGCAAGAAAATGGCAGTCTCGTGACTTGCCTCAATCGGGCGTTGCTTGGAGGCTATTCGCTAGGTTGCCTAGTGAAATGATGTAGTTGCGAACAAATTCTGTGGACAAAATTGTGTGCAAGGATAGGCAGGCTCAACTAAGTCCCTGATTTCATTATATTTAACGCTTGAGCTCAAATTTGAAGCAGCAAAACAGGGCTGTACTTCGCTTGCTGCTGTGCTCGGTTCCGCACATTTTTTGTGGACAAAAGTGTGTGCAAGAGCACTTTTATGACACTAAGCCTTTGATTTACCTCAATAAAACCTCATTGCGTAAAATTTGAGCAGCGGCCGGTATTTGTTAACAAAAACTGCCCTCGCCGCCATTTCATCTTCCAATATTTGGCTCAACAGCGACTTGTGCACGCAATATTCGTCATGTGCACATATTTTGTGGATAAGAATGTGAGGAAACATGAATTTAACCACTTAAGTACTTGATTCTATTGGGAATAGATATGCATGCCTCAAAACGAGGCAGCGCTTGCCCTGCCCTGATCACCTGAGCGGATGCCGTACAGTCAGTGCCACATCCTACCCAGTGGCGGGATTTGTTTGCACAGATTCTGTGGACAACTTTGTGATCAACGCTTCGGCAAAGAGGTTAAGTAACTGATTTGAAATAATTCTTCGCTTCCTGCCTGTTCCCTGCGCAGCACCATGATGCGCGAGCAAGTTCCCCACAGTTTTTGTGGATAAATCCCTCTCAAACAGCCTCGACCAGTCGGTAAGTCATTGATTCCAAAAGGATTTCAATAGATTGCATTGAAAAGCAGCAACATCACTTACCAGGTGCGGTTCTATAGGATGAACATGCTGTCCATCCGCCGGGCAATGCATAATGTGCGCTTTCCCCGTTTCGACCAGCACACCATGCAACAGCCGACCGACGCCGATCCAGCCTTCACCGCTCCAGCCGTCCTCTCCGTCACCGCCCTCAACCAGCAAGTGGCGCGCCTGCTCGAGCGCAGTTTCCCGCTGGTGTGGATCGGCGGCGAGATCTCCAACTTCACGCGCGCCGCGTCCGGCCACTGGTATTTCACGCTCAAGGACGACGCGGCCCAGGTGCGCGCCGTGATGTTCCGCAGCCGCGCGCAGATGGCGGGCTTTACGCCGCGCGAGGGCGACAAGGTCGAGGTGCGCGCGCTGGTCACGCTGTATGGCGCGCGCGGCGACTACCAGATCAATGTCGAGGCGATCCGCCGCGCCGGCGTCGGCCAACTGTACGAGGCCTTCCTGCGCCTGAAGGAAAAGCTGGCCGCGCAAGGCCTGTTCGACGCCGACCGCAAGCGCGCGCTGCCGCTCTTCGCGCGCAGCATCGGCATCGTCACCAGCCCGCAGGCAGCCGCCCTGCGCGACGTGCTGACGGCGCTGCGCCGGCGCGCTCCGCACGTGCGCATCGTGCTCTACCCTGCCCCGGTCCAGGGCCAGTTCGCCGCCGACAAGATCGCCGAGGCGATCATGACGGCCTCGCGCCGTGCCGAGGTCGACGTGCTGCTGGTGTGCCGCGGCGGCGGCTCGATCGAGGACTTGTGGAGTTTTAATGAGGAATGCGTGGCGCGCGCGATCGACGCCTGTGCCATTCCCGTCATCTCGGGCGTGGGCCACGAAACCGACGTCACCATCGCCGACTTCGCCGCCGACGTGCGCGCCGCTACCCCGACCGCAGCCGCCGAGCTGGCCGCCACGCCGCGCGCCGACTGGCTGGCCTCCCTGGAAAGCGACGCGCTCGACCTGCAGCGCGCCATGGAGCGGGGCCTGGCCGACGCCAGTCAGGGCCTGGATAACCTGAGCCGGCGCCTGCTTAGCCCATCGACCCGGATCGGCCACCAGCGTCTTGCGCTGCTGGCATTGGCTACCGCCATGACGCATGCGGTCAAGCTGCCGGTGAACCGCCACAATCTGCAACTGGCCCAGCTGCAGCAGCGCGTCGCGCGCCACCGTCCCGACACGCGCGCCCTGCGCGCCCGCCTGGCCTCCGACAGCCGCCACCTGCACGCGAGCCTCGGCAGCCAGGTAAAAGCGCGCCGCGAGGCACTGAACGGCCTGGCGGCCCAGCTGGAGCTGCTCAATCCGCAGCGCACGCTCGAGCGCGGCTACGCCATCGTGCGCGATGGCAAAGGCCAGATCGTGCGCGACCCGGCGCAAATCCATGCCCGCGACACGCTGGCGGTACGCCTGGCCAACGGGAGCGCTGAAGTGGGCGTGTCCTCGGTCCAGGCTGTCCTGGAATGATGGGAAGCCGATAGTGATGCCTGCCTGCAATCAGGCGGCATACCGGCTAGAATAGCGCCGCTGTCAGAACAGCAAGCTTTCCCAACTACTAAGGATTCGAACATGGAACACACCCTGCCGGCGCTGCCGTATGCAAAAGACGCCCTGCAACCGCATATCTCGGCCGAGACCCTGGAATACCACCACGGCAAGCACCACCAGACCTATGTGACCAACCTGAACAACATGATCAAGGGCACCGAGTTCGAGAACATGTCGCTGGAAGAGATCATCAAGAAGTCGACCGGTGGCGTGTTCAACAATTCGGCCCAGGTCTGGAATCACACCTTCTTCTGGAACTGCATGAGCCCGAACGGTGGCGGCGCGCCAACCGGCAAGGCACTGGACGCCATCAACGCCAAGTGGGGTTCGGTCGAGAAGTTCAAGGAAGAGTTCAACAAGTCGGCACTGGGCAACTTCGGTTCGGGCTGGACCTGGTTGGTGCAAAAAGCCGACGGCAGCGTCGACATTGTCAACACCTCGAACGCAGCGACCCCGCTGACCACCACCGACGTGCCGCTGCTGACCGCCGACGTCTGGGAGCACGCCTACTACATCGACTACCGCAACGCCCGCGCCAAGTTCCTGGACGCGTTCTGGAATGTGGCTAACTGGGAATTCGTGAACAAGAATTTCGTCTGAGTCACGCCGCGTGCCTGATCAGCATCAGGCGCGCGCTCAATTAATCAGATTCGGCAACGATCCTTTGCTGGGGGACATCCCGATCTGACGAAGACGCTGACCAACGCCAGTACGAGCACGGCCCGCGCTGCGGGCCGTGCTCGTTGTTAGACTGCCGATCTGATGCACTGATATGTCACCAGTGCAGAAACGACAAAGCCAGGTCTCCGCGAGGAGCCTGGGCCAGTGACATGCAGACTGCTACAAGGCAGGCGGCGCCTGCCTTGTACGCTTATGCGCGTTTCGTTTTACGGCGTGCAAATCCCAGCAGACCCAGGCTGCCCAGGCCCAGCAAGGCCAGCGACGCTGGCTCAGGCACTTCGGCTGGCGCATCAATCAGCGGGGCTTCGCTTGCTGCCAGGCGGAAGGTCTGGGTGGTCTGGTTCGGGTTGCTGGTACGCAGGAAGGTGCCGTAGATCGAGAAGGAGCTCAGGTCCAGATCAGTACCGGTCAGCGCCAGCTTCAGGGTGATTGGGCTGGTCAGTGCCAACGTGCCACTGTTGGCGAAGCAGTAACGGCCCTTGGCGGCTGCACAATCGCTCCAGGCGCCAGCGTCCGAACCCGGGTTGACCTGGGTGATCGATACGTCGGCAACCTTGGCTTTCTTGTCGCTCAGTTCGAACTCGAATTTTTCGAACTGGGTGGCAGTTGCCAGGTTTCCGCTGAGTGCACCGCTGCCGTCGATCAGCACCGTCAGGATATTGCCGGTATACGAAGCATCGAACGAGATGCCTTTTTCGACGGTGATTACGCCAGCGGACGCCGAACCTGCGGCGACGGTGAGAGCAGAAATCAGCAGAGCCTTACGGAAACCATTTTTCATTGCGAAACCTTAAGTGATTGGCAGAAAGAGGTTACCATTATTACACTTGATTTTCTTTTTATCAACCAATTTTGATAACAAACATGGTGTATTGACATCACAAAACAATACGCACCACTTCAGGACTCGCGATTTGCCTGCTTCCAGATCCCGGTGCAGCCGCAGGCGCTCACGCAGACGCACCAGTGCGATCCATGAAATGACTGTTCAGCCGGGTACCGCACAGGGCGCCGTCATAGCCAGCCAGTGCCGAGAGCGCCCCTCTGAAAGCATCGTCCGCCATCGCCGCCTGCGTCGACCTCAAGAGCGGCGTGGCCAGGGCGCTGGTCAGACAGGCCAGGAAGTACTGTTCACGAATGATCGGGACAAAATCGAGATCGAAACGACGCGCGGCTGTTTCGACGCCAAAACCGACGTCGGCCATGCCACTGGCGACGTAGGCTGCGACCGCCGCATGCGTGAATTCCGCCGTACCGGAACGGTTGATCAGTGCAGGATCGAGTCCGTCATTGGCCAGCAGCAGTTCGAGCAGTACACGCGTCCCTGAACCCTTCTGGCGGTTGACGAAGCGCAGATCCGTCCGCGCCAGGTCGGCCAGACCGGTCACATTCTTCGGGTTTCCCTTGGCCACGAAAATCCCTTGCATGCGAAACGCCAGGTGAATCAGCGTGTGTCGTTCGGGATCGAGCCAGGGGCGATACTTGGCGGCCGCCGCTCCTTCGAATTCCCCCACCGGCAAATGAAAGCCCGCCAGGTCGCATTCGCCGCGCGCCAGCGCCGCGACCGCGTCGCTGCTGCTGCGGTAATTGATGTCGACCGTCACACCCTGCGCGTTCAACTGCGTCACCAGTGCTGCCACCGCGAAGCCATGCGAGGCCGTCAGGCGCAGCACCTGGGTGTCGGCCGCCAGCACACGCGCCAGCTCCTGCTGCAGCTCGGAGGCCAGGCTATCGAGCATCGGTGTCAGGCGGGCGTGGATGCGCTGGTCGGCCCACATCAGCTTTTCGGCGAGCGGAGACAGCACCGTGCCGCGTCCGCGCACCTTGTAGACCAGCTCCACGCCGAACTGCTTTGAAAACTGCTGCAGCAGGCCCCAGGCGTGGCGGTAGGACATGCCGCGCGCCGTGGCCGCCTTGCTGATCGAGCCCAGCTGGCTCACCGCCAGCAGCAATTCGAGCAGCGCCGGCAGCGCGGTCGGCACACCGGCGGCATCGCGCACGATCCAGTCCGGCCGTATCTCCACTCTGATCATATGCAAAATCCTTCATATTGAACGTCGGTGAAACGGGTGCTACTCTGGATTCACTATCCTGATAAACGCCGTTATATATGTTCTCAAGAACATATGCAAGGCAGACATGGAGACACCATGAACCCAGCAGATACCACTGCCGCCAAGCGCGCCATTGGCGAGATCCTCGACCTGCACGCGCAGCACGACCGGCTCAGCCAGGACCTGCTGCTGCCGGTGCTGCATGCGATCCAGGACCGCCTCGGCTTCATCCCGCCCGATGCGGTCGAGGGCCTGGCGCAGAGTTTCAACCTGTCGCGCGCCGAGGTCCATGGCGTGATCACCTTCTACCACTACTTCAAGACCATGCCGCCGGCGCGCTGCAGGGTAGAGATCTGCCGCGCCGAAGCGTGCCAGAGCATGGGCGGCGACGCCCTGCTGGCGCACGTCAGCCAGGCCTTGGGGTGCGAACTGCACGCGCACACGCCGGATGGCGGTTTTGCCCTGGAACCGGTGTACTGCCTGGGCCAGTGCGCCACCGCACCGGCCATCATGATCAACGACGCCGTCCATGCACGCGTGACGCCGGGACGGTTCGACAAGCTGGTCGCGCAAGCCACCCGTGCCGGGGAGGTGGTATGAGCGTGCGCATCTTCGTGCCGGCCGATTCGGCAGCGCTGGCCCTGGGCGCCGACGACATCGCCGCCGCCATCGTGCGCGAAGCGGCGCAGCGCGGCGTCGCCATCGACCTGGTGCGCAACGGCACGCGCGGCTTGCTGTACCTCGAACCGCTGGTCGAAGTCGAGACGCCCGCCGGCCGCACCGGCTTTGGCACGGTCGACGAGGCCGACGTGGCCGCCCTGTTCGACGCCGGTTTTCACACGGGCCAATCCACACATCGCCTGGCGCTCGGCCTGGTCGAGCAGATCCCTTATCTGGCCCGGCAGACCCGCCTGACCTTCGCCCGCTGCGGCATCACCGATCCGCTGTCACTGAGCGACTACAAGGCCCACGGCGGCTACCGGGGCTTGCGCCAGGCGATCACGATGGCCGGCGCCGACATCGTCGCCGCCGTGACGGCGTCGGGCCTGCGTGGGCGCGGTGGCGCCGCCTTCCCCACCGGGATCAAGTGGAACACGGTGCTGCGCGCGCCGGGCGCACAAAAATACATCGTCTGCAATGCCGACGAAGGCGACTCCGGCACCTTCGCCGACCGCATCGTCATGGAAAGCGATCCCTTCGTCCTGATCGAGGGCATGACGATCGCCGGCCTCGCAGTCGGCGCCACCCGCGGCTTCATCTATGTGCGCAGCGAGTATCCGCATGCGATCGCCGCGCTGAATGAGGCGATTCAAACCGCCACGCGCGCCGGCTTGCTCGGACCGGACGTCGCCAACAGCGGCCGCGCCTTCGAGCTCGAAGTGCGCAAGGGCGCTGGCGCCTATATCTGCGGCGAAGAAACCGCCCTGCTGGAAAGCATCGAGGGTAAGCGCGGCGTGGTACGCGCCAAGCCGCCGTTGCCCGCCCTCGCCGGCCTGTTCGGCCAGCCGACCGTCATCAACAATGTATTGTCGCTGGCCTCGGTCCCGATCATTCTCGACAAGGGGGCGGAGTATTACCAGGACTTCGGCATGGGCCGTTCGCGCGGCACCCTGCCGGTGCAGTTGGCCGGCAATATCAGGCACGGCGGCCTGATCGAACTCGCGTTCGGCGCCACGCTGCGCGAGATCCTGTACGACTACGGTGGCGGCAGTGCCAGCGGCCGGCCGATCAAGGCGGTGCAGGTGGGCGGTCCGCTCGGCGCTTATCTGCCGGAGTCGCAATGGGACACGCCGCTCGACTACGAAGCGTTTGCCGGGCTGTGGGCAGTGCTGGGCCATGGCGGCATCGTGGTCCACGACGACAGCGCCGACATGGCCGGCCTGGCGCGTTATGCGATGGCGTTCTGCGCTGTCGAATCGTGCGGCAAGTGCACGCCCTGCCGCATCGGCTCGACCCGCGGCGTGGAGGTGATCGACAAGATCCGCGCCGGCTCCGAACGGCCGCAACAGATCATCCTGCTGCGCAGCCTGTGCGACACGATGCTCAATGGTTCGCTATGCGCCATGGGCGGCATGACGCCCTACCCGGTGCTGTCGGCGCTGAACCACTTCCCGCAAGACTTCGGCCAGGTGGCCGGCGACACATTGGCCGCCTGAGTCGCAGCCCAGGAGAACAGAATGATCGAGACCATCCTCACCCGCGATTTCGGCACGCCGGCGATCGACATCGATGCCGCCACCCAGATGATCACCCTGAGCATCGACGGCAATGACGTCACCGTCCCGGCCGGGACCTCGCTGATGCGCGCAGCGGCCCTGAACAGCATCAACATTCCAAAATTGTGCGCGACCGACAGCCTGGAACCGTTCGGCTCCTGCCGCCTGTGCCTGGTGGAGATCGACGGCCGGCGCGGTTATCCGGCATCGTGCACGACCCCGGCAGAAGCCGGCATGGTCGTGCGCACCCAATCGCCCAAGCTCCAAGAGGTGCGCAAGGGCGTGATGGAGCTGTACATCTCCGACCACCCGCTCGACTGCCTGACCTGCCCCGCCAACGGCAACTGCGAGCTGCAGGACATGGCCGGCGTGACCGGCCTGCGCGAGGTACGCTACGGCTACGAAGGCGCCAACCATTTAACACTGAAGAAGGACGAGAGCAATCCCTACTTCACCTTCGATTCCTCGAAATGCATCGTGTGCAACCGCTGCGTGCGCGCCTGCGAAGAAACGCAAGGCACCTTCGCGCTGACGATCTCGGGCCGCGGCTTCGATGCCCGCGTTGCGGCCGGCCAGAGCGAATCGTTCATGGAATCCGAATGCGTCTCATGCGGCGCCTGCGTCGAAGCCTGCCCCACCGCCACCCTCACCGAGAAATCGGTCATCTGGCTCGGCCAGGCCGAGCACAGCATCACCACCACCTGCGCCTATTGCGGCGTCGGGTGCTCGCTCAAGGCCGAGATGAAGGGCAACCAGGTGGTGCGCATGGTGCCGGCCAAGGATGGCAAGGCCAACGAGGGCCACGCGTGCGTGAAGGGCCGCTTTGCCTGGGGCTATGCCACCCACAAGGACCGCATCCTCAAACCCATGATCCGCGCGAAGATCACCGATCCGTGGAAGGAAGTCTCGTGGGACGAAGCCCTCGATTACGCGGCATCGGAATTCAAGCGCATCCAGGCCAAGCATGGCAAGGATGCGATCGGCGGCATCGTCTCGTCGCGTTGCACCAACGAGGAAGGTTATCTGGTGCAGAAGCTGGTGCGCGCGGCGTTCGGCAACAACAACGTCGATACCTGCGCCCGCGTGTGCCACTCGCCGACCGGCTACGGCCTCAAAACGACGCTCGGCGAATCGGCCGGCACGCAGACCTTCAAGTCAGTGGAAAAATCAGACGTGATCCTGGTCATCGGCGCCAACCCGACCGACGGCCACCCGGTGTTCGCCTCGCGTATGAAGAAGCGCCTGCGCCAGGGCGCGCGGCTGATCGTCATCGATCCGCGCCGCATCGACCTCGTCAAGTCGGCCCACATCCGCGCCGACTACCACCTTCAGCTGCGTCCCGGCACCAATGTCGCGATCGTCAGCGCGCTGGCCCACGTGATCGTGACCGAGGGCCTGATGGCAGATAGTTTCATTGCGGAGCGCTGCGACCTGCGCGCCTTCGAGCAGTGGCGCGAGTTCGTCGCCAAGCCGGAGAATTCACCGGAAGCGACCGAGGCGATCACCGGCGTCCCGGCTGGGCAGGTGCGCGAGGCGGCCCGCCTGTTTGCACTGGGCGGCAATGGCGCGATCTTCTACGGCCTCGGCGTGACCGAACATGCGCAGGGCTCGACCGCCGTGATGGGCATCGCCAACCTGGCCATGGTCACGGGGAACGTCGGCCGCCTCGGTGTCGGCGTCAATCCGCTGCGCGGGCAGAACAATGTGCAGGGTTCCTGCGACATCGGCTCCTTCCCGCATGAACTGCCGGGCTACCGCCACGTCTCGGACACCACCGTGCGCACCCTGTTCGAACAGGCCTGGGGCGTGCCGCTGCAGGCCGAACCGGGCCTGCGCATTCCGAACATGTTCGAAGCGGCGCTGGATGGCAGCTTCATGGGCCTGTATTGCCAGGGCGAGGACATCGTCCAGTCCGACCCGAACACCCAGCACGTCACCTCGGCGCTGGAAGCCATGGAGTGCATCGTGGTGCAGGATATCTTCCTCAACGAGACCGCCAAGTATGCCCACGTGCTGCTGCCCGGCTCCTCGTTCCTGGAAAAGGACGGTACGTTCACGAATGCGGAGCGCCGCATCTCGCGCGTGCGCAAGGTGATGCCGCCACGGGCCGGCTACGCCGACTGGGAAGTGACCGTGGCGCTGTCGAACCGCCTGGGGTACCCGATGCATTACCGCCATCCGTCCGAGATCATGGACGAGATCGCGCGCCTGACGCCGACCTTCAGCGGCGTGAGCTACCGGCGCCTCGACGAATTGGGCAGTATCCAGTGGCCGTGCAACGACAACGCACCGGAAGGCACGCCGACCATGCACGTCGATGGCTTCGTGCGCGGCAAGGGGCGCTTCATCATCACGCAATATGTCGCCACCGACGAGAAAGTCACGCGCAAGTATCCGCTGATCCTGACCACCGGCCGCATCCTGTCGCAGTACAACGTCGGCGCGCAGACGCGCCGCACCGAGAACGTGCGCTGGCACGCCGAGGACCGCCTCGAGATCCACCCGCACGACGCGCAGGAGCGCGGCATCCTCGATGGCCAGTGGGTCGGCGTGCACAGCCGCGCGGGCGAGACCGTGCTGCGGGCGATGATCACCGAGCGCATGCAGCCGGGCGTGGTCTACACCACCTTCCACTTCCCCGAATCGGGCGCCAACGTCATCACGACCGAGAACTCCGACTGGGCCACCAACTGCCCCGAATACAAGGTGACGGCGGTGCAGGTGATGCATGTCCAGCAGCAGTCGGACTGGCAGCTCGAATATGCCCGCTTCAACCAGGTGCAGCTGGGACTGGCGGAGCCGGTGGCATGATGTGCGACCTCGGCATCGATGCGCACACCCGGGTCGACGACACGGTCGAGCGGGCGCCGAGCGCGTGCATGGCGGTAGCACGCGTGCGGGCCGGTGTGGCCAGCAGCGCGCAGGACGAGCTGGCCGAGGAAGTTCCGGTCGCGCTCGAATACAACGGCATCTCGCATGCGGTGATGCTGGCGACGCCAGCCGACCTGGAAGAATTCGCACTCGGCTTTTCACTGAGCGAAGGGCTGCTTGCGTCGTCGGCCGAATTCCATGGCGTCGAGATCGAAATGGGCGCGGCCGGCATCACCGCCCACATCGAGATCGCCGCCGGCGCCTTCATGCGCCTGAAAGAGCGCCGGCGCAGCCTGGCGGGCCGCACCGGCTGTGGCCTGTGCGGCGTCGACAGCCTGGCGCAGGTGGTTCGTCCCCTGCCCTATCTGGCGCCAATCCAGGGCCTGACCGGCACGGCGATTCGCCGTGCGGTGGCGCAGGCCCGGGCCCAGCAGCCGCTCAACCGCCTCACCGGCGCCACCCACGCGGCGCTGTGGTGCGGCCGTGACGGCATGCCGCGCGCGGCGTTCGAGGACGTGGGCCGGCATAACGCGCTCGATAAACTGATCGGCGGCCTGCACCTGCAGGGCGCCGACCTGGCCGATGGTATTTGCCTGATCACCAGCCGCGCCAGCGTCGAGATGGTGCAGAAGGCGGCTACGGTCGGCATTGCCGCCATGGTGGCCATCTCCGCCCCCACCGCACTGGCCGTGCGCACCGCACTCGGTTGCGGCCTGACCCTGGTCGCCTTTGCGCGCGGCGACGACTTCACCGCCTACGCACATGGCGCCAATATCGCAATGGAAGCCGCATGAATATCGACAACCTGGTCACCATGGCCAACCAGATCGGCGCCTTTTTCGCGTCCTACCCGGACCGCCAGGAGGGACGCACCGAGATCGCCAACCACCTGCAGCGCTTCTGGGCGCCGCGCATGCGCAGCCAGCTGTTCGCGCATATCGACAGCGAGAATGGCGACGGACTCAGTCCAATGGTAATCGAGGCGTTGCTGGAGCACCGGCGCGAGCATATGCCGCCGCCTCCGCCGGGTGGTGACGCCGGCTGATCCGGTTTGCCCGGGCGATCAGGCCTGGGCCGTCTCGAGCTGGGTGACGCGTGCGCGCAGCTTGCGCTCTTCGCCCCAGCGTTCAGTCTCGTCGCGCACCACGGCCACGATGGACGACACCTCCCCGCCTGGCGCATGCAAGAGCGCCACGGTGAACGCGATCGACAGCGGCTTGCCTTCCTTGTGCAGCGCCGGGACGCGCAGCACGTCGGCGCCATAGCGCGTCTGGCCCGTGGCCATGGTCTTGTGGTAGCCGTCCCAGTGACGCTCGCGCTGACGCTGCGGGATAATCAGGTCGAGCGATTGTCCAAGCGCCTCGCCTTCAGTGAAGCCGAAGATGCGGGTCGCGGCCGGGTTCCAGAAGGTCATCGTGCCATCCGCATCGCAGACGACGACGCCATCGCCCAACGCCTGCAGCAGTTGGGGAAAATCGAGTTCGGCATGCATGGAGTCTCCTTGGTCTGAAAAAGCGCGTGCGCGTCGCAGACAGCCGGCGCGCACCAGATTCCGCCTCATCAAAAAGTGTCGGGTTCAAACCACCTGCTGCTCATGCAGCGCCGCGATCTGGTGCGAGCTGTAGCCCAGGCTTTCCAGCACTTCGTCGGTGTGCTCGCCCAGCAGCGGCGAACCGGTGATCTCGACCTTCATGTCCGAGAACTTGATGGGGCTGCCCACGGTCAGGTACTTGCCGCGTTCCTTGTGGTCGACCTCGGCGATCGTCCCGCTGGCGCGCAGCGATGGATCGGCCGCGATCTCCTTCATCGACAATACCGGCGAGCAGGGAATATCGAACTTGCGCAGGATGTTTACCGCCTCGAACTTGGTCTTGTCCTTCAACCATTCCTCGATCGTGCCGAAGATGGCGAAGATCTTGTCCTGGCGCGCGCCTGCCGTCATGTAGGCGGGGTCGTCGATCCACTCTTCCTTGCCGATCGCCCGGCAGATCGGCGCCCAGGCGTGGCCCTGGATCGTGAAATAGATGTACGCGTTGGGATCGGTTTCCCAGCCCTGGCACTTGAGCACCCAGCCCGGCTGGCCGCCGCCGCCGGCATTGCCGCCGCGCGGCACGACGTCGGAGAACGAGCCATGCGGATACTGCGGATACTCTTCCAGGTAACCGACCCGATCGAGGCGCTGCTGGTCGCGCAGCTTGACGCGGCACAGGTTGAGCACGCTGTCCTGCATCGATACCGCCACCTTCTGGCCCTTGCCAGTGGTGTCGCGGGCGCGCAGGGCGGTCAGGATGCCGATCGCCAGGTGCATGCCGGTATTGCTGTCGCCCAGTGCCGCCGCGCTCACGGTTGGCGGGCCGTCGTCGAAGCCGGTGGTCGAGGCTGCGCCGCCGGCGCACTGCGCCACGTTCTCATACACTTTCAGGTCTTCGTAGTGGTGGCCATCGCTGAAGCCCTTCACCGAGGCCACGATCATGCCCGGGTTGAGCTCCTTGATGTTTTCCCAGGTAAAGCCCATGCGGTCCAGTGCGCCGGGGCCGAAGTTCTCGACCAGCACGTCCGACTCCTTGATCAGCCTGGTCAGGATCTCCTTGCCCTCGGCCTTCTTGGTATCGAGCGTCAGCGAACGCTTGTTACTGTTCAACATGGTGAAGTACAGCGCGTCGACGCCGGGGATGTCGCGCAGCTGCGAGCGGGTGACGTCGCCCGCGCCGGGACGCTCGACCTTGATCACGTCGGCGCCGAACCAGGCCAGCAGCTGGGTGCAGGCGGGGCCCGCCTGGACGTGGGTAAAGTCGATGATCTTGATGCCTTCGAGAGGTTTGCTCATGATGTCAGTCTCCTTTTGTCAGTCGATATTCGGGCACCGCAGGCGGCTTGTGGGCGCCTGCGGTCGTGCGATGCACACGCTTATTTTTTGGCGTTGCTTTGCGGGTTCAGATTGGTCAGGCGGCCGCTTTCGGTGCCGGCGGTCTCGTCGATCACGGCGTTGATGAGGGCGGGCTTGCCGGCGGCAATCGCCTCGCTCAGGGCGCGCGCCAGGTCTTCCGGGGTGGTGACGTTGTAGCCGATGCCGCCGAAGGCCTCGATCATCTTGTCGTAGCGGGCGTTCTTGACGAACACGGTCGGCGCGACATCCTTGCCGCCGGTCGGATTGACGTCGGTGCCGCGGTAGACGCCGTTGTTGTTGAAGATGATGGTGGTCACCGGCAGCGCGTAGCGGCAGATGGTCTCGAGCTCCATGCCGCTGAAACCGAACGCGCTGTCGCCCTCGATCGCCACCACCGGCTTGCCGCTGACGACGGCCGCGCCAATCGCGTAACCCATGCCGATGCCCATGATGCCCCAGGTGCCAGAATCAAAACGCTTGCGCGGCTGGTACTGGTCGATGATGCTGCGCGCATAGTCCAGGGTATTGGCGCCTTCGTTCACCAGGTTGATGTCGGGATGCCCCTTGAGCACATCGCGGATGGAGCGCAGGGCTGTGTGGAAGTTCATCGGCGCCACATCGCGATTGAGCAAGGTCGCCATCTTCGACATGTTCTGGTCCTTGCGCTCGGCGATCGGGCCGAGCCACTCGGCGTCCGGCTTGCCGATGCCGGCGCCGTCGAAGCCATCCAGCAAGGCCGCCACGCATGAGCCGATATCGCCGATCAGCGGCGCGGCAATCGCCACGTTGCTGTCGATCTCGGTCGGCGAGATATCGATCTGGATGAACTGCTTGGGCTTGCCCCAGGTCTTGCCCTTGCCATGGGCCAGCAGCCAGTTCAGGCGCGCGCCGATCAGGACCACCACGTCGGCTTCGGCCAGCACGTACGAGCGGGCCGCCGAGGCCGATTGGGGGTGGGTATCCGGCAGCAGGCCCTTGGCCATCGACATCGGCAGGTAGGGAATGCCGCTGCGCTCGACCAGGGCGCGGATATCGTCATCGGCCTGCGCATAGGCGGCGCCCTTGCCGAGCAGGATCAGCGGCCGCTTGGCGCCCTTGAGCAGCGCCAGGGCGCGCTCCACTGCGTCTGGCGCCGGCAGTTGGCGCGGCACCGGGTCGACCACCTTGACCAGCGAGCGCTTGCCGTGGCCGGCCTCGATCGTCTGCGCCAGCAGCTGGGCCGGCAGGTCGAGATAGACGCCGCCCGGACGGCCCGAGACGGCGGCGCGGATCGCCCGCGCGATGCCGATGCCGATGTCCTCGGCCTTGTTGACACGGTAGGACGCCTTGGCATAGGGCTTGGCCGCGTTCAGCTGGTCCATCTCTTCATAGTCGCCCTGCTGCAGGTCGACGATTTCGCGCTCGCTCGAACCCGAGATCAGGATCATCGGGAAGCAGTTGGTGGTCGCGTTGGCCAGTGCGGTCAGGCCGTTGAGGAAGCCCGGCGCCGAGACCGTCAGGCAGATGCCTGGCTTTTGCGTCATGTAGCCGGCAATCGCCGCCGCATTGCCCGCATTCTGTTCATGACGAAAGCCGATGAAACGCATTCCTTCGGCCTGGGCCAGGCGCGCCAGGTCGGTAATCGGAATGCCGACCAGGCCGAAAATCGTGTCGATATCGTTATGCTTCAACGCATCGATTACCAAATGAAAGCCGTCGGTGACCTCTACCGATACGTGGTTTGTCATTGCTGTCTCCAGTAATTATCGATCCGGGCTGAACGCAGTGTGTAGTGCCCGCAAACCATCATAGCCAGCACGCCTGATTTGTCTCATTGACCATGGTCAATTTTGGCCGCATGATGCAAGAATCCCCGCTCAACGGCTGTGTTCATGACGACTATTGCAAATCACGCGGAACGCAACATCATCCGTCTCCAGTTAAAGCAGAACGTGGTTCTGAAGGAATTGCGCGACAGCGAGATGGCGGCTCTCGAGCCGTATTTGACGGTCGAGAATCATCAGAAGGGGGATTTGCTGATGAACCAGGGCGTGCATGAAATGTCCCAGTATTTCATTCTGGACGGCATTATCAAACGCCAGGTCACCAATCAGGAAGCCAAGGAAATGATCCTGCGCTTTTCGGCCGAGCGTGATATCGAAACCAGTTATGCGGCGTGGTGCCTGAAGACACCGACGCCATTCAGCATCGCTTGCGTCACCAAGGCGCGGGTGGCGCGGATGCCGCTGCCGCAGTGGGTCGATTACCTGCACAGCCACAGCACCGTCAAGCAGGCCTTCGAATACGAGGTCATGAATCTGATGAGCGGCATCATGGCGCATACCATCACGCTGCATCTGCTCGATGCGCCGGGGCGGGTGCACCGTTTCATGCGCAAGCATCCTGATCTGTTCGAACGGCTGCCGAAGAAGGAATTGGCGTCGTATCTGAATCTGTCGCCGGAAACCTTGAGCCGCTTGAAAAATCGCGGCAAGATTTGACGCTCTAGCGAACTCTTTATTTTCACCGGCGCATGAACGTCGCCCCCGCGAAGGCGGGGGCGACGGTTGTGATGCTACCGGGAAAATACGCTTGTTAGCGGCGTGCTTCTTAAGTCCGGTCAGGTCGTCGCCAACTTCTGCAGCTTCACCCCGCCGCGTTCTTCACTCATCGTCTGCTCCAGTAATTTCACCAGCGCGTAGGCCGAATCGATATGCGGTGTCGGTGTCCCCGTCATGCGCGCCAGTTCGATCACCGAGCCGACCAGGGCATCGATTTCCGGGCCCCGCCCCGCCTCCACGTCCTGCAGCATCGAGGTCTTGTGCTTGCCGATCTGGGCGGCGCCCTCGATGCGCCGGTCCAGCGTGACGCGAAACGAAATGCCCAGTTTGGTCGCGACCGCTTCGGCCTCGCGCATCATTTCCGCCGCCAGCGCGCGCGTGAGCGGGTACGCGCAGATATCGACCAGCGTCGAATGCGCCAATGCGCTGATCGGGTTGAAGCTGACGTTACCCCACAGCTTGAGCCAGATCTCGGCGCGGATATTGTCCAGCACCGGAGACTTGAAGCCGGCATACTGGAAGCAGCCGGATACCGCCTTGACCCGTTCACTCTCGGTACCGTCCAGTTCCCCCAGCGGAAACCGCGCGCCCTCGATATGCCGGATGACGCCCGGCGCCACCAGTTCGGCGGCCGGATAGACCACGCAGCCGAGCACCCGCTCGGGTGGAATCCGGCGCGCCAGCTCGCCACCGGCATCGACGCTGCGTACCGTGCGCCCGTCGAACTCGCCCCCATGGCGGTGGAAATACCAGAACGGTATGCCGTTCTGCATCGTCACCACCACGGTCTGTGGACCGAACAGCTTGCCGATCTGGGCCGACACGCCATCAACCTGGTGCGCCTTCAGGGCGAGGATCACCAGATCCTGCGCGCCGGCCGCATCGTAGTCATCGGTCGCGCGCACCTGCGCCGCCACCTTCTCTGCGCCGTCCATCTCGATGAGCTTGATGCCGTTGGCCCGAATCGCCTCCAGATTGGCGCCCCGGACAATGAACGTCACCTCCTCGCCAGCCAGCGCCAGCCTGGCGCCCACCAGGCCGCCGATGGCTCCCGCTCCGATTACTGCGATCTTCATGACCCGCTCCCTGTCGTTGACTCGAATCTGTCTACTCGAACCGATTGATGAGCTTCCCGATGCCGTCGATCTCCACCTCGACCACGCTGCCTGGCCGCATCGAGCCGACGCCGACCGAGGTGCCGCACAGCAGCAAGTCGCCCGGCTCCAGTGTCATGTCCCGGGATATCTTGCTGACCAGTTCGGCCACCGAAAACACCATGTCGTTGATCGGGTAATCCTGGCGCACCTCGCCGTTCAGGGTCGTGCGCACCACGAGCATGGCCGGGTTGAGCCCGGTGGCGATGACCGGGCCGAACGGGCAGAAGGTATCGAAGCCCTTGGCGCGCACCCATTGCGGAAAGGTCGGGTCGCGCCCGATGATCTCGCCCACGGTCACGTCGTTGGCGCAGGTATAGCCAAACACGTAATCCGGCGCATCTTCCACCGCCACGGCGCTGCAGCGGCGGCCGATCACGATCGCCAGCTCGCCCTCGAACGCGACCTTGCCATCGCACAGCGGCTTGCGGATCGTGCCGCCTGGCGCCAGGTAGGACGTCGACGGCTTCATCAGATAGAGCGGCTCGCTTGGCGGCGCCAGGCCCAGCTTCTGGCCGAGCGCATGAAAATTGTTCCACATCGCCAGGACCTTGCCGGGCACGCTTGGCGCGAGCACCTCGACCTCGGCCAGGTCCACCGCAAGGTCGGTCCCGCGCGGGCTGTCGAACATATCGCCCTTGAAGATCCGGATCTTGTCGCCCTCGAGCGTGCCGAAGCGGACGGTGTCGAGGTGTTGAAAGCGTATCCAGTGTCGGATCATGGGGTCTCTCTCGTACGGCGGGGGGGCGGGAGGTTCAGAGGATGGCCAGATTGTGGAAGAACGGATGTCGTAGTTCCTTGACCACGGTTAAGATTCGAAAATCGGCGGTCGGCGCGTCGGCCTATACCCCGATTTGTCGTTGCTGGATCTCGGACCAGTTGATGAAGGCCCCTGGATTGCAGCCAGTGGCGCTGAGCTGCGTTTGGCACCGCTCCTTGGCCGCCAGGATCGCCTCGATCAGGAAATCGGCATCGTGCGCGCACAAGAGATGCGGCAGATGCTGCGCCAGGTAGTTGCGCAGACCGGTACGGTCGTCGCTGCCTGCTGCCGCATCCGCGTAGTGCCCGGCATCCCAGACGCAACGCAGTCCCAACTCATGAAAGGCCGCGTTGTAGGCGTTGCATTGGGCTTCGGCGTTCGAGATCGTGGTCATGGCAATTCTCCAGGTGGGTGTTGCGTTTGAACCATCCGAGAAGCCAGTCTATTCCAACAAAATGATGAGCAATAGTTAAAGTTTTTAGGGATAATCATTAACGACTGCTTATGCTTCGGAGGCTCGATGAAGAACGCAACACTGCGTCAGCTGAAGGTCTTCGAAGCGGTCGCGCGGCGCCTCAGTTACTCCCGCGCCGCGGAAGAATTGCATCTCACCCAGCCGGCGGTATCGACCCAGATTCGCACGCTCGAGGGCCACGTCGGGATGGCCCTGTTCGAACAATTAGGCAAAAAAATTTATCTCACCCAGGCGGGCGACGAGCTGCTGCACTTCTGCCGCGCCATCATCGGGCAGTTCGATGAAGCCGAAGCCGCGATGGCGCAGCTCAAGGGAATCGCCGGCGGCAAGCTGAACGTGGCGGTAATCAGTGCCGGCGACTATTTCTTCCCCCAGCTGATGGTGGCCTTCGCGCGCCAGCATCCGGGGGTGCAGCTCAACCTGCGGGTGCACAACCGCGAGGAACTGCTGGGCGAGCTGGCGGCGAATCGCACCGATCTGGCCGTGATGGTGCGGCCACCTGCCGAACTCGACACACAGAACGATGCGTTCGCGCCCCACCCCTATGTGATCGTGGGCGCGCCGGACCACCCACTGGCAGGACGCGGACAGATATCAATGGCTGACCTGATCCGTCAGCCGTTCGTGATTCGCGAACCCGGGTCGGATACCTGGTTCTCGATGGAAGATGCGTTCGGCACCTACCTGGCCGATCTGAACGTTGCGATGGAGATCAAGAGCACCGAGACGATCAAGCAGGCGGTGATCGCCGGCATCGGGCTCGGCTTCCTGTCGTTTCATACGATCGGCCGCGAACTCGCGGCGCGCAGCCTGGTGGTGCTCGACGTCGAGGGGTTTCCATTGATGCTCAACTGGTATGTCGTGCACCGCCGAGAAAAACGGCTGCCACCGGTCGCACGGGCATTTCGCCAGTTCCTGCTGGACGAAGGGGCGGACCGGATTGCCGAACTGATCCCATCGCCCTGCCCTGGCGGATGAGCTGGAAGACCGGCACAACGGTCAACAGACGATCAATAATCTAGGCTGTATACAAGCAGCAATTCTTGTTTGCCAACATTCACAGATGCCATATCAGGTATCAGGACTCGAAATTGGCAGCTCCGGGCGGCAGTCCCTATATTGACATCATCAAGTCGATAAATTTCAGGAGCGAACCATGATCAATGCACCAGCCAACCCTACTTTTGCAGCAGCACCATCCCACTCGCTGCTGTCGCTCGTCGTCGCGTTCCTCACGCTGAGCCTGCGCGAGAAGCTCGATCCAAGCTACACCGGCCAGGATTCGGACCCAGCCTACTACGGTTGCGGCCTGTAACGGTGAAACGGCGCCGCCAAGCGGCGGCGTATCAGTGCTGCATCAGCGCGCGCACATGCGCCGCGCAGCCACCCGCCAGGCCCTCGGCGCTGTAGCCGCCTTCGAGGATCGAGACGATCCTGCCCTGGCACACATCCCCGGCAATCGCCATCACTTCGCGCGTAATCCAGTCAAAATCCTCGTCCTCCAGATTCATGCTGGCCAAGGGATCGAGCCGGTGCG
>Ga0265797_10004012_pt1 | contig 22901 bp, 17 predicted proteins | sample P2T30metagenome_FD_192433 | JGI IMG/M metagenome (GOLD analysis project Ga0265797, IMG submission 192433) | Plant litter microbial communities from East Loma Ridge, Irvine, California - P2 T30 | ecosystem: Environmental > Terrestrial > Plant litter > Unclassified | place: USA: California... | reverse complement strand
GGATAGGTCATCAGGTCGAACTGCACATTGCGCTTGACCAGCTCGTCGATCAGCAGCGTGGTGTTCGAGAACAGCACATTGTCGTCGGCCATGCCATGGATCAGCAGCAGCGGCGACTTCATGCCGTCCAGGTGCGCGAACACGCCGCTGCGTTTGTAGGCTTCCGGATCGCTCTTCGGCGTCGCGCCGACGAACTGCTCGGTGTAGTGGGTGTCGTACAGCGCCCAGTCGGTCACCGGTGCGACCGACACGCCCATCGCGATCTTGTCCGACGCAGCCGACAGCAAACGCAGCGTCATGAAGCCGCCATAGCTCCAGCCGAACACGCCGATGCGCGTCGGATCGACAAAGCTCTGCTTTGCCAGCCAGTCGATGCCGGTCACCTGGTCTTCGACTTCGTGCTTGCCCAGGTCGTTGTACAGCACGTCGGTGAAGGCGCGCTCGCGGCGGCCCGAGCCGCGGTTATCGAGGCGGAACACCACGAAGCCCTGTTGCGCCATGTACTGGTCAAAATAATTGCCCCAGGTGCGGGTCACGCGCTGCGAGTGCGGGCCGCCATAGGTGAACAGGAATACCGGATAGCGCTTGGCGGCATCGAAATTGGCCGGCTTGATGATCGAGTAGTACAGCGTCTGGCCATCGTTCGCCTTCATGCTGCCGAACTCGGTCGGCAGGTGTGCGTCCAGGTGGCGGGTATAGGGATGCTTGCCGTCCAGCGCGTTCTTTTCGATCCATTCGACCATGCTGCCATCGGCGCGGCGGATCGACACCTGCGGCGGGGTCGACGGGTTCGAATAGGTGTCGACGAACAGCTTGCCGTTACCGGCGAACGCCGCTTCGTGCCAGCCGTCGCCCTGGGTCAGGCGGACCGGCTTGTCGGCGCTCTTGCCGTCCAGGGCCAGCGCGTAGGTCTGCTTGTCGATCACAGCGTCGCGGTTCGACGACACGTACACCTTGCCGGCGCCTTCATCGACCGCCAGGATGCTGTCCACACCCCATTCGCCGCGCGAGATCGGGTGCAGCAGCTTGCCGTTCAGGTCGTACAGGTACAGGTGCTTGTAGCCGCTGCGTTCCGAGGCCCACACGAAGGCCTGGCGGTTCTTGAGGAAGCGCAGGTCGTTGTGGACTTCGACCCAGGTCTTCGAGGTTTCCGAGAACAGCGGACGCTGGGCCAGGCTGGCGACGTCCACCGCCACCAGGTCGAGGCGTTTCTGGTCGCGGGTCTGGCGCTGGAAGACCAGGGTCTTCGCGTCGGCGCTGAAGTCGGCGCGCACCAGGTAGATGTCCTTGTCGGCGCCCAGGTCGATCTTGCGCTGTTCGCCAGTGGCCGGGTTCACGATCATCAGGTCGATCAGCACGTTCGGATCACCTGCGGCCGGGTAGTGCTGGTCGATCACCTCGGTGCGGTCGGCGAAGATCTCGAAGCGGCGCACCACCGGCACCGGCGCTTCGTCATAGCGGCGGTAGGCGATGTGCGAATCGTCCGGCGCCCAGTAGTAGCCGGTGTGCTGGTCCATCTCTTCCTGCGCGATGAACTCGGCTTCGCCGTTGTGCACGGTGCCCTTGCCATCGGTGGTGAGCTGGCGCTCGGCGCCGGTCTTCAGGTCGATCACGACCAGGTTCTGGTTGCGCACGAACGACACGTAGCGGCCGCGCGGCGAGATCTTCGGATCGATCACGCTGCCCGACGCGACCTTGCGCGCGGTGTCCGGCCTGGCCGCATCGACCAGGTACAGATCGCCACCGATCGGCACCAGTAACTGCTTGCCGTCCGGCGACCAGAAATAGTTCAGGATGCCCGACAGGCCGGCGGTACGCGCGCGTTCGCGGCGCGCCTTTTCTTCCAGCGACAGTTCTTCATTCGGCACCAGGGCCTGCGAATCGACCAGGCGCTGGGTGGCCTTGCTCTTCGTGTTGTACTCCCACAGGTCCAGGCGGTACTGGTCGTCGGCGCGCGGGCGCAGGAAAGTGACGCGCTCGCCATCGGGCGACACGCGCAGGTTGCGCACGCTGGCGCCGGCCAGCGAAGCTTCACCGTAGATGCGGTCCAGCGTGAGTTTTTCTGCCATGGCGGGAACGGCCGTGAGAGCGGCCAATAGAAGGAGGAGAGGGCGCATGTGTGTCTCTGGGAAGTTTATTTATTGCAATCGCGTGACGATACCAGAGTGCGCCGCCTCCCGCAGCAAAAAAGTCCGCCCGTCAAGCGGCCGCGGCCCGTGCCCCGCCGGCGCGGATGCGCTGGCGCGCCAGCTTCTCGAACTGCCATGTCAGCAGGCCGGCCGCCACCGTCAGCGCGACCACCAGCCCGATCCAGAAACCGGTCGCTTCCATCGGCGCGGCGGGCGACCATGGGAACCACTGCGGCGCCAGGCCCAGGATGCAGCCGAGCGGCAGCGAGATGCCCCAGAACGACAATAACTGGATCACCATCGGCGGGCGCGTCACCTGGTAGCCGCGGATGGCCGAGGCGGTGGCGACCTGGGTCGCATCCGACAACTGGAACAGGGCCGCGAACAGCAACAGGTTGGCCGTCACGGCCTGGACCGCCGGGTCGGACGTGTAGGCGGCCGCGATCTGCCAGCGGAACACGGCCACGCCGATCGCCGCGACCGCGCCGAAGCCGACCGACACGCCCACGCCGACCCAGCCGACGAAGCGCGCGCGCACCGGATCGCCTTCGCCCATGGCCTGGCCGACCCGGGTCAGCATGCCGATCGCAAAGCTGAGCGGCACCATGAACACCAGCGACGCGAAATTCAGGGCGATCTGGTGCGACGACACCTGCACCACGCCATAGCGCGCCACGAGCAGGCTGATCAGGCCAAAGGCGCTGACCTCGGCAAAGTAGGTGACGCCGATCGGCAGGCCGAGGCGCAACTGCGCGCCGATGGCGCGGGCGTTCGGTCCCTCATAACGGTCGAACGGGAAGGTCAGGCGGTAGGCGGGCGAACGCCGGATCCACCACAGCATGGCGAACAGCATCAGCCACAGGCCGCTGGCGGTGGCGATCGCGCAGCCGACCGCGCCCAGGCGCGGAAAGCCCAGCGCGCCGAATACCAGCAGCCAGCTGACGATCGTGTTGTAAACCAGCCCGAGGATGGCGATCCACATGATCGGCTTGGTCTGGTTGATGCTGGTGGTGTAGCCATACAGGGCGCGGTAGATGCCGAAGGCCGGCATGCCCAGGCTGATCACGTGCAGGAACAGCGACGCCCGGCCGGCCACGTGGCTATCCAGTCCGACATGGTCGAACAGCAGCGTGCACAGGTTGGCGAACAGGCAGGCCACCACGCCGACCAACAGCCCCTTCCACATGGCCTGGCGCACCGAGTGCGGGACCTGGTCGTGGCGCGCGGCGCCGATCTCGTGGGCCACCACGGTGTTGATCGCCATCATTGTTCCCATCACGGTGACCAGCACGATCGACCACACGGCGGTGCCGAGCGAGACCGCGGCCAGTTCTTCCGCGCTGACGTGGCCGGTCATGGCGACGTCGACCACGCCCATGCCCACCGTGGCCAGCTGGCCGACCAGCACCGGCCAGGACAATTTCCAGAGGGTGGCAATCTCGGTGCGGACGGGCGTGGCGGAAGGAGAGGCGTGGGCGAGGTCGGTGGCGGTCATGGTGCGGCAGGGGAACTGGTGAGCCCGTGATTTTACTGATTTATTGCCACGACCGGTATTCGGGACACTGCGCGTGGGGATGGACCAATCCCGCCGCCCGTTGCGTCGTCGCAAGGCGAGCGCGTCTCATCTGCACCACCGTGGAATGACAGACCGAGGGGACGCTACCATGGAACAATTGCTGCCGTATTACGAGCGCGAACTGGTGTACCTGAACACGGCGGGGCGCGAACTGGCCCGGCGTTACCCGAAACTGGCCGCCGGCCTCGGCCTGGGCGCGGAAGGCAGCGACGATCCCCACATCCGGCGCCTGATCCAGGCCTGCGCACTGCTCAGTGCGCGCACCGCCAAGAAGCTCGACGACGATTATCCCGAACTGACCGAAGCCCTGCTCGGCAGCCTGTACCCGTACCTGCTGCAGGGCATGCCGAGCTGCTCGATCGTCCAGGTCGGGCAGGCCGTGCCGGGCGGCGGCGCGCGCGCCAGGCCGGTCGACGTGGTCCCGCGCGGCACCGAGATGAGTGCGCCCGACGCGCGTGGCGTGCCGTGCCGCTTCCGCACCACCTCGCACCTGCCGCTGGCCGAGGTGGCGGTGCCGCGCGCCTGGTTCGCCCCGAGCGCGCACCTGCCGCCGCGCCTGACCCTGCCGCCGCGCACGAGCGGCAGCATCGGCATCGCCATCGACAGCGCCGCGCCGGTGCGCATGCTGCACCAGCGCGGCCTGGCGCGCCTGCGCCTGCACGTCAGCGGCGACAGCCTGCTGTGCGCGGCGCTGCTCGACAGCCTGTCGATGCACGTGCTCGAGACCTGGGTCGAGCCCGAGGGCGAGGGCGGCTGGCGCCGCGTGACCGGTTCCGTGCTCGCACTGGGCGGCCTGGATCCCTGCGATGCGCTGCTGCCCGAACCGGCGCAGGCCCACCCGTCCTACCGGCTGCTGCTCGAATACTTCGCCTTCCCCGACAAATTCCATTTCCTCGACCTCGACCTGGCCCTGCTGGGACCACTGCTGCCGGCCGGCGCGCACAGCTTCACGCTGCACTTCGTGCTGCACGGGCTGCAGCTCGACGCCGGCCCGGCGCGCGTCCTGCGCTCGCTCGGTCCCGCCAACCTGCTGCCCGGCTGTGCGCCGGTGATCAACCTGTTTCACCAGAGTGCGGCGCCGGTGCGCATCACGCACCGCTCGACGCTGTACGACGTCGTGCCGAGCCGGATCGAGAAGGGCGTGGAGATCGTGTCCATCGATGCGGTGCACCTGGCGCGCGGCACCGACGGCAAGGGCGGCGTCGCCTGCCGCCCCTTCTATGGCATCCGCCATGGCGAAGCGGGCGGGCAGGCGCAGCGCTACTGGTTTGCGTGCCGGGACGACCTGGGCGACGCCCGCCAGCGGCTGCGGATCAGCTTTACCGACGACGACGTTGCGCTGGGCGGCATGGAAGCCGGTGTCGCCTCGATCGACCTGACCTGCAGCAATGGCGCGCATGCCTGCACCGTCGGCACCGGCGCGCCGGGCGGCGACCTGGCCTGCGAGAGCGCCACCCACGGCCTGCCGACCCGCCTGCTGCGCAAACCGTCGGCGCCGCTGCCGGTCGCGGGCGGCGGCGCGACCCACTGGCGCCTGGTGACCCAGCTGGCGCTGAACCACCGCTCGCTGGCCGACCTCAACGCGCTGCGCGACACGCTGGCGCTGTACGACCTGGCGCGCTCGAGCGCGTCGCAGCGCCTGATCGCCGGCCTGACGGCGCTGGCCACCCGGCCCGCCACCGCCTGGCTGCGCAACAGCCAGGGCGCCGCGCTGGTGCACGGCATCGAGGTGCGCCTGACGGTCGACGAGGACGCCTTCGCCGGCAGCAGCCTGGCGGTGTTCGCCGAGGTAATCAGCCGCTTCCTGGGCCTGTATGTCCACCTGAACAGTTTTACCCAGCTGGTGCTGGTCTCCAGCCACAGCGACAAGGAGTTGCTCCGATGCGCGCCCCGCAACGGCAATCTGCCGCTCCTGTGATTCCCGACCTGCTGGCCAGGCCGCAGCACTACGAATTCTTCCAGGCGGTGCGGCTGCTGCTGCGCTGGCTGGGGCGGCAGGGCATCGCGCCGGACCAGGCCTTGAGCGGCCTGGTCCGGTTTCGCAACAGCCTGGCACTGGGCTTTCCCCCCAGCGACATCGAGGCGATCGACTGCACCACCGAGGACGTGCCCGCGGTGAACGTCACGCCCGCACTGATGGGACTGATGGGCGTGATGGGGACGCTGCCGCTGCACTATACCGAGCGCATCGCCGCGTGGGAGGCCGACACCGGCGACGGCGGGCCGCGCGCCTTCCTCGACATGTTTTCCAGCCGCCAGGTGGCGCTGTTCTACCGGGCCTGGTGCAAGTACCGGGTACGGCTGTCGATCGATCCCGGCGACGACCGTTTCATGCCATTGCTGCTGGCGCTGGCGGGCGTGACGTCGTCCGGCGCAGGCGACCCGCTCGAGGCCGCCGGCCTGGCCCGCTTTGCCGCGCCGCTGCGCAGCCGCGTCGCCAGCGCCGCACTGATCCAGGGCGTGCTGGGCGCCTGGCTGGGCGTTCCGGTGCAGGTGCTGCAATTTGCCGGCCGCTGGGACGTGCTGGCGCATGAACAGCGTACCCGGCTGGCCGACAACAACTGCCTGCTCGGATGCGGCGCCACCGCCGGGGCACGCCTGCTGCGGCCCGAACTCGGCGTGCGCATCCGCGTCGGCCCGCTCGGGCACGCCGACTTCGCGCGCTTCCTGCCAGGCGCATCGGGCGCGCAGGCGCTGGCGCGGATGCTGGCGCGCTTCGCGATCGAGACGCCGTACCGCGAGCTGCAGGTGGTGCTGCGGCGCGACGCAGTGGCCGGCGCCAGCCTGGACGGCGCGGCGCGGCTGGGACTGGACGGCTTCCTGTGTCCGGGCCCCGGGCGGAGCGACCGCGGCGACGTGTGCTACCTGCTCGAACAAGCCACGCCGCCGGATTCCGCACGCCATGCGCGCGCCGCAACAAGCGGCAGCGGCCTACAATCGTTGTGAACGAAATCGCAACGAACAGGAGGATATATGGACGCAGCAGAACGTGTAGAACTCGGCAATCCGCCGTCGCTCAAGGGCCGTACCGTGGCGGTCTTGATGACCGACGGTGTCGAGCAGGTCGAGTACCTCGAGCCACGCCGTTTCCTCGAAGAGAAGGGCGTGCAGGTCACGCTGATCTCGCCGAAGAAGGCCGGCGAAGAGATCCAGGGTTTCAATCACCTGACGCCAGACCAGAAGTTCAAGGTCGAGCTGAGCGTGCAGGACGCCAACGCGGCCGACTACGACCTGCTGTTGCTGCCGGGGGGCGTCGCCAACCCGGACAACCTGCGCATGAGCAAGGAATCGATCGCCTTCATCAAGACGTTCGGCGACGAAGACAAGCCGATCGCCGCGATCTGCCACGGCGCGTGGCCGCTGATCGATGCCGGCGTGGCCGAATCGAAGCACGTGACCAGCTGGCCGACGCTCGAGATCGACCTGCGCAATGCCGGCGCCGAATGGACCGACGACGAAGTGGTGGTGGACGGCAAGCTGATCACGAGCCGCAAGCCGGACGATATTCCGGCGTTCAACGACGCGGTGATGAAGCAGTTGCTGGTGCTGCAGCAGGCCGGCTCCGATCCGGGACCAACCTCCTGAGTTGTTCTCGATGTCGTAACGGCAGCGTCAGCGCAGGTGTTCCCACAGCGTGACGCTGCCGACCACGATCAGCACCAGGCCGCCGAGGATCTCGGCGCGTTTTCCCAGCACGGCGCCGATGCGGCGCCCGATCAGCAATCCCCCCGTCACCATCGTCAGGGTCGCCAGGCCGATCGCCAGCGCGGGCAACAGGATGCCGGTCTCCGTGAACGCCAGGCTGACCCCGATCACCATCGCATCGATGCTGGTGGCAAATCCCGTCAATGCAAGCATCCAGAACGGCCGCGCCATGTCTTCCCCATCCTCATCCGGCGTGCCGCAACCGTCGATGATCATGCGCAGGCCCAGCCCACCCAGCAGGGTGAAGGCGATCCAGTGATCCCAGGCTTCGACATACGACGCGGCAATGCTGCCCAGCGCCCAGCCGACCAGCGGCGTGATGCCTTCGATGACGCCGAACAGCACACCGACCTTCACTGCCTCCCGCAGGGGAACGTGGGTGCGGCGCGCGCCCATGCCGATCGCGACGGCGAAGGCGTCGGTGGACATGGCGAAGGCGAGGATGAGGATCGAGACAAACGACATGACAGCTTTCTGGAACGGGCACGACAAAAGGCATGTCGCGTGGCCCGAACGTCACGCAAACATGCCAATGGTCTTGCCAACCAGAAGGCTTCCGCACCATGACGGCAGAGCGTCAAGTATGTTGATGCGGGAACTTCACGGAGGTGTGAAGCAGGCTACTCCCCAAGGGCGTGAGCATGGTAACGCATGCGTACCGGACTGACAAGAAAGCGGCCGCGCGCTGCCTCGCAATCGCTGTGAGAAAAAGAAAAAGAAAAAGAAAAAGCCGCTGACGAATCAGCGGCTTTTTGGAAGAGGTTGGTGGAGGCGGCGGGAATCGAACCCGCGTCCGCAAGCACTCTACAGACAGTTCTACATACTTAGCACTATCATTTAATTTAACCCGTTCAACGGGGATGTGCACCCTTTGAACAAGCGAGTTACCTTAAATTTCGGAAGCAACCAAGTAACCCGATTGATTCCTAGCCTCTGTAAATGACTCTACCAGTCTTGCGACTCACCCCAGAGGCGAGGTGTTGTAGAGCTAGCAGCAATTAAGCTGCTTGTGCGTACGAGTTATCGTTTGCAGTTATTGATTTCTGGATGTATTTACGAGGTAACCAGTCCTCGGTATGCCCTGCGCTGCTTTGCAACCCACGTCGAAACCAGGTCGCCCCCAACGTCAAGAAGCTTCATTGTACCCCAAACCCCGCGCTTGTACAGATACGTGGCTTAATCGTGACTTAACCGGTGCTGTGCAAGTCACCAAGGCAGCGGTTGACTGGTGGCGGCATGAAAAAAGCCGCAGGCTGAAGGCCTGCGGCAAAGGGAGAGCGGGTACTGACTAACCTTGATGGGTTCAGCGGTTGCGGTTGGCGATCTCGTTGCCGAGCATGCCGCCACCGATCACGCCGGCCACGGTCGCGAGCTTCTTGCCGTTGCCGCCGCCGATCTGGTTGCCGATCAGGCCGCCGATGACGGCGCCGGTGCCAATGCCGACATAGTTCGGCTGGGCTGGCGCCGGAGCCGGCTGTGCGTAGCGTGGCTCTTCATAGCGCACCGGTTGCGGCGCGGCGTGCACCACACGGGTTTTCTCGACCACCTTGACCACCGGCTTTTCCTTGATGATCACGGTCGGCTGCGGCTGCGCGGCTGGCTGGGCATACGCCACCTGCTGCGCCGGCACCATCGCGGGAACCATCGCCGGCACCATCTGCTGCTGCGCCACCTGGCCGGGCTGGGCAACATACCCGGCCGGGACCTGCATGCCGGCTTGCGGCATCGCATACGGCGAGGTGCTGGCCAGCGGCATGGCCGGTTCGGCGGCGCTCTTCGACGTCGGCAGCAGGCCGGTGAGGGCGGCGGCGCCGGTCAGGCTGACGATGATGACCGAAGCGGCGGCGGCGGCCATCAGCGGGTGGATGCGGGCGGTGATCGGGTTGTTCATGGTCTGCTCCGTATGACGTTATGTTGTCGGGTAGGAGTAGATTAACGGCGAGCCGGACCAGGAGATAGCCATGCTCCTGTATCAGATGTGAAGATCTGTAAGCAGGGCGGCGGGACGCCGCCCCGGACGCATCAGGCCGCTCGCCCGTTCAGGCGCGCATGATCGCTTCCTGCGCCCGCTTCGCGCAGCAGCGCCAGCAGCTCGGCCGGCGTGTCGAGCAGGTAATCGGCGCCCCAGCTCGACGGTTCGATGGCGCCGCAATAACCCCAGGCGCAGGCCACGGTGACCATTCCCGCGGCGCGGCCGGCCTCGATGTCGCGCAGGTCGTCGCCCACGTACCAGCACTGTTCTGGTGCAAGGTTCAGGCGGCGTGCGCCTTCCAGCAGCGGGGCAGGGTGGGGCTTGGCGAAGCCGGTGGTGTCGCCCGAGACGATGCAGCCGGCGTGCGCCAGTGCGATTTGCGGCACCAGCGGGTCGGTGAAGCGGGCCGGCTTGTTGGTGACGATGCCCCAGGCCATCCCGGCCGCTTCGATGCCCGCCAGCAGTTCGGTGATGCCGTCGAACAGCGTCGTGTGCAGCGCCATGGCCGACTGGTAGCGTTCGAACCAGGCCAGGCGCAGTTCTTCGTAGCCGTCGTCGCCCGGCGCCAGCCCGAAGGCGGCGCCGATCATGCCGCGCGCGCCGCTCGAGGCGGTCGGGCGCAGCACCGCGTACGGCGTCTCGTCCAGGCCGCGCTCGGTGCGCAGCCAGTTGACGGCGGCGGCCAGGTCGGGCGCGGTGTCGGCCAGCGTGCCATCGAGGTCGAACAGGACGGCACGCGGTGCCGGCAGGACGGTGGGTAGAGTCATCGGATTACAGCGGTTTGGTGCACGCCACCATGTAGTTCACATCGGTGTCGTTGTTGAGCGAATAGACCTTGGTCAGCGGATTGTAGGTCAGGCCTTTCAGGCCATCGACCTGCAGCCCGGCCTGGCGCGCGAACTGCGACAGCTCGGCCGGCGTGATGAACTTGCCATAGTCGTGGGTGCCGCGCGGCAGCAGGCGCAGCACGTATTCGGCGCCGATCACCGCGAACAGGTACGACTTGGGGTTGCGGTTCAGGGTCGAGAAGAACACCTTGCCCCCCGGTTTCACCAGCGCCGCCGCGGCGCGCACGATCGAGGCCGGGTCTGGCACGTGTTCCAGCATTTCCATGCAGGTGACCACGTCGAACTGTTCCGGTTCCTGTTCGGCCATCTCTTCGGCCGCGATGTGCTTGTAGCGCACCTCGACGCCCGACTCCAGGCTGTGCAGGTCGGCGACCTTGAGCGCCTTCTGCGACAAATCGATGCCGGTGACCTTGGCGCCCTTGCGCGCCATCGCTTCGGACAGCACGCCGCCGCCGCAGCCGATATCGATCACGTTCTTGCCGCTCAGCGGCGCACGCGCGTTGATCCACTCGAGGCGCAAGGGGTTGATTTCGTGCAGCGGACGGAATTCCGAGGTCGGGTCCCACCAGCGGTGGGCCAGTTCGCTGAACTTCTGGATTTCTAATGGGTCTGCGTTTGTCGTCGTCATGGGGCGAATCATATCAAAGGAAGCGCGCACGAATGAAAAAACCCCGCCGAAGCGGGGTTCATGGCGCCGTCAGGCGGGATTACTTGTTGACGGTGCGGGTGCCGACGACTTCGATTTCCACGCGGCGGTTCTGTGCGCGGCCATCCGAGGTGGCGTTATCGGCCTTCGGCTGGCCTTCGCCCTTGCCTTCGGTGTAGATACGGTTTTCTTCGATGCCCTTGCCCTTCAGGTAGGCCTTGACGGCTTCGGCGCGGCGGATCGACAGCTTCTGGTTGTAGGCATCGGTGCCGATCGAGTCGGTGTGGCCGACGGCGATGATGACTTCCAGGTTCATGTCGCCCAGTTTCGCGCCCAGCTCGTCCAGCGAGGCCTTGCCGGCTGGCTTCAGGATCGCCTTGTCGAAGTCGAAGAAGGCGTCGGCCGAGTAGCTGACTTTTTCCGAGGTCGGCACCGGTGCGGCAACGACTGGCGCAGGGGTCGGTTCAGCGACCGGTGCGACTGGCGGCGGTGGCGCGACGCACTTGCCGTTTTCGAGTTTCTCTGGCTCGACGCACAGTGGCGCGTCGCAACCCGGGACCGCATCGGCCGGGGTCCAGTAGCCGGTGCGCCAGCACAGGCCGAACGGATTGCGGGTGATGACGCCGCGTGCGTCCTGGACATAGGCGCTGTTCGGGGTGCGCGCCTGGATGTCGGTGGTCAGCGGAGCATATGGTGGCGCGCTTTGTGCGGAAGCGACGCCCGAGATCGCGGCCGACGCTGCGAGCAAAAGAGTGACCAGTTTATTCATGTTCTTTTCCTTTCGGTTCTGTATCGATTCAAACAGGCTCCATGTGTGGTCATAAGATTAACACGGCGGCCGCACTGTTCGTTTCGTATTGTGAAACAAGCAATTGACTTCCTGATCATTTTGCCACATGCACCAAAATCGCACGATTGCACCCAAATCAAACACCGTGCATTTTCAGCTTGACGTTGTTTTGTTGCAACATTGATGCAAGCAAATCATCCTGGCAACGACAATACTGGAAGTTTTGTGTTTCTGATAATAAATCTTGTGATCAGAGAGTAGGGCCGGAATGAGCGCTTTGCCATTGGTCGCGTGGTAGAATCGTCCGTTGCAACTTATAACCATCGCCAGAAAGCTGTCGACCCGCCAATGGATCAATTCGCAAAAGAAACAGTACCGATTTCCCTCGAAGAAGAGATGCGCAAGAGCTACCTCGATTACGCGATGAGCGTGATCGTGGGCCGTGCGCTGCCGGACGTTCGCGACGGCCTGAAACCGGTCCATCGCCGCGTGCTGTATGCCATGCACGAGATGAACAACGTCTGGAACCGCCCGTACGTGAAATGCGCACGCGTGGTCGGCGATACGATGGGCAAATACCACCCGCACGGCGACGCGTCGATCTACGATACGCTGGTGCGCATGGCCCAGGACTTCTCGCTGCGCTACACCTTGGTCGACGGCCAGGGCAACTTCGGCTCGATCGATGGCGACGGCGCCGCCGCGATGCGTTATACCGAGTGCCGCCTGGACCGGATCGCCAGCGAAGTGCTGGCCGACATCGACAAGGACACCGTCGACTTCCAGCCGAACTATGACGGCAAGGAAAAGGAACCGACGGTCCTGCCGACCCGCATCCCGAACCTGCTCATCAACGGTTCGTCCGGCATCGCGGTCGGCATGGCGACCAACATCCCGCCACACAATATCTCCGAGGTGATTGCCGGCGCGATGCACGTGCTGCACAACCCGGAATGCACGATCGACGAGCTGATCGAACTGATCCCGGCGCCGGACTTCCCGACCGCCGGCATCATCTATGGCGTCTCGGGCGTGCGAGACGGTTACCGCACCGGCCGCGGCCGTGTGGTGATGCGCGCCAAGACCCACTTCGAAGAGTATGGCAAGGACGGCGGGCGCACCGCGATCATCGTCGACGAGCTGCCGTACCAGGTCAACAAGAAGTCGCTGCTCGAGCGCATCGCCGAGAACGTGCGCGACAAGAAGCTCGAAGGCATTTCCGACATCCGCGACGAGTCCGACAAGTCGGGCATGCGCGTGGTCATCGAGCTCAAGCGCGGTGAAGTGCCTGAAGTCGTGCTGAACAACCTGTACAAGCAGACCCAGCTGCAAGACACCTTCGGCATGAACATGGTGGCGCTGGTCAATGGCCAGCCGAAGCTGCTGAACCTGAAGCAGATGCTCGAATGCTTCCTGTCGCACCGCCGCGAAGTCGTCACCCGCCGCACCGTGTTCGAGCTGCGCAAGGCGCGCGACCGCGGCCACATGCTGGAAGGCCTGGCCGTTGCACTGGCCAACATCGACGACTTCATCGCGATCATCAAGGCCGCGCCGACCCCGCCGCTGGCCAAGGTCGAGCTGATGGCGAAGGCCTGGGATTCGTCCCTGGTGCGCGAAATGCTCAACCGTACCGAGCTGGGCGAAGCCGGCGGCATCCAGGCGTTCCGTCCGGAGCACCTGCCGAAGCACTACGGCATGCAGCAGGACGGCCTGTACAAGCTGTCGGACGAGCAGGCGCAAGAGATCCTGCAGATGCGTCTGCAGCGCCTGACCGGCCTCGAGCAGGACAAGATCGTTAACGAGTACAAGGAAGTGATGGACCACATCGCCGACCTGCTCGACATCCTGTCCAAGCCCGAGCGCGTCACCACGATCATCGTCGACGAAATGACGCAGATCAAGGCGGACTATGCCGACAACGGCAAGGACACCCGCCGTTCGGCCATCGAGCACAATGCCAGCGACCTCGAAACCGAAGACCTGATCACCCCGCAGGACATGGTGGTCACCCTGTCGCACGCGGGCTACATGAAGTCGCAGCCGATCGGCGAATACCGCGCCCAGAAGCGCGGCGGCCGTGGCAAGCAGGCCATGGCGACCAAGGACGACGACTGGATCGACCAGCTGTTCATCGCCAACACGCACGACTACATGCTGTGCTTCAGCAACCGTGGCCGCATGTACTGGCTCAAGGTGTGGGAAGTGCCGCAAGGCTCGCGCAATTCGCGCGGCAAGCCGATCGTCAACATGTTCCCGCTGCAGGACAACGAGAAGATCACGGTGATCCTGCCGCTGCAGGGCGAAAACCGCACCTTCCCGGAAGACCACTACGTGTTCATGTCGACCTCGCTCGGCACCGTCAAGAAGACCCCGCTGAAGGACTTCAGCAACCCGCGCAAGGCCGGCATCATCGCGGTCGACCTCGACGAAGGCGACGTGCTGGTCGGCGCCGCACTCACCGACGGCCAGCACGACGTGATGCTGTTCTCCGACGGCGGCAAGGCGGTGCGCTTCGACGAGAACGACGTGCGTCCGATGGGCCGCACCGCGCGCGGCGTGCGCGGCATGAACCTGGAAGAAGGCCAGCAAGTGATCGCGCTGCTGGTGGCCGAGAGCGAGCAGCAGTCGGTGTTGACGGCCACCGAGAACGGCTTCGGCAAGCGCACCCCGATCGGCGAGTACACCCGCCACGGCCGCGGCACCAAGGGCATGATCGCGATCCAGACCAGCGAGCGTAACGGTAAAGTGGTTGCCGCGACCCTGGTCGAGCCGAGCGACGAGATCATGCTGATCACGACCGGCGGCGTGTTGATCCGCACCCGCGTGGCCGAGATCCGCGAGATGGGCCGCGCGACCCAGGGCGTGACCCTGATCGCGGTCGAAGACGGCACCAAGCTGTCGGGCCTGCAGCGCATCGTCGAGACCGACCTCGAAGAAGTCGAGTTCGAGCCGGCGCCGGAGTAACGCTGTCGTTACTGCTGTAATGGGTGGCCGGCCCGGTGAGCCGGCCACCTTGACGAAGTCGACGGGTGCACCGCCCGCATGGAACGATCAATGAAAAAAATCCTTCTCGCCGTGACCGTCGCCGCCGCGTTTGCGGGCGCGCCGTCGTGTGCGCTTGCACAGCAGGCCGCCCAGGCCGATGCCGCCACCACGGCGCTGCTCGACGCGATGGACACGCGCAAGATGCTCGCCGCCTCGTTCGCCGAGATGCAGAAAACGCTGCCCGAGATGATGCGCATGCAGATCACCGCCGTCATCAATGCCGATCCAAACATGGGCGCGGACAAGAAGCGCGAAGCGCTGGCCAGGGTGGAGCAGATGCTGCCGGCCATGCTCCAGGCGATGAACCGCACCTTCAGCGATCCGGCCCTGATCGACGAGATGATGAAGGAAATCGCGCCGCTGTACACGAAGAACTACACGAGCGCCGAACTGAAGGAACTGACCGCCTTCTACCGCACCCCGCTGGGCCGCAAGATGCTGGCGCTGACCCCGCGCCTGTCGGCCGAGAGCATGGCCATCGGCCAGCGCATCGTGGCGCCGCGCCTGGCCGGCATGATGCAGGAGATGATGAAGAACGTGCAGAGCGCGCAGGGCAAATAAACAGGAGAAGACCGCATGACCCAGATCTTCAATTTCTCGGCTGGTCCGGCCGTGCTGCCGAAGGAAGTGCTGATGCAGGCCGCGGGCGAGATGCTCGACTGGCACGGCAGCGGCATGTCGGTGATGGAGATGAGCCACCGCGGTCCGGAATTCTCGAGCATCCACGCCGCCGCGCTGGCCGACCTGCGCGAGCTGCTGGACGTGCCGGCCAACTATACGATCCTGTTCCAGCAGGGCGGGGGGCTGGGCCAGAACGCGATCGTGCCACTCAATCTGCTTGGCCGCCGTGCCCAGCCGGCCACGGTCGACTTCATCCACACCGGTTCGTGGTCGGGCAAGTCGATCAGGGAAGCGGCGCGCTATGCCAACGTGAACGTGGCCGCGTCGGGCGAGGCGGAGAAGTTCGCCCGCGTGCCGGCGCGCGATTCCTGGAACCTGACGCCGGATGCGGCCTACCTGCACATCTGCACCAACGAGACCATCGACGGCGTCGAATACCCGGACGCGCCCGAGATCGACTCCGATGTGCCCCTGGTGGCCGACATGTCGTCGCACATCCTGTCGCGCAGGATCGACATCGCGAAGTACGGCGTGATCTTTGCCGGCGCCCAGAAGAACATCGGGCCGGCCGGCCTGACCCTGGTGATCGTGCGCAACGACCTGCTGGACTACGCGCTGCCGCAATGCCCGTCGGCCTTCCACTGGAAGACGGCCGCCGAGCATGACTCGCTGTACAACACGCCGCCGACGTATTCGATCTATATCGCCGGGCTGGTGTTCGCCTGGCTCAAGCGCCAGGGCGGCATCGCGGCGATGGAAGAGCGCAATACCGAGAAGGCGCGGCTGCTGTACGCCGCGCTGGACGCGGACGATTTCTACGCGAACCGCGTCGCGCCTGAATACCGGTCGCGCATGAACGTGCCGTTCTACCTGCGCGACCAGTCCATGAACGAATTATTCCTGGCCGGCGCGAAAGCGCGCGGGCTGCTGCAACTGAAGGGCCACAAGTCCGTCGGCGGCATGCGGGCATCGATCTACAACGCGATGCCGATCGAGGGCGTACAGGCCCTCGTCGATTATTTGAACGAGTTTGCGGGACGGTGAGATGTGGCGCCGGTTTCGTGCACGATGATGCATGGGCCGGTTGGACGCGTGGACGGGAAACCCGTCCACCCCACGTTGATCCGACCCGGGTATCCACCGTGGGGTGGACGGCTCCGCCGTCCACGCGTTCAACGCACACATGCATCACCCGCAAACAAATCGACCACACTGCATAACGATGACAGACAAACTAAAACCCCTGCGCGAGCGCATCGATGCGATCGACGCACAAATCCTATCGCTGTTGAGCGAGCGCGGCCAGGTCGCGCAAGAGGTCGGCCATGTCAAGGCCGAAACCAATGCCCCGGTATTTCGTCCGGAACGCGAAGCGCAGGTGCTGCGCGGCGTGGCCGAACGCAATCCCGGCCCATTGAAGGACCGCGACGTCCAGACCATCTTCCGCGAAATCATGTCGTCCTGCCGCGCGCTGGAAAAACGCGTGACCGTGGCCTATCTCGGCCCGTCCGGCACCTTCAGCGAGCAGGCCGTGTTCCAGCAGTTCGGCAGCGCCATCGAGACGCTGCCCTGCGTGTCGATCGACGAAGTGTTTCGCGCCACCGAGGCCGGCACCGCGGACTTCGGCGTGGTCCCGGTCGAGAATTCGTCCGAAGGCGCGATCAACCGCTCGCTCGACCTGCTGCTCGCGACCACCTCCATCATCAGCGGAGAAGTCTCGATCGCCGTGCACCACAGCCTGATGAGCAAGACCGGCAGCATGCAAGGCGTGAGCGCCGTGTGCGCGCATTCGCAGGCGCTGGCCCAGTGCCAGGTCTGGCTCAACCAGCACTATCCGCACATCGAGCGGCGCGCGGTGGCGTCGAACGCCGAAGCGGCGGTGCTCGCGAGCTCGGATCCCTCCATCGCGGCGATCGCCAGCGAGATGGCGGGCGAGCAGTACCAGCTGGGCGTGGTGCAGGCCCACATCCAGGACGATCCGCACAACCGCACCCGCTTCGTGGTGATCGGCCAGCTGCAGACCGGCCCGTCGGGACGCGACCGCACCGGCATCGTGCTGGCGGTGCCGAACAAGGCCGGCGCCGTCTACAACCTGCTCGCGCCGCTGGAAAAACACGGCGTCTCGATGACCCGCTTCGAATCGCGCCCGGCGCGCATCGGCACCTGGGAGTACTACTTCTATGTCGATATCGAAGGGCACGTGCACGACGCCGCGGTTGCCCGCGCACTCGAGGAACTCAAGGATAACGCCGCCTTCTTCAAGGTGCTCGGCTCCTACCCGCAAAGCCTGTAACTGAACCCAGAGAGAGAACCATGTCGACATTCGGCCCAGAATACGTCCGCGCCATCGCCCCTTACCAGGCAGGCAAACCCATCGCCGAAGTGGCCCGCGAGTTCGGTCTCGACGAGGCAAGCATCGTCAAGCTGGCATCCAACGAGAACCCGTTCGGCGTGCCCGAATCGAGCCGCGCCGCGATGCTGGCGGCAGCCGCCGACCTGGGGCGCTACCCGGACGCCAACGGTTTCGAACTGAAGGCGGCCCTGGCCAGGCGCTACGATGTGCCAGCCGAGTGGATCACCCTCGGCAACGGCAGCAACGACATCCTCGAGATCGCGGCCCACGCCTTCGTCCAGAAGGGCGAGGCGGTGGTGTATGCGCAGTACTCGTTCGCCGTGTACGCGCTGGCCACCCAGGGCGTCGGCGGCCGCGCGATCGTCGTGCCGGCGCGCGACTACGGCCATGACCTCGATGCGATGCTGGCGGCCATCGATGCGGACACGCGCCTGGTGTTCGTCGCCAACCCGAACAACCCGACCGGCACCTTCATCCCGGCGGAGCGCATCGAAGCCTTCCTCACGAGGGTACCGGCCAACGTGGTGGTGGTGCTGGACGAAGCCTACAACGAATACCTGGCGCCGGAACACGGCTTCGAGTCGAGCGCCTGGGTGCGCAAGTACCCGAACCTGATCGTCTCGCGCACCTTCTCCAAGGCCTACGGCCTGGCCGGCCTGCGCGTGGGCTTCGCCATCGCCCAGCCGGAAGTGACCGACCTGATGAACCGTATCCGCCAGCCGTTCAACGTCAATTCGCTGGCCCAGGCGGCGGCGATCGCGGCGCTGAACGACAGGGCGTTTTTGGAGAAGGGCGCGCGCAACAACGCCGAAGGCTACGCGCAAATGACGGCCGCGTTCGACGAGCTCGGGCTCGAGTATGTGCCGTCGTTTGGCAACTTCGTGCTGGTGCGGGTCGGCGACGACGATCATGCCGGCGCGCGCGTCAACCTGGCGCTGCTCAAGCAGGGCGTGATCGTGCGCCCGGTCGCCAACTACGGCCTGCCGCAATGGCTGCGCATCTCGATCGGCCTGCCGCAAGAAAACGCGGCGTTCATCGCGGCGCTCAAGAAGGCGCTCGCGAACGCGGGAGGCTGAATGTTCGACAAGATCGTCATCGTCGGCGTCGGCCTGATCGGCGGTTCGTTCGCGCTGGGGTTGAAGCGCGCCGGTGCGGTGCGTGAAGTCGTGGGCATCGGCCGCCATCCGGAAGCGCTGGCGCGCGCGCACGAACTGGGCATCGTCGACAGCGTGGCCGATGCGTACGCCGATGCGCTGCGCGGCGCCGACCTGGTGCTGCTGGCCGCGCCGGTCGCGCAGACCGGCGCGATCCTCGCCGCGCTGCTGCCGCACCTGGAAGAGCGCACCATCGTCACCGACGCCGGCAGCACCAAGTGCGACGTGGTGGCTGCCGCGCGCTCGGCAATGGGGGAGCGCGTCAGGCAGTTCGTGCCGGGGCACCCGATCGCCGGCAGCGAATCGAACGGACCCGATGCCGCGCTGGCCGGCCTGTACCAGGGCAAGAAGTGCGTGCTGACGCCGCTCGCCGAGAACGCGGCCGCGGACGTCGAACGGGTCGCTGGCGCCTGGCGCGCCTGCGGCGCCGTGATCCACACGCTCGGTTGCGACGACCATGACCGCGTGTTTGCCGCGGTCAGCCACCTGCCGCACCTGCTGGCCTACGCGCTGGTGGACGACATCGCTGCCCGGCCGCATGCCGGGCTGCTGTTCCAGTACGCCGCCAGCGGTTTCCGCGACTTCACCCGGATCGCCGGCTCGTCGCCCGAGATGTGGCGCGACATCAGCCTGGCCAACCAGTCGGCGCTGCTTACCGAGCTGGATGCATATCTGGCACAATTGACATCGATGCGGGCGATGCTCGCCGCGGGCGACGGCGCCGCGCTGGAAAAGACTTACGCAGCTGCCCGGCGCGCGCGCCGCGACTGGCAAGAGGCCATCGAGGCCGAGGCCGGGGCGACTGCGCCATATCAGCAGCGCCCGCTCAATCAGGAAGACATATGACGCAGCAAAAACACTACCCGCAGCATATCGACCTCGAACCGGTGCTGCACGCACAGGGAACGGTGCGGCTGCCGGGTTCCAAGAGCATCTCGAACCGCACGCTGCTGCTGGCCGCGCTGTCCGAAGGCGCGACCACGATCCACGACCTGCTGGCCTCGGACGACACCATGGTGATGCTGGGCGCGCTGCGCGCGCTGGGCATTCAGTGGGACGAAGTCGACGAGCGCACCGTGGTCGTGCATGGCAATGGCGGCGTGCTGCCGAACGGTGAAGCCGATCTGTTCATGGGCAATGCCGGCACCGCGATCCGTCCGCTCACCGCGGCGCTGGCCGTGATCGGCGGCGACTACACGCTGCATGGCGTGTCGCGCATGCACGAGCGCCCGATCGGCGACCTGGTCGACGCGCTGAATGACGTCGGCGCGCAGATCGCGTACACGGGCGAGCCGGGTTTCCCGCCGCTGCGCATCCGCCGCGGCCGCGTCAATCCCCAGCGCATCGCCGTGCGCGGCAATGTGTCGAGCCAGTTTCTGACCGCGCTCCTGATGGCGGCGCCGCTGATGGCGAAGTCGCATCCGGTCTCGATCGACGTGGTCGGCGAACTGATTTCGAAGCCGTACATCGAGATCACGCTGAACCTGATGCGCCGCTTCGGCGTCGAGGTCGAGCAGAGCGGCTGGGCCTCGTTTACCGTGGCGCCCGGCCAGCGCTACCGCAGCCCGGGCACGATCCACGTCGAAGGCGACGCCTCGTCAGCGTCTTACTTCCTGGCGGCCGGCGCGATTGCCGGCGGCCCGGTGCGCGTGGAAGGCGTGGGTGAGCACAGCATCCAGGGCGACGTGCGCTTCGCCGATGCGCTCGAGCGCATGGGCGCCATCATCACGCGCGGCGACAACTGGATCGAGGCGCGCTCGAACGGCATGCTCAAGGCCATCGACGCCGACTTCAACCATATCCCGGATGCGGCAATGACCATCGCGGTGGCGGCGCTGTATGCCGACGGCCCGAGCACGCTGCGCAATATCGGTAGCTGGCGTGTCAAGGAAACCGACCGGCTGGCGGCCATGGCGCTTGAATTGCGCAAGGTGGGCGCCGAGGTCGAGGAGGGGCCGGACTATATCCGCATCACCCCGCCGGAAGAACTGAAGCCGGCCACGATCGACACCTACGACGACCACCGCATGGCGATGTGTTTTTCGCTGGCCTCGCTGGATGGCCGTGGGCGCCGTGGCAATGCGATGCGCATCAACGATCCGAAGTGCGTGGCCAAGACCTTCCCCGAGTATTTCGAGGCATTCGCCAGCGTCGCGCGCGACGAACTGTTTTAACCGACCAGCACGGAGTCACATGCCGAATTCACACGTACCAGTCATCGCCATCGACGGCCCGACCGCATCGGGCAAGGGCACGGTCGCCTCGCGCGTGGCCGGGCGCCTGAGCTTTCATCTGCTCGATTCGGGCGCGCTGTACCGCCTGACCGCGCTGCAGGCGCTGCGCCGCGAGGTCGAACTGCGCGACGAGCACGCGATCGCCAAGCTGGCCGAACACCTGCCGGCGCGCTTCGTCGGGAGCGACATTTTCCTGGCCAATGAAGACGTGGGCGACGCGATCCGCGCCGAGGAAGTCGGCAATATGGCCTCGAAAATCGCCGCGCTGCCGAGCGTGCGCCAGGCGCTGTTCGGCCTGCAGCTGGGCTTTCGCCAGACGCCCGGACTGGTGGCGGACGGGCGCGATATGGGAACCGTGATCTTCCCTTCCGCCAAGCTCAAAGTGTTCTTGACAGCAAGTGTTGAGGCACGTGCGGGGCGCCGGTATAAGCAATTGATTGACAAAGGATTTTCTGCTAATATGGACGATCTGCTCGCGGATTTGCAGGCGAGGGACGAACGCGATACCAAGCGCGCCGTCGCTCCACTGGTCCCGGCGGCAGATGCGTATCTGCTGGATACGTCCGACATGGGCGTGGACCAGGCAGTCGAGCAAGTGCTTGCCTGGTATGCGCAAAAATAAGAGTTGTAAAAGACTTTGAATGGCGTTTGCGTCGTTGCTGGCGATCGGTGGCAGTATCTGCCGATCGCCAACAGCGCGTAAACGTCATTCCCGCGCAGGCGGGAATCCAGGTTCGATGCCTTACCGTTGGCTCGAGTCATCGCCGTGGTAGGCGAGCAAACTTGGATCCCCGCCTGCGCGGGGACGACGGTCTCGAGGATGGTGGCTTCGTTTCAACGAAGCGGTGCCGGTCCTCGTGATCGTCGTCTTTTGGTGCCTGTGAACGCCTTTTTCTTCGCAGGCGTGTTTTAACCTAACCCAGTTCAGTCCGCAATTTCGTCGGCCTGCTGGTTAACATGAAATATCCACTTTTTATGTCTACTGCAACTCAAGATACCGGTATGGAAAGCTTCGCAGCCCTCTTCGAGGAATCGCTGCAACGCCAGGACATGCGTTCGGGCGAAGTCATCTCGGCCGAAGTCGTGCGTCTGGATCACAACTTCGTGATCGTCAACGCTGGCCTGAAGTCGGAAGCCTTCATCCCGGTCGAAGAATTCAAGAACGACCAGGGCGAACTGGAAGTTCAAATCGGCGACTTCGTTTCCGTGGCGATCGAATCGCTGGAAAACGGCTTCGGCGATACCATCCTGTCGCGTGACAAGGCCAAGCGCCTGGCATCGTGGCTGGCGCTGGAAAAAGCCATGGAATCGGGCGAGATCGTCACCGGTACCGTCAACGGTAAAGTCAAGGGCGGCCTGACCGTCCTGACCAACGGCATCCGCGCATTCCTGCCGGGTTCGCTGGTCGACACCCGTCCGGTCAAGGACACCACCCCGTTCGAAGGCAAGACCCTGGAATTCAAGGTCATCAAGCTGGACCGCAAGCGTAACAACGTCGTGCTGTCGCGTCGCGCCGTCATCGAAGCATCGATGGGCGAAGAGCGTGCGAAGCTGATGGAAACGCTGAAAGAAGGCACGGTCGTGACCGGCGTCGTCAAGAACATCACCGACTACGGCGCGTTCGTGGATCTGGGCGGTATCGACGGCCTGCTGCACATCACCGACCTGGCATGGCGTCGCGTGCGTCACCCATCCGAAGTCCTGTCGGTTGGCCAAGAGATCACCGCCAAGGTCCTCAAGTACGATCAGGAAAAGAACCGCGTCTCGCTGGGTGTCAAGCAGCTGGGCGACGATCCTTGGACCGGTCTGTCGCGTCGTTACCCACAAG